>Ga0315903_10009741_pt1 | contig 11573 bp, 22 predicted proteins | sample LakEriMetagenome_7_FD_203524 | JGI IMG/M metagenome (GOLD analysis project Ga0315903, IMG submission 203524) | Freshwater fungal communities from buoy surface, Lake Erie, Ohio, United States - Buoy 2 MA119 | ecosystem: Environmental > Aquatic > Freshwater > Lake | place: USA: Lake Erie, Ohio... | reverse complement strand
TTCATTTACAATTGGTGGTGGTGGCGCGGGGTCTACTGGATCTATTGGAGGTTCGGTTGGCGTAAGCACAATTGGCTTAGGTTTAACTGCAATTGGCGGAGGCGGTGGTAGTGGTAGGGATGCTGGGCCAGCAACAAGAGGAGCGACTGGCGGTGGTGGTGGTGGCACGACTACAAATGTCACTTCTAGGCTTTGGTCGGCAGGTTCTCAACCAATTATTAGCGGACAAGGTTTTGCTGGTGGGGCTGGCACTACTTGGAATATTGGTAGTGATATTAATGCAAATTCAGCTGGTGGAGGTGGTGGTGGAGCTGGTGGCATAGGACATTCTGGAACTAATCAATACGGTGGTTATGGTGGAATTGGCATTACTAGTGATATAACTGGTTCTAATATTAGTTATGGTGGCGGTGGTGGTGGTGGTGTAACAGTAAATGGAACTGCTGGAGTTGGATCCAGTGGAGGTGGAAATGGAGGTCAATCAGGAACTGCCGCTCAAGCTGGAACAAATGGATTAGGCGGAGGCGGTGGTGGAGCTGGCCCGGGAACTCAAACTGGTTTAAGTGGCGGTTCTGGTGTCGCCATTATTAGATTGCCGACAGCAAATTATACTGGCACTGTAACTGGATCGCCAACCGTAACAACGGTCGGTAGTGATACTGTAATTAGATTTACAGCAAATGGAAGTTATACTGCTTAATTAAAAATAAAATGAAAAATATTTTAATTGACAATAAAAAATGTTAAAGCTATTGTTAAAATTTTACAAATTATTTAAATTAACTTTTTTAAGCCCAAAAGGCACTGTTTCGAGTAAAAGATTAATTGGTTTTTTAATGATAACAGAGGCTGGTTTTTTAATCGCTTATTCCGTATTTATGAAGCTACATTTTGATAAAAGTTTAGACGAAAATTTAGTTAGTTTATTAAGTTCATTGCTTTATACTGGCGGTGGCTTAATAGGTGCAACTATTTTTGAAAAAAAATTTAAAAAAATAAAAAATGAAAACTAATTTAGAAAATTTATTTTATAATTTAAAAGACGGCGATTGTTTGGCTTTTTATAGAAAAGCTTGGTATTTACAATTAATTCCGTTTTTTTCAAAAGAAAAAGGTGATAAAGAAGCTCCGCAACATGTGGCAATTTGTTATGAAGTTAAAAGAGATGTAAATAAAATTAGTTTTAAAGTAAGCGAACAAAATTTTCAGGGCGGGCAATATAGGGATGTCGTTATATATCACTGGCAAAATATAGAAAAAGAAAATGTATTTTGGACTTTTGATGATTATTTTTTAAAGCAAGATAAAATTGCTTTGTTAAGCCTTAAACAACCGCTTACGGCACAACAAATAGAAAATGGTATTACTGATGCTAAAAATCAAGTTAATAAAATTTACGGCTATTTATCTTTACCACTTGGTATAGAGTATTTAGAAAAATTATTGCCAAACTGGTTAAAAGCAAAAATATTAAAAATACAAAACTCACAACAAAAAAGACATTGTGCTTTACATATTCGCTGGAACTTAAAAAAAATGGGAGTTTATGATTTTAAAGATTTTAACCCAAGCCCTCTCGAAATAACTAAATTACCTATTTTTAATGTTCTTGTTTGATATTTTATCTAAAATCAATGCTATTAATAGTTTTTTTAAATTAATAAAATCTTTTAACAAAATCTTGTTAATTGTTATTTTATTAACAATTACAATTGCAATTAGTGGTTTTTTTATAATAAAAAAACATTATGATAATTCTATTTACATTGATGCTATACAAGACGAGAGAATCAAAAAAGAGATACAAAATATTTTAAGAAAATGCGGTGATAAAAATGCCATTGCTGTAAGTGTTATCAGTAGTGAAACTACTAGCAATTATTATGGTAAATTTAAAGAGTTTTGGGCTTGTGATAAAAATTTTAGTGCAGAATGTTTATTAGATTTAACCTTGCAAGAAAAATACAGAAGCGATTATAATGTAGATTTTGAAACATATAAATTATTAAAAGAAATCGCAATTGAAAACGAAACAAAAGAATTAAACTTGCAAACTTTTAATATTGAAAGATATTCAACAATTTACGACATATTAAGACAATCGCCTAATTTTGATAATATACATACTTTATGGTTAAGCGGTATAATAAATACTGAAAAAAAAGTTATTTATGCCATCTCAATGACAAGTTGGAGCAATAAATATTGTGAAAATGCAACTTTTTATTTAGATAAATTAAAACAAAAACTACCTGTATCAAAACTATGGAAATAATTTATATAATCACAATATCAATTTTTAATACAATTTTGACGGTAGGTTCAATAGTTTATGTTCATTGCAGGCTTAATAAAATGGATTTAAGAATAGAGCACGAGATTAAAAATCAGAAGCATACACAAGGTTTATTGCAAGAATTTAATAAAACAAAACCAATAATATTTTATGATTAAAATTGCATCTACATTGATTATTGCTATATATTTTTTAACAATTGCTTTTATGAAACAACAAACTAAAAATGCTGTTATTAAAGTAAAAGAAGAGGAGAGGTTAGCTTGTGAAAATATGATAGCTTCTGCGAATTTAGACAATCAAACAAAAACAATCAAAACAATTATAAAATATGAAAAAATTAAAAGTAATGTGTCTACTTATGATATTAATGAGCGGTCTCGCCTCTTGCAACAAATTGAAGACTTTAACTTTGCAGACTAGCAATCAAAATTGTTGCGATATTATACCTAGTTTAGATATAAAAGAGATTGTAAAGCAAAATGAAGTATTAAGTCAACCTGTATTTACTCATCTTGTTTTAGTAATGGCTGTTAAAAAATGCGGTTGTTTGCCAGACGAGGAGGCAAAAGAAAAATGTTTTAATCAATTTAAATTAAAATAAAATGCAAATTTTACTTAAAAGATATTATACTAAAAATGGCGATGGTGCCACTCTTGGATATTTAACTACCGAAGATAACGAAAAACTAAACTTTCAACCTATTTGCTATACTATTGAAAGACCGCTATTTTATAAAGGCAATAGTAATAAAAGAGATGATAAAAAAACTGCGATAAACGAAAGTTGTTGCATACCTGTTGGCAAGTATAATGTTATTAAGCATTCTTCTGTAAAATTTCCATTATCTTTTTTAATAAAAGGAGTTCCGGGAAGAAATGCTATTTTAATACATCAAGCTAATTGGATGGAAGAGTTACTTGGTTGTATAGCAACAGTAGATCAAATTATTAATAGCAATAAAAAACCAAGCGGTTATTGGGGTTTTTACTCTATGGAAATGTTAAAAAAATTAGAAAATTTTATTGCTGAAAAAACAGAAAATATTAACAACTTTACTTTGACAATTATTGATAACGAGCAAGAATTGGTAAAGCAAAAATTATTAATCAAAAACACAATTTTAAAACTATGAAATTTATATTAGATTTGTATTTTAAGCTATTTAGAGCGGTTTTTAATAAATTACCTATCTTTACTAATAAAAGTGGCAAAAGCAACTGGGATTGGCTAAAACTTGATAAAAATAATACTTTTACAAAAGTATTAGGTGCAATCTTTTTTTATGGTATTACTGGTTATTTTTTAATGGTAGCAAAATTTTTTGTTAATAGTTATATTACATTAGATTTGTTAAGTAAATTTGGTTTTAATGCTGTTAATAATATTGCCTACCTAAACTTAAAAATTTTTCAAGCAACTATAATATGGTTTGTAAGTTGGTTAATTACAATGTTAATTATACTTAAAAATCATCGTAAAAAACCTAACATTCAAAAAATTTTTTAATATGCAAAAAAAAGATATACTATTTTTTATTTTAGCAACAATTTTATTTATTATTTGTTGCTTTATAGCTATCAATAGCTACGCCACAACAATTGATAGAGTTGTAGATGGCGATACTTTTGATATTAAACAACCAAAACCTCCATTAGAATTGATGCAAACTAGACATAGAATAGCTGGTATTGATGCTCCTGAAAGTTTTAAACAAGCCGCAAAATGTAAAAAAGAGATTGAACTTGGCTTAAAAGCAAAAGAATTTGTTTCTAATTTTGTTAAGGACGGTGTTGAGATTGTTTATGTAGAATTAGATAAATACGGCAGATATGTAGTTGTTGTAGATAAAAACGGTATAAACCTTGCCGATGAGCTAGTTAAAAATGGCTTGGCGGTTTATTATGATGGTGGAACTAAGGAAAAAGACTGGTGCAAGTAAAATAAACAAGGGGTAACTATTGCCACCCCTTGCGATTTCCAAAATAATTATGATGCATTATTTTTAACTTGTCAATAGTTTTTTTTATCTTTTGTTTATCTTTTGTTTATCTTTTGTTTATCTTTTGTTTATCTTTTGTTTATTTATTTTTCATTCCAGAATAGTTTCTCAATAACAAATTTTTTTTCTTTTAAGCTATTATTCAATAAACTTTCTTTTTTAATTTCTAAAATGCTTTTAAAAGGGGCATTATATTCACTCATAAAACAAGTGTATGGAGAATTTTTAAAAAACTCATCTACTCTTGTATAGTCAAATTTTTCTTTATATTTAGCAGTCTCTCTGTATGGCGGATCTAAATAAATAATTGTCTCATCTAGTGGAGTTGTTATTTTAACATCGGCAAAATCTAAATTAGATATAGTAAAAGCTGGTAATTTTTCTAATTGTTGTAATCTTTCTAATATTTCTAATCTTTCTAATTGTTGTAATCTTTCTAATTGTTCTAATTCTTTTATTTTTCTTTGTTCTTTTGGGAAGTATCGCAAATAATCTAATCTTCTTTCGTTCCAAGTTTTGGCATTGCTAATTTTTATATTAATATTAAGCAATAAATTTAATTCTTTTAAAGATTTTTCACAACAAAACATAACTATATTATGCCCAAGTTGTTTTTGATATTCAATATCTTTACCAAAAAGATAAGCTCTTTGTGAATTGCCAAAACTATAAATAATTCTTGCAAACTGCCCTTTAATACTATCCTCATCTTTTAATTTAAAAAACTCTTCTCTTGTGATAAAGTTATAAAAATCATCAGGGAATAGTCCATATTGCCCTTTTTCTTTATTTTTAGCCCTATTTAAAATATATTCTAGTAAATCTACCATTCCCTTTTGTTTTTCGTTGTAGTGCACTTTTAAACCGCATTGTAAAGCATAAAAAGACATTGCACCACCACCAGCAAATAAATCATAAAAATATTTTGCTTTCGGTTTTATTTCTAACATTTTCTGCATCAATTGTTCTGCAATCTTTCTTTTACTTCCCATATACGGACTTCTTAATTGCAAACTTTTAGGCAATACTGGTTTATTAAATAAATCAAAAAACATTAAAATAAATTACCTTGTTTTAATTCTGTATCAATTCTTATATACATTTTATATATTATTTTTTTGATGATATATAAGATTATTTTTATCTATAAAATCATTTCTAGCTTTTATAGCTTCTTTAATATCAACAAAAACACCTATTCTTTTAGTTTTATTATTTATAGAAATATTGCAAAGCCATTTATTTGCTGTTTTTGACCAACTAACTCCTTTATATCCACTTTTATTGTTTTTTAACATACTTAAATTACTATTTTGTTGTTGATATGTAGCCCACCGACAATTTAATGGCTCATAATTGCCATTGCCATTAATTCTGTCAATGGTTAAATTATCTTTGTATCCGTTATTATCACTCCATTTTTTAAAATTTTCAAAATTTAACCATTCATCACAAATTTTAATTCCCCTTCCACCATATTTGTAAAATATAACACAATTTTTATTTAAACATCTTCCTTTTATGCCAATCCAAATTGAATGTATTCTAGTTTTTGAAAAACCGTGTTTTTTTTTGATACACCCACAAGATTTTGTATAACCATTAATTATATTTGATAAAGGTAAAATTGTTTTATTTCCACAATCACATTTGCATAAAAAAAATCTTCTATTATTTTTTTTATAACTTTCTTCTAAAATTGTTAATTTATTAAATTGTTTATTAATTAATTGCTCTAATGAAATTTTTTGCATATTATTTTGATTGATTAATATTGATATAAAGATAGTATAAATCAATATTATTAATAATCAAGCAATATTTTTAATAATCAATATAAGATCAACCTTCTCTTGCATACTATCCATAAACTCCAAGCAATTGCCGTTGTATAGCTTTATTCTGCCATCTAGCCAAGTTTTATAGTCCATATATATAAATTTTGTTTTCATTAATATTGCCAATGTATTTAAAACCGTTATTTAACAAAAGTTTGATGCTAATTAAATTATCATATTTAACAATTGCCAAAATATTTCCAATGCCTTTTATTCTATCAAGATAAATAGGCAAGTGCTTTTTCATAATGCCTTTGTTTTGATGCTCTGGTTTTATTTTATACTCAATATTCGGTAATTTTTGATTGCTATATTGCCATAAAGCAATTTCGCCAACAACCTCCTCATTCTCAATTATTTTATATTTATCAATTGTTTGTATCATATTTTTGGTGCGACTTTTGTTTTGCAATCAATTGTATGAGTATTATTTTTTTGTCTAGGTTGCATAACCGCTACAACAACAACACAAATAATAAACAAAAAGAATAAGAATACAGCAAATTTAACATCATCATCAAAATCACCTCCAATTCCTTTCTTTTGAATTCCACACATATCTACTTTGTTTGGTTTTGGGTTATCATTTATCATATTTTTGGAGCGACTTTTGTTATATTAGATAAATTAACTGCTTCTTTATATACAGTATTATTTAAAAACAAATCTAAATCAAAAATACATTTATTATTATCTTTATCAATAATAGCCTCAAAAATATTTTTCTTTGCAATCAATTCTTTTAAATTTTCTTTTGTTAATTTATTTTTATAAAAATCATTAATAAATTTGTATTTAAAGGTTTCGTTAACATCTTTATAAATATAACATACATTGACAAAACCGTGAGTAATATGATATTGAATTTCATATGGTCTTTTGTCTTTGGCAATTATTACATCGCATAAAACTGGGTTAAAATATTTTTTAGTCTGTTCTTTAAAATATTTAAAAGCTTCTAAATCCAGTTCAACATTATGCTTATCAATATTTTTATTAATGCATCCACTAATTATTTTGGGCATTATGTTAATATTGTTGTTTTCTTTTGATTGCTTTCTTAAATAGCCAATGTTGTCGTCTGAAGGTATAATTCTGTTACAATTATACATTTTGTTAATTTTTCTAATTGTTGCAGGGCAGATATTGTAGCGATTTGTTATATCTATTATTTGCCAATTATTTTTTAAATGCTGAGCTATTTCTTGCTTAATTGCATCGGTAAGGTTAGTTCGCATATTATATAATTACATTGTGTTTAATAAGAATATTTATAGCCTCTTCTACTGAATAAACTACATAATAAAAAGAGTTTTTACTATCTTTATATAAATTTTGAAAATCAATTTGACTTTGACTTTGTTTGTTTTTGCCTGCTTTAAATTCTAAAAAAATGTTATGATCTATGCCATCAATTCTGTAAATAAAATGATAATCGGCAAAACCAGTTTTTAAACCTTTTGCTTTTAATAAAGCACCAGTAGTAGGCTTTCTATACTCGCCTGATGCCGAGTAAGTCCAAAATAAACAATTAAGTTTTTTATAAAACTCATATTGATTAACAATATTCTTAAATTTTTTATGCAACAAACCTTCGGCACCGATGCCTATTTTTCTAGTTTTCATTCGGTTTAAGAATAAAAGTTTCATTATCTGTTTCAAACATATAGACACCTGCATCTTGTTTTTTAAAACGGTAGGTAAATTTTACATTTTCGTAAGTCACGTTTTTTAAAAGTTTATTATAAACAAGTTCTTCAAAATCATTTTTATTAAATTCTTCATGTTTTATAAATTTTTCATTAAGTAATCTTGCTTGGTCAAAAAAATAAAATTCTAGTTCTTCGTTAATTTTGAACAAATATAACTGCCAATAATCCTCAAGAAGACTGTAGCAACTAGTTGTTTCGTAAGTATATATTTTAGAAATCATTTTCTCTATTAATTTATCGTCTTTTGGTTTAGTTATATTATTCATTGTTTTTACCTATAATTGCATCATAAACTTTATTGTAATGCCGTTCACTTAAACCACTTTCGGCTTGTGTTAAAAGATTGCCATTTACAAAGCTTTTTATCCAAGCCAACTGGTCTTGTGTAAATGTTACTGCATCTACTTTAAACTTTTTAAAAGCATCGTAAGTTACAGGGAATTTTTCTGCAATAATATCAGCTACCTTATCGGCAAACCATCTAATCTCTTCTTGTGCTGTTTCGTGCTGTCTTAACTTAATAAAATGCAACCAGTTTTTAAGATTGCCTTGGCAAATAAAAGTTGTATTTGTTGCGGTTGGTAAAACTGCCCTTGCCTGCTCTCTAGAAACTCCATTAGCTAGTAAAATGTTGTATTTTTCAAAAGAATTCTCAATGCTTTCCTGCATTATTGATTGACACAGTTCTTGATTGTCAACAGCTCCATTGCTACCTTGCTTGTTTGTTTTAGATTGTATTCTTAATGTTTTAGGTATGAAAAAATTATCTTTTTCTGCCACCGTGTATCTTAATGATATTTGATTGTAAGAAAATGTTCTATGCCTTTGCCATTGATTAACGATATAAAACGGTGCGGTCGCTTTTACCTTGATAATCGCCTGCTCAAAAGGGGAGCTATGGTCGTGTTCCATTAAATAATATATTAAATCGGTAGATTTGCCATTGTTCTTTGCGCCATAAGAAACTCTTGCATCATCTACTATAGATTGGTCGCCTTTTCCCATAGAATCCATTAATTCTAGTTTTATTGTTTCGCTGTATTTGTTTGTCATAATTAAAATTTTTTATTTAAATAATAGTTGATAAAAAGTTGTTTAAAAAAATTATGTTTTTTTGTGTTAATATAGCTATAAAAACCATCCCCTGCAAATTTTATGCCAGATTTAATAGAAAAATTTCGTCCTATATAATTGTTATAAGCTGTTAAAATCTGTTTTCTTGTATTGCAAAATTCAATTTGTTTAATAAAATCACTTATTGATTTATTATTTTTCATTTCTTCAAAAATCGGATTCCATAAATCTTTGCTAGAATTTTCCAAACGAAAACAATCAAAAAATTTATTAAAAAAATTAGGTTTAGCATTCGGTAAAAATGATAAGTATTGTGGCAACCAAGAAAGACCAGCCATAGCATAATCGTGTTCTTTTGTAGTAAAACGACCTTCAACAATCGCACCTATTTTTTTGGCAATATCAGTAATTACATAATAGGCTGTAAAATTAAATTTATTAACATTATAACTGCTTTCTTTTGAAAAGAAAATAAACCATTTTTTACCAACAAATAAATCGGGATTAGCATTTTCATAGCCTCGTTTATGAGAACCTGCCATTGGGTGGCATAAAACAAAGTTATCATTAAAATTAATATCAAAATCTTTTTTAGACATTACATCAAAAATTATTGCTTTTTTATCTGCACTAACAATTTCAGCAATTTTTTTAAAATTTTTTAAATGGCAAGCAATAACAATTAAATCAAAATTATTGCTTAAAATATTTTCTTTGGCAATATTATGTTCTAATAAAATATTTTCATCTACAATAAGAATATTTTGTGTTATATTATATTTTTTAAAAGCTTTTTCAATAGAGCCTCCCATCATTCCTTTACCTATTATAAGTGTTTTCATATTATTTTATTTTAAGTTATTAATGTAATAATTTTAAACCATTAAAAGTATATGTCAAGTGTTTTTTTAAATATTTTTTAATAAATTAATGATTGTTTCAACATTACTTTCACATTGTTTGTAAAATTTTTCTTCATTAAATTTTTTACCTTTATTTAGGGCTTGTGCCGTGTTATATTCTAATGTATTATTGCCAAGTATTGCTAGTGGCTCAATAAAATTAGTTTTAATAATGTTTGCATATGGTTTTAAAAACTCATATTGTTTGTCTGTAATAATATACTCATTATTCTCATCAAAATAAAAATTAAAACCATCGTGCTCGCATATTTCATAAAAAAATTGATAAAAAGCAAAAACAACGGCAGTTACTACTTTTGTAGTTTGACATTCTTTTGTTTGTTTATTGTAATATAAATTATAGCATTTTCTAATAACTTTATTTACATTAATTACTTGCTTAAAAAATCTTTTTTTATCTATATCATATTTTTGTCTTGTATCGATAAAAAATTTATCGGCAAAATTAATAGAGTTATTAATAGTATCTACTTGATTTTTTACAATTTCTTTTGCTTCACTGGTTAAATCTGGGCTATCTTCTTGCACAGATCCTTGGGTTATTACATCTTTAAAAAATAAAGGTGCAAACAAAATTAACCGAAGCCTTCTGTCGTTTATATACATTATTTTATAACCTCCAATTCAGCCTTAATGTCTCGGTTGTTTGCTTTTACATCGGTGTATTTTTTGCCATATCTTTTTTGTAGTTTTAAAATATTTTTTTCTAAACCAAGTTGCCAAAGATTGCCAAACTCTTGATTAAATAAAAAATAAATATCTTCTATTTTCTCAATAAATTCTTTTATTTCGCACAACGGTTTATTATACATTATAACTTTTTTTATATTATCGGCAATATCAAAAGAAAGTTGTTTAATTTTAGTCAAATCTTTTGTGCCAGTTATTTTACCGCTAAAATTTAAATCAATCTTAAATACATCGCTTAAAACGGCAATATACCAAGCACAATCACCTAGTTCCTCAATAATATTAATTTCATCATTTTTGATAATTGCTTGCTCTAGCTCTTCTATTTCTAAATATAAACAAGATCCGTGTAATTTTCTTAAAGTTATAGAATTTAATCTTTCTAGTATTAAATCATAATCTTTAATTTCGGTTCTTAAAGCTAGCTCAATATATTGCCTAAAATTTATGTTTGTCATATGTTTATTATTTTTGAAAATGTTTTATTAATAGTAAAAATGTGTATATAATCATTAATAAACCTACTATACTTAGAGGTGATATTGTCGGTAGTAAAACTAACCACCAGCTCCAATCAATAAATTTTGTTAGTTTTAAAGCTACAAAAAGTAATTGTAATGCAGGAAGAAAGTTCATATTATTTTACATTTTTGATTTTTGATAATTCTTGTATTCTTTGTTTAGCTAAATTTCTAATTCTGTTTCTGTCATCGGTTGTTTCAATTTCAGGGTAAAATTTTTCAATTTCTAAAAATGTTGTTAGCTCGGCAAAATCTGTTGAGATGTTTGCTTGCTCTTCTAAAAAGCGAAGTCTTTTTTCTGTTATCATATTTAATTATTTTTTAATTTGTTAAATTTTAGATTTTTTTTCTGTCGGTTCCCAATTTAAAGAATGAGGCTCTTTTTTTTCTTTATTTAAAAACTCTTCCAGAGCTTTTCTTACAATAAAACCAAGGGATCGTTCGGTTTCTTTTGCATAATTTATTAAATCTTTATAAAGATCTTTGCTTTTTAAATCGGTTGTGATTAGTAATTGT
>Ga0315903_10009737_pt1 | contig 11578 bp, 13 predicted proteins | sample LakEriMetagenome_7_FD_203524 | JGI IMG/M metagenome (GOLD analysis project Ga0315903, IMG submission 203524) | Freshwater fungal communities from buoy surface, Lake Erie, Ohio, United States - Buoy 2 MA119 | ecosystem: Environmental > Aquatic > Freshwater > Lake | place: USA: Lake Erie, Ohio... | reverse complement strand
TCACACATCCTCAATATTGAAATTGATGAAAGTATAAGTGAAGAAGAAAAAAATACAATTCTTTACGATATATTGAATTTAATTAATGAAAAAAATATTACAAAACATATATCAAATATGGATATAAGTCTCAAATGGAGGGTTTATGATAACACAGATTTATTATATTATTATACAGATGGTAATGGTGTTCTAGGCGATGTAGCAATATACGAACATACAAAAATATTATTAAATGAGATAAAGAAAATTAATAATAGTGATAAGTTTAACATTCGTCTTAGCAAACCGCTTAGTAAATCTATTTGTATAATGTAATTTACAATAAAAAACTTTATTAATAATAAAATTATTTATGGTGCCATTTTTAATCTTCAAGAGTATAAAGGGTGAAAAATAAAAAAATAAAAAGAATATAAAAATAATATAAAAATATACTATATGAGCGATATTGTTGAAAACACCTTGAATGAAATTTTAGCGGTTGTTACAGAGGAGCCGAATTGTGTTACAGATGAGCCAAATTGTGTTACAGATGTAGAAGATCTGAATTGCGTTACAGAAGAGCCAAAATGTGTTACGGAAGAGGTAAAATGTGTTACGGAAGAGGTAAAATGTGTTACAGAAGAGCCAAAATGTGTTACAGAAGAGCCAAAATGTGTTACAGAAGTGGAGAATTGTGTTACAGATGTAGAAGATCCGAATTGCGTTACAGAAGAGCCAAAATGTGTTACAGAAGAGCCAAAATGTGTTACAGAAGAGGTAAAACCTGATAATACACCTATAAATCAACCCATACTTTTATTTTCTCAAATATTAGAAACTTATTTAGAGGAATCTTCGGTTAAGTTAGACTCGTTAAAGATACCCATAAATCCTGAAATCCAAAAATATATGTTAATTTTATGTAAGGATAAATCATCATTTTTTTCTACTATTGAAATGTCTCTTAAAAAAATAATTATAGATAATAAGATTGACACCAAAGATATTCCAGAAGTAATTTTGTTAGTTGCAAATGTATATGAAATGGTGAAAACAGATAAAATGATTATTCATGTTAACCCATATGATATAATTAGAACTATTTTAGATTTGATATTTACTCAATATATTGAAACTAACAAAGTTCAAAATAAAGATTTGGCAATTGAATTATTGAGAATTGTTGATATGGCAATTGAATTATTAAAATTAGAGACAATTAAACCTTCAAAGTCGTGTTGTTTTTTTTAGATTTTTTTTAGTTGATATAATTATAATATTATTTATACAGTTTTATTATATAAGATTTATTTTTGCTTATCAATAAATCTTATAAAAAATATAATAAAACATTATTATATACATAATTATGAAACTAACAAAAGAAAGTAAAAAACTAATGTCCTTTTTTGCTAATAATTATTGTCTATTGCCTTTTAAACAAACAAAAAAAACAAATACTTTATTAAAACAAATTTATAATAATATTACCGATGGTGTTAGTTATATTCAATCTTTAAAAACCAAAAATGGACCATCGTTTTATAAATTAAAAATAACTCATATTACTAATATAAATCAAATACCGAAACCAACCACATTTCCTCCTAATGCATTTCCTACAGAAATTAGAAAGCATATTGACGAATATTCATTAAGCCTAATCACATATTCATTTCATTTATTTGATAGAAATATAAATATTTTATTTTTAATGGAAAATGGTAATCCTGAACATCATTTAAAAATATATAATAATTATGTTGATTATATGTTAGTTTGGTTATATATAGTAAATAAATACGCTTCAAGAAGTTGTTCAACTGAACTAAAAATATATATATATCATACTAGTTTATTAAAAATATTACCCTCTTCTAATATAAATATATTAAATGAAAATAATATAAATACCGCATTTACAAGAACTTGTCCAAAAGATTCTGAAATAGTTGTTTTTAGAAAAGAAGAGTGGTTTAAAGCATTTATACACGAGACATTTCATAATTTTGGTTTGGATTTTTCGGATATGAATCTATCGGCATGTAACTCACGAATTTTATCCATCTTTAAAGTAAATTCTGAAGTGAATTTATTTGAAGCATATACTGAATTTTGGGCAAGATTAATGAATTCATTATTTTGCAGTTTTATTAATATGAAAGATAAAAATGATATACACGAATTTTTAACCAATTCAGTCTATTTTATTAATTTTGAACGCGTGTTTGCCTTTTTTCAGATGGTAAAGGTATTGCATTTTATGGATATGACTTATAAAAATTTGTATGAAAAAAGTATACAATCTGAAAATATAAGAAAAACAATGTATAAAGAAGAAACGAGTGTATTATCTTACTATATTATAACGTTAATTTTATTTAATAATTATCAAGATTTTTTATCATGGTGTAATACTAACAATACATCTTTATTACAATTTAAAAAAACTATTCAAAATCTCAACCATTTTTGTAATTTTATTGAAACAAAATATAAAACTAGGTCTATGATAGATGGGATAGATTGTACTGAATATTTATTATTTAATATTAATAAGACAGCAAAAAAACAAAGGGAATTAAGTTATTTAATAAATAACTTACGTATGACTATATGCGAACTTGGATAATCATTTTTTCTAATTTAGTCTAAAAATAGTTTGTTAGTTTGTTAGTTTATTTGTTTTCTATGTTGCCAACAATAAGACAAGTCTTTGTAACATATTTTATTACATTTGACGCCATTTGTTTCTAATAAACATATATATTTATATTGACCATTTCCTAATGACTTTTTATTTAATCTCCACGCTCTACTTGATTCTTCAAAAATAGCATTCATTTCCTCAAGTGAAATGGTATGTTTTTCCATTGTTTGACTTCTTGTATTCATTTCACTTATGAATTGAAATAGTAATTATACAAGAATAATTCAATTTTATTTATTATATTTTGTTAGTTAACACGGATTATTTCCTGAAAATAAAAAATTGATTTTATAAAACTATATAAATATATAAATATATAATTAAAATAGTTATGGCTTCAATATACGTATTAAATAAAATTTGTAAAAGTTTAGCACCAAATACATTTATTCAAGCAACTAAAAATACTGATATTATTATTGGTGGAATTAGTAAATTTGTCATTGAACATATATTATTAAAATATGAAATGGGTTTTTATAAAGGATTGGTTATACTACCATCATTTGTACTTAACTCATCAGTTGTTGATAATCCATTTGTGCCTTTTATTGTTATTATTGGTTCTCTAATTACGTTACCAGTTATTTATTCAATACCTTATTGTATACCAGCTTATAGAACATACAAGGCAATTGTAAATAAAAATCTTCAAATAATAAATATAATTTGAGTTTTTAACAATGAAAAATGTGTATTTTTTATAAAAAAATTGAAATGAAAATGGTTAGACATAATGTATATCACACAAACAAAAGATGGCTTATAAACATAATATCTTTCAACATTTATCTGTTGATGAATGTAAAGATGACGACCATAGCAATAAAGATAAAGAACTTAGAATGGCAAAAAAAAAATTAAATGAAATAGAAAATCTCAAAAAGAAGGATACATTGAATCAACAAGAAAAGGAAAAGATTACAAGGGAAGCATATTATCGAAACATTGTTGAACCGAAGGCAGATGTTCTGAACAGTTTTGAAAATACAAGTAAAAAGCATAAGGAACGTTTGAGGAAGAAAGAGATACAAAGACAAAAGGAAGAACGACAGAAAGAGGAGAAACAGAGACAGAAGGAAGAACAACAACGAGACGAAAAACAAAAACAAGAGGAAAGAGAGAGACTAAGACAAGAACACGAACGAAACAAACGACTTCAATCATTTATGAACAAAGACCCAAAATTAATAAAGGAATTTTATTCTATATTGTTATCTAATAACAACGATGTAAATAAGACATATAAAATACTGTCGTTAAAATATCATCCAGATAAAAATAAAAATAAAGATAAAATATTGTCTAATGAAAAACAAACTCTCTTAAATGATGTAAGAGATTGTTTGACGGCCAAATGAAAAAAAAAGTTTATTTTTTATAAAAAAAAATTGAGTTTTTATTATTGATCTTATGGAAATCAAAACTATACACATATAAACAAAAATAAATGGGTATTCGTAATTTAAACCGTTATTTAAAAGAGAGTTGTCCTGACTCTATTCGTTGTATTAATCTGGTAGAACTTTCTGGTAAGCGTATTGCAGTAGATATAAGTATTTATTTATATAGATATGAAGCTGAGAATGCGTTGCTTGAAAATATGTATGTTATGTTGTCTATATTTAGACATTATAACATAATCCCAATCTTTATATTTGATGGTAAACCTCCTCCTGAAAAAAAAGAATTGTTAAACAAACGCAAAGAAGAGAGAGAAGATGCTCAAGAAGAATATGAAAAACTTAAAAAACTATTAGAAACCAATAATGAATATAATTACAAGCAAGATATTATTACTTCTATGGACAAATTAAAAAGACAAATCGTCCAAATGAACAAAGAAAAAATAGAAAAAGTTAAAGCATTGATTAGAGCTTATGGGGCTACTTATTATGATGCACCAGGTGAAGCGGATGAATTATGTGCGTTGCTTGTTATTAAGAAAAAAGTATGGGCTTGTTTAAGTGAAGATATGGATTTATTTGTATATGGATGTACAAGGGTTCTTAGATATTTTAGTTTAATAGGACACACTGTAGTTTTATATTATACAAAGGGAATTTTAGAGGAGCTTGATATGACACAAAAAGAATTTAAAGAGGTGTGTATTTTATCTGGAACTGATTATAATATTGACGCTGATGGGAATAATGAAAAAGTAAACTTAACCCAAACATTTAAGTATTTTCGTAAATTTAAAATCAATAATTCAACTGATGATTTTTATGAATGGTTATCAGTAAATACTGAATATATTTCTGATATAGAATTATTAAAAAATATAAATACGATGTTTAATTTAGACACGAATCACGAAAAATTAGCATTATTTAACAAGATAAAAATTGAAAAAGGTCCAATTAAACAGAATGAAATTGAAAACATAATGAAAGAAGAAGATTTTATATTTTGTAAATAATTTATATTTTTTTTATACATGTATTTACACCTTTTAACATTTCAAATACCGACTATTTAGGTTAAAATAACATAAATATTTTATTATTATAAAATATATATGAAAGTTTATTATACTGGAATTGGCTGTAATAAAACAGGTGTTCATACCGAAAATGATTTTTTGGATATTATGAGTAGAGAATTCACACATAAAACATGGAGATATGAATTAGAAAGAATTCCAAGAGAACATCATTATCAACTTCAATTCAAAGATTGGATTTTACCTGATGATTTTGTATTTTTTACATTAACAGATTGGATAGAATATTCAGGTGCTATATTAGGCGTTTGAAATGTAAAAGGTGTAAAGCGAACTAACAAATATAATTATGTTACTTACAACCAAAGATCTATATAATCATCAATATGATTATGAAACTTTGAAAACTAATATTTATCTTGTTAGTTTGGTTGATATTTTGAAGACCCAGATTCTAACAATAAATTTCTGTGTCAAGTATATTCTGAATACAGACTTTCAATTTACTAAAGAGGAACAAGAAATTGCTATAGATATGGTAAAAAATTATCAACCGCATATAGTAGATGGTGATTTTGTTAATATACAGACGAAATCAACTAACAAACTAAGAATAGACAGTTTTGATGATTTTGAAACCTATTTAAAGAAACACATATAATTATTACTAGAACATATTTGTTAGTTTACGTTTACACCCTTGAAGATTTCATAACTTGTAAAATGGAATAAAAACAACTTAAATATACGATTATTCAATCAATTTATCATAAACAATATCATCTTGTGGATTAAATAATATATATTCTTGTATATTCATTTTATAAATAATTAAATCTGGAAACCAAAAACTTTTAACATTTTTTTGATAAACTCCTGATATGTTTATTTTATTTTCATGTACTATTTTACAAAAATTCATTATTGCGTGTTTATCAAAATCATAAAAACTTAATCTATTTAATTTTTCTTTTTTGTGGGGAAAAAAAGGAAATTCATAATATTTTTTTTTTAATTTTAATTTACTTAAAATACTTTTTCCGTTTCTTCTTTTAATATCAATAAATTTATTTTCAATAAGGTATTCAATAAATTTTATAAATTCATATTGTTCTTTAAGTTTAATAAAACCAAAACAAAAATTAAATTCATATAATGCTCTTTCATTTGATGTCATTTCCAAATAAGGATGAACATATTCTATTTTTTTTATTTGTTTTTTATCAAGAAAAATAGTTGGAATTAATTTTAATTTTGTTCGACTAAATATATTTATAATATATTTCTCATTTTCTGAATTTATTTGTAATAAATTTGTCTTCTTTTTTGTATTCCATCTGTAAATATGTGTATCTTTTGTTTTATAACTTTTTGCTACATCTAAATCCCCAAACCAACTTGAATTTTGCATCAAACATTTGTCATGATATTTTTCTTCTTGTTCTTTATTATAATTTAAAATAGTTGAACCCTCATATAGTTTTGAAGCATATAATGGATGACCTAATTTTAACACTTTTAAAGAAGGTTTAATTGAATGTTTCAGTTTTTTTGTTTTATTTTTTACACTTTTAATATTATATCTTTTTGTCACCATATATTATAATATTTTATTATTATGTTATTTACCACTTATTTTTTCGTTTATTTTATATTTGTTAGTATAAATTTAAAAACAATATGTATATAAATATATATGTTATATTTACCAAATGAAATAATTAATATAATTTTGAGTTTTGTAGAACGACCACAACACTTAAAAATAATAAAATACGTAATAGAAGATTGTTATAAAGAAGATTACGACCCTTATACAGCAGAATATTGGTACGATAATTATTGTTTTGAATATACATTTGTCGAATGGTATTTTTTATATAGAAAAAATCATATTTATTACAGGGTTAAAAATCCAAAATATAAACATACACCCAAAATAATACTAATTGGTGGAAATAAGTTTTTGAATAACCAATATTAAATTACTAGAAAAATTTTTACTAATTTAATACTATTTTTTATTTTATTTATTTATTTATTATTTATTTTATTTAAGCAGTGGCCGTAGCAGCAACCGATGCCTTCTCAGCCTTATAAAAGTGAGGAGACATATATCTTTGAAGATTGAAATAGGTTAGTTCGTCAGTCTTCTTAAGCTTCAAAAGAGTTTGAAGCTTGGCATCAGGATTGATCTTGCGACCGTTTTCCTTGTCTTGGAGGTTGTTGCTACGAATATACTTATTGATTTCACGAGTAACATCCGTACGGGCCATTTCACTACCAGTTGGCTTTTCAAGGAACTTTGCAAGTTCATCTGAAATCTTGGTAGGCTTTACAAACCCAGAAGGTTGGCGATTCCCTGACTTTCTCTTGCGCTTGGCTTGAGACTTTTGCGCAGCCCTCATCTCACGAGACCACTGCTTCTCAAGGGAACGATATTCAGTCTTCAAAGAGTTAATAAGAGAACTTACTTGATTCAACTTGGCAAGAAATTCAGTAGAACGAGCCGCCATAACAGCAGCATCAGTTTCAGCGGCTTCAACCGCATCTGGTAGAGGAGCGGCAGCAGTCGTGGTAGCAACAGGAGCATCGGCTACAGGAGCAGGTTCAGCCTTTACAGCCTTTGGCTTTGTTTGCTTTGTGGAAGCCTTAACAGGCTTTTCTACAGCGGCAGTTGTTTGTTCAACAACAGGAGTATTAACAGCAGGGGTAGTCTCAACGACTTCAGTCTTAGATTTGCTTGGTTTAGGCATTCTATTATACTATATTACTACAACATCTTTTTAAATTGTTTTAGGCCTTAAATATATTATTTGTTATTGTATATGATGTAAAGTATTTAAATTCATTATTTTTGATTAAAAATTAATATTATATATTTACCTACTTACATATAGCACACTGCTTGATATAACCAAGGCAATGATGTAGCGGCGTCATTATTGACCAAAGTTATTGCTCCTAAAACATAATACGCACCTAAACATTTACTATCTTTATCTATACCAGACATAACAAATTTTTCAAGAATATCTAAAATAATCTTACGAACATCATCTAAATTTTCTAATGTATGTAAAATATTATAATTAGGTAATCTTATAAATGGATTTCCTGTTGGAGGACATATGGCACATTTTACTTCTTTTGTTAGTGGTGCTCTATATTGCCATATATCTACCAGTTCTCTAATAAATTTGATTAATTGAATTCTGTTTAATGTCAAAAACCATTGTGAGTTTGAATAATTTCCTAGCGCATCAATATTTTGAAATAGGGTTAATGCACGTAATTCCACCGATTTTTTATCTGATACTTCTTTTGTTATATCTGATATTTCAAGACAAATATTAATTTTAAATAATCTACTTAATCTTAATAATGTTCTAAATTCTTCAATTACTTTTGAATTGATTGGTTTTGTGTTAAAGGGGTTCTTAATTGCCCCATTACATTTATAAATTAAATTATGAAGTGAAATCAAGTCGAAACCATATATAAATCCATCTTCATCTTTATAACTAAAAAATTGCTCTTTAGGAATAGTTGTTAGTTCCTCCATCGATAAAAAATCAAAATTATTCGTACATAGTAATCTATTCTTTAATGCTGGACCGTGATAACTAATATATTTTCTTTGCAAACAACCTCGTATTATTTTTTGGATTTTAACTGCTGAAACTGATAAAAATAAAAATGAATAAATTCTTGAAATTAATTGTGATTTATTACCAGTAATTTTTAATTTATATGTTTTTGCAATTGTTTTTAATTGTTGTAAATTATAATTATATCTTATTAAAAATCCAAATTCATTGAAATTCGGTACCTTTTCATTTATTTCTTCATCTATCTTTTCCATCTTTTCCATTTTTTTTAATTCTGGCATTTTATTTGTTACATTTTCACACAAAAAATTATAATATTCGTTTATACTATTATCATTCTTGTTTTTTATAAGTTTTTCATTAGGACAAACAACACTCATTTATATATATAATAAGAATTATTTATTATTTTTTCTAATATATTTAGTATAAGTATAAGTATAAGTACATGTACAATCATAAGTATTTAAATAAATATAATTTTGACACTGGGTTTACACGCATTTTTTAAGTTTTTAAAATCATTTTATATTTAAAAAAAAAATTGATTTAAAGATATACCCTATAATTATAGTATATACTAAGAATGGCTGACGCAATCGTTGACGGTACTAATATTGATGTTAATGTATTCTCTTATACGGCTCCTAAAGCACACGCTTCGGGTGGAAAAGTCGTAAATCTAAATAATAAACATTTTAAAGAATCACTCACTTTATCTACACCTCTTATGCTCACTTGGGGTGCTCAAGAAGGGCAAGAACAAGGCACAGGTAAGCCTACTGGTAAATGGACTATGGCCCTACAATTCCCTAGTAGCGAATATAGTAATGCTGATTCAGAGGCATTCTTAAATTCTATGAGAGCATTGGAACAAAAGGTCAAGGCTGATGCGATTATTAATTCTAAGGAATGGTTTGGTAAGGAAATTAAGAGTGCGGAGGTAATTGAAGAAAAATTTAATGTTATGCTAAGACACCCTAAGAAAGCAAAGGGGTCAATTGAAATTGACGAGACTAGGCCTCCTACTCTTACCGTGAAAATTCCTCAATGGTCGGGTGTTTGGAAGCCTGAAATTTATAATGAAGATGGAGAGCCACTTTATATTAACGGTAAAGTGAATTCTCATTTGTCACCTCTTGAATATTTAAAGCCTAAGACACACGTTATTTGTTTGATTCAATGTGGTGGACTATGGTTTGTAAATGGTAAGATTTCGATTACTTGGAATTTAAAACAAGCAATCGTTCAAACACCTAAACAAAGTATGGAAGGAACTTGTTTCTTAAAGCCCAAGGCGGCTGATAAGGAGAAAATGAAGGCGTTACCTCCTCCTGAAGACGAGGTTGACCCTGACGGCGCTCCTACTACAGTTGTAGTTGATTCAGATGATGAACGTGACCATGACACTGCTCCCGTTGTTACTGCTCCTCCTCCTCCTCCTGCTGCGGCTCCTGCTGAGGAACAGACCATTGAAGAAGTTAAACCTAAGAAAAAGATTGTTCGTAAGGCTTCCACTAATGCATAAATATAGAAAACACTTTATTTGTAATCTTATAAAAAAATCATAAATAACATATTTTTTAATTTCGTAATAATTACGATATTAAAAAACTTTTTTATAGATATAAACAATTTATTTATTTATTATCATTACTTCTATTTAATTCAAGGTCATTTGATATACACGATAATTCATTATAATTTTGTTTTTCTTGATTAAAAGTATACTCTGTAGATAATGACAATTCTTCATCTTGTTTTTTCTTTTTCTTTTCTATGGCATTGATGATAGTTGGTTTACAACATAAGTAAAACATTATCATTATTCCACAAATTATAAAAAATACTATTAAAATTACTAGTGTCATTATTAATACACTAATATTACTATGTTTAACTGATTTTTCATTCAATAAATTATTAATCGATGATATATTATTCGCAATTGGACTAAGTGTTGGTTCAAAAGTTGGAACAATAATTAAACTAGAACTTGGACTAACACTTGGTTCAAAAGTTGGATTTGCAGTTGGATTAACACTTGGGCTAGTAGTTGGTTTAAAAGTTGGGTTTGTAATTGGATAAACACTTGGTTCAAAAGTTGGATAAACACTTGGACTAACGCTAGGATAAACACTTGGACTAACGCTAGGATAAACACTTGGACTAGCACTTGGATTTTCACTTGGATTTGAAATTAAACTAACACTTGGACTAACGCTAGGATAAACACTTGGACTAACACTAGGATTAGCACTTGGACTAACGCTAGGATAAACACTTGGACTAACACTTGGACTAACACTAGGATTAACACTTGGACTAACGCTAGGATTAGCACTTGGGCTAACGCTAGGATTAGCACTTGGGCTAACACTTGGTTCAAAAGTTGGACTAGCACTTGGATTAGCACTTGGACTAACACTTGGACTAACGCTAGGATAAACACTTGGATTAGCACTTGGACTAACACTTGGACTAACACTTGGATTAGCACTTGGACTAACACTTGGACTAACACTTGGACTAACACTTGGTTCAAAAGTTGGACTAGAACTTGGACTAGAACTTGGACTAGCACTTGGACTAACACTTGGACTAACACTTGGTTCAAAAGTTGGATTTAAACTTGGACTAACACTTGGACTAACACTTGGACTAGCACTTGGACTAGCACTTGGACTATCACTTGGACTAACACTTGGACTAACAGTTGGACTAGCACTTGGACTATCACTTGGACTAACACTTGGACTAACACTTGGACTATCACTTGGACTATCACTTGGACTAACACTTGGACTAACACTTGGACTAACAGTT
>Ga0315903_10009736_pt1 | contig 11578 bp, 6 predicted proteins | sample LakEriMetagenome_7_FD_203524 | JGI IMG/M metagenome (GOLD analysis project Ga0315903, IMG submission 203524) | Freshwater fungal communities from buoy surface, Lake Erie, Ohio, United States - Buoy 2 MA119 | ecosystem: Environmental > Aquatic > Freshwater > Lake | place: USA: Lake Erie, Ohio... | reverse complement strand
CCGACGCAGCCCGCCTCCAAGCAGCCCTCGACCAATGCGTCAAACAATACAACGCCGTCAGGCAAAAGTAAGGAATAGCCATGCCGTTGCAGAAACTACAGTTTCGCCCCGGTGTAAACCGTGAAGGCACGACACTCGCTAACGAAGGTGGTTGGTTTGACTGCGATAAGGTACGGTTTCGTTCCGGTTACCCGGAGAAGATTGGCGGTTGGGCTGCTGTGTCGTACGCCACTTTTCTTGGCACTTGCCGTTCTTTATGGAATTGGGTAAGTCTCAAGGGGTTTAACCTGCTCGGCGTCGGCACTAACCTAAAGTTTTACGTAGAAAACGGTGGCGGGTACTACGACATTACGCCCATTCGACGCACTGCCACACTAAATAATCCTTTTGCGGCGACTAACGGCTCCGCTGTTATTACAGTTACTGACCCTAACCACGGTGCAGCGACTGGGGATTTCGTTTCGTTTTCAGGCGCTGTATCGCTAGGTGGTCTCATCACTGCTACCGTACTCAATCAAGAGTACGAACTAACGTACGTAGACTCCAATACCTACACTATTACAGCCCCAACTACAGCAGACTCTTCTGATACTGGTAATGGCGGTTCCGCAGTTGTAGCTGCTTATCAAATTAACGCCGCTACTGGTGGCGGCTCTGTCCAAACTGGCTGGGGTGCGGGTCTTTGGGGCGGCGTAATTACAGGCGCTCAACTAACAGCAATTAATGTTGGTGGCGGTATTAGTTCAAGCACGACACCTATTACTGTGGACTCTACAACGGGGTTTCCTGCTTCGGGTATTTTGCTCATAGACAATGAGTTGATCACTTACACGACCACAACTCCTACAACTTTTGCTGGTACGGTTATTCGTGGGGCATCTGGCACAGTTGCAGCGGCGCATTTAGATAATGCAGTAGTACAAGACGCTTCTGGGTATTACGGATGGGGTGAATCTGCGGCGGTTAATGAAAGTGACTCGGTTCGTTTGTGGAGCCAGTCTAATTTTGGTGAAGACCTATTGTTCTCTCCACAAGACGGGCCTATTTATCTGTGGCAACCCGGATCAGCGGTAGTTCCTGCGTTTGACACTCGTGGGGTGCTGGTCGGCAGTTTAACCGCCTTAGCTAACACTACCAATACAAGCCCTACCATCACGATTACTTCCATCAGTAATGGCGCGTTGGTTTTCATAGGGATGGAGTTATCCGGTACAGGCATACCTACCGGCACGACAATTACTGCTTTTGGCACAGGTACAGGCGGTACTGGTACTTACACCATGAGCGATGCGGCAACCGCTACTAATACAGGCATAACGCTCACAGGCACTTCGGACGTTCCTAGTACCATAGCTGAAGTTCTTGTATCAGATTCTTCGCGGATTGTTATAGCGTTTGGCTGTAATGACTATGGTTCTACGCAACAAGACCCGATGCTTATTCGCTGGTCAGCGCAAGAAAGCTATACAGAATGGACACCCGCATCGACTAACCAAGCTGGTAGTTACCGACTTTCACACGGGTCAAGAATCGTTGGCGCACTACAAACACGACAGGAAATCATAGTCTGGACAGACTCGGCTGTTTACTCCATGCAGTACCTTGGGCCTCCGTTTGTGTGGGGCTTTACACTATTAGCAGACAACATCTCTATTGCTAGTATGAACGCTATGGCTACCGCTGCGGGGGTTGTGTACTGGATGGGGGTAGATAAATTTTATATGTACTCAGGGCGCGTTGAAACGCTGCCTTCTTCAGTGCGTCAGTTTGTCTACGGCAATATTAATATGGATGAGCAAATTCAATTTTTTGCTGGTTCCAACGAAGGGTATTCTGAAATCTGGTGGTTCTATTGCTCACTTACAGGGCCAGATGGCATCAACACTATAAGTAACCCGAATACCATAATTGACCGCTACGTCATCTTTAACTATCTAGACCGTGTTTGGTATTACGGCACAATGGGGCGTACGGCATGGCTAGACTCGCCTTTGCGGTCTAACCCGTTAGCTGCGACGCAGTCTAATATTCTTGTTCTACACGAAGCGGCGGTTGACGATGGCAGCACTAACCCACCAAGCCCGATCAATGCGTACGTGCAGTCTTCTGATTTTGATATTGATGATGGGCATAACTACGGGTTTGTGTGGCGGATGATTCCAGACATTACGTTTGACGGGTCAGACACTCAAGGGGAAACATCGAATACGCCTTATGTGACGTTTACTGTGCGCCCAAAACAAAACCCCGGTTCTGCATACGGCCCCACCTCGCTTAGCCCGATTGTTCAATCAAACCAATCCTATTCTGGACAAACAACATACACGGTGCAGCAGTTCACCGAGATTATCTATAGCAGGGTGCGTGGTCGCCAGATGGCGTTCAAAGTTGAGTCAAATACGCTCGGCACCCAGTGGCAGTTGGGTGTCCCAAGAATCGATGTCCGCCCTGACGGTAGGAACTAATTATGTCCACAGGAACAACAAGAGCCCCCGCGCTACCCCTTGCGCCTGTTGAATACGACCGGGCGTATGTAGATTCAGTGCACAACATCTTGCGGCAGTATTTCGCCCAGTTGGATAACCCCGGCCCCAGTGCAGCGTCTACACAGACTGTATCTTCGACTCAAATCGTGTCGGCTATGAATTTCAGTACTGTTGACCAAGCTACTCAGACCCGTGTCGTAAGTTTGCCTACTCAAGCTGATTTATCCAAACTGCGGGTAGGTGATCTGTATAGAGACACTTCGGCTGGAAACGTGATTAAGATAAAAGTGTAATGGAAGACATACGCGAGACGTTGTACCAAGACGCCGACGTGCATTTCCTGTGTGACTACTTGTCAGGCATTAACATAGTGGCATTGCACTTGAACATCACGCCGGGGGCATGGTCGGTAGGTAAGTTTAAGAAGTACCACAGTATCTTTGTTGACAAAATTGTACCGTTTTTGAAGGCGCGTAATTATAATGAAGTTTACGCAACGCCATTCGAAAATGATATAAAAGCTCAAAAGCTTATTAAAATGTTTGGCTTATACCAGTACGGGCAAAACATGGGCCTTGTATTGATGAAGAAGGAGATTTGAGATGCCCGCCATTGTTGCCCCGTTTTTAGCCAAAGCCGCTGTAGCCGCTCCTGCTTTGCCTGCTGTTGTAGCTCCCGCTGCTACTGGTATTGGTGCCGCCGCTGCAAATACCGCCGCACTTGAACTTGCTAAACAGCAAGCTATTCAGGCTGGCATGAAGCAGGTTGGAACAGAAGCCGCTAAGCAAGCTGGTATTGAAGCCACTAAGCAAGCTGGGGTGGAAGCCGCTAAACAAGCGGCGCAGCGAGGGATTGACCAAGGCGCACAAGAGTACTTAAGGTCTTCTACGGCTAGTCTTAATCCCACAGCGCCAAGCCAATTTTTACCGCCTAAAGCGCCCGCTGGCGATTTGATGAGCCAGATAGATAAGTTAGGCCCCGCAAACTTTGCAGATGATATAGGTATAGCCCAAGGCGCTGGTGGCTCTTCTTATTTCCCCCCCGGTTCTACTCCTATCCCTTCTTACGCTACTCCTGCCGCTCCGCTACCTCCTGCTGGTGGCCCAATGCCCCCATTCAAGCCGATTGGCAACGCGCCGTCTGCGCCTGAACTTACCGAAAGCTTTTTCCCGAAAAAACCGCCGCTTGACCCTAACCTTAGTGCGCAGCGGCTAGGCGAGATTAACGCTAAATTTCCTAACTTGCGTTCAGACCTTAGTGGGCAGGTACCGAAGCTAGGCGATCCCGGCACGTTTTCACGAATAGCATCGGATAAAGGAGTATCAGACCTCACAATGCGTCCGGCTAGTGAGTCGATGTTTAAGCCCACGTTTGATACTCAGTTCCCGTTGGCACCGAAAAGTGCACTTCGACAAGGTGCTGAAGACGCTTTGGAATGGCTGGACAACAATAAACTAAATGCTGGAATAGGCTTGATGTCGCTTGGGCAGTACATGAATAAACCCGAAGAAGAGGACAAAGATAAGTACAAGAGTACTGTAGACATGTCTGAATTTAAAGCCTCCACGCCGGAGGTTGCACCGTTTAAACCATCATATGAATACCAGAAGTATGCGGCTGAAGGCGGCTTGATGGGCTACGCGGTTGGTGGCCCTGTTGAAACAATGGCTGCACAGAACGCAGTAGGCGCAAATACCGGCTATCCAATGGCGGGGATTAACACAGCGATGTACAGTAATCCGATAATTCAGCGTCCTGAAGCGGTTAATGTTTTAGCCCCCTCAGGAGACGCGGGCGTAGGTGCTTATAGTGGTGAACCAAAGTTTGCCGAAGGCGGTATCTCAGATGAGATGGCACGAGAGTACGGTTTGAAGAGTCGTAAGCAACGTGCGGTTAAGTCGTTAACTCAGAGTTATGAAGACATGGAAGCCGCACGCAATAGAGAAGCTGCGGCGTTGGCTAATAGCGTAAATATAAACAGTGAGACTAATCCAAAAATTGTTCGGCGTTCTCGTACCCAAGAGCTAAGCAGCCCCTACTCCGCTGCTATAGAAGAGCACAATCGTCTGGCTAAGAAAACTAAGACTCAACAGTTTCAACAGCCTAAGACTAGCCTAGGCGACATAGATACATACATGGATGTACCGGTTGAAGCTGCTAGTGGGGGCATCATGGGTAACCTTGGTGGCTATTCCGATGGTGGGCGTTTGTTAAGGGGGCCCGGTGATGGTGTATCTGATTCTATCCCTGCTGTTATTGGTAAGCGTCAGCCTGCTCGTCTTGCTGATGGAGAGTTTGTTATCCCTGCAAGAATTGTCTCCGAACTGGGGAACGGAAGCACAGAAGCTGGAGCAAGAAAACTCTACGCGATGATGGAACGAATTCAGAGTACACGTAAGAAATCTATCGGCAAGAAGAAGGTAGCAGTTAATAGCCGTGCCGATAAACATCTACCTGCATAAGTATGCCGTTATACCAAATTACGCCAAACGAACTACCCCAAGTCTGGCCTATAGCGGCTCCAATGTTGCAGAGAGCAATTGATTTAGACCCGGACTTAATTACGATAGAACAAGTTGAATTTGCAATAAGGACTGGTCGTACGTATTTACTTATATGGCAAGACCCAGAAGAGGGTATTACAGGCGCTGCAACGGTGGATATTATTGACTACCCGCGTGAACGCGTAGCGCATGTAAGTTTGATGGGCGGTAAAAGCATCGTACGTACGCATGTGTTTGATGAAGCAAAAAATTGGATGCGCTTAATGGGTGCTACAACCGCACAGTGTTGGGCCAAAGGATCGTTAGTCCAAATGTATGAAAAAATGGGCTTAACTAACACCCATCAGGTAATGAGGGAAAAATTATGAGATTCAATGATCGCGCTATGGCATTGGCAGGCATCCCTGACCTGCCTATCGATGCTTTCAAAAAAGAAGGCGGCAAGATAAAGCTGCATGGCGGCGGCGGTGGCCCAACCACGACTAGGTCTGAAACCTCAAACATCCCTGAATACGCACGTGAGTACGTTGATCGGATGATGGGGGCGACAGAAAAACAAATCTATAAATACGGACCTAAAGGACAAATCACTGGTTTCCAGCCGTTTCAGTCTTATTCTGAATATGCTCAAAAGCAGGGCGGTACAGGTGAAACCGTAGCTGGGTTCACCCCAATGCAGGCAAGAGCTATGCAGGGTATCGGTGAATATCAGATGCCGGGGCAAACTGGAGCGGCTACCGGATTTACCGGTGCGGGCATTCTAGGGTCTATGGGCGCGGGGGCCAACTATGCTCAGCAAGCTACTGACCCAAGCGCAATGCAGTCATACATGTCGCCGTATGTACAAAACGCTCTAGCTCCTCAGATGCGTGAGGTTGCGCGTCAGTCAGCTATTGAAGGGCAAAGACAGCAAGCGCAAGCGGCTCAAGCCGGTGCATTTGGCGGCTCGCGTCAGGGTTTGGTTGAAGCAGAGCGCCAGCGTAATTTGATGCAGCAACAGTCTGACATCTATGGCAAAGGTATGCAGTCCGCATTTGAACAAGCCCGTCAAGCTCAACAGTTTGGTTCGGAACTAGGTCTCAAGGGTTATGGTCAGGCACTGCAAGGCGCTGGACAGTTGGGTGCGCTAGGAGAACAACAGTACAAGCAGGAGCTAGGACTACTGGGTCAGCAGTACGACGTAGGCGCTAAACAGCAAGCTTATGAGCAGAACCGCTTAAACCAGATTATTCAGGACTACGCGACCAAGCAGCAGTACCCGTTCATTCAGTTGGGCACGTTGTCCAACATGCTGCGTGGCTTGCCGATGCAAGCGTCTACTACTCAGCTGTATCAGGCTCAACCGTCCATGTTGCAGCAGGGTATTGGTCTGGCTGGTGCGTACGCTAACTTGAGTCAAGCGGGAGTTAATCCGTTCGGTCGTAAAGAAGGCGGCGAGATTAAAGAGATGGCGTCTGGCGGTATTGCTACAGTCGATCCGTACAAGCTGCCAAGCATGATGAAGAAGTTGTCGGACGATCAGCTTAGCGAAAAAATGGGCGGTGACACCGACCCTGAGACTATGGGTATTGCCCAAGCTGAGAAGCAGCGCCGTGACCACATACGGGGTAATGCGCCGAAGATGGCTGGCGGCGGTGCCGTGGCGTTTAAAGAAGGCGGTACAAAGATTGATCAAATAAAAAACCCAATGCTGGATGACTCTGAGGGGTCAAAGAAAGAAGAACCGTCGGTAGCCACACGGCCTAAAGCCGCTGCGCCGAAGCCCGCGCCTGTGGAAAAGAGCTCGTATCAGGCTGAATTTAAAGCCGCTATGAATCAGCCAAGCCCAGCCGCGCCAGAAATTGCTGAGTTAAGAAAGCAGCGCGACGAAACTAAAACAGAAATTGCTGGTGGTATTGAAGGCCAGATGGCGCGTCGGCAAGCAGTGTATGACAAGCTGGGTATAAACCCAAGAGAGATGTACGCACAGGAAAAAGCTGAGCAGCAGAGGTTTTTGGAGCAGGCGCAGGGCGATGCCAGAAAAGCCGAGGCGCTGCGTTACGCGCAGATGTGGGCTAAGTTTGGCTCAACCCCCGGCCCCGTGCTGAAGGCGGCTCTTACAGCCATTAATGAGACCGTGCCTGATCTGTTAGATGATCAGGACAAAGCTCGCATGGTTCAGAGAAGCATTAGGAAGACCATGTTTGATTTAGACAAGGCAGAGTATCTTGAGAAGAAGGGTGATGTAGATAAAGCAGCAGAACTTGACAACGCTGCTAAAGGTCGTGCTGCTGAGATGACCCTAAAGCTTGGCACGTTGCTTACCACAGAGTTTGACAACAAGATGAAGTTGAAGGGCGAACTGGCAAAAACAGAACTTTCTGGAGAAACTGAAATTGCTAAGACACGTATACAAGAGGGTATGCGGGCTAATGCGGAAGCAGCGCGGGATGCGCGTGCTGAGAAGAAAGCTGAAGCTGCCATAGAAAAGCAGAAATCAGTTGATACTAGCAGAGCACTTAAGTACTTAAAAGACGAACTTAAAGATTATGAGGACAAAATCTCTACTGCAAAAACAATTTTAAATAGCGGCGCTTCAGCTGAGGATAAAGCCCGACAACAAGCCGTGCTAGATGAATACAAAAAAGCAAGGGTACAAAAAATTAAAGAGGCCAAAGCACTGTACGAGTACGCAGATGTAGATAAACTGTTGGGCGGAGAAGCTCCTGCCGCACCTGCGGCGGAAAGAAAAATAAAGTTTGACAACCCAGAAGCTGCAAAAGCGTTTGAACAATACAAGTAAGGTATAGAAATGCCGACTTTCCAAGAGCTTGAGCGGGCCTTTTTAAACGCACATAAAGCGGGGGACAGAGCGGCAGCGTCTGCGTTAGCTGCGGAAATACGTAGGTCTGCCGTTGTTGAAGAACCAGCACCAGCACCGGAAGCAAAGCAGCCTGAACCTGAGCCAGAAACCGGATTTATAGCTGGCGCTAAAGCAGGGTTCCAAAGACTGCTTGGGGACTATGAGGCACTTAAAGCTGCTGGCGATGTAGAAGGCGCTGAGCAAAAGGCCAAGGAATACCGCGAAGCGGCGGCTAAAATCTACAAGCAGCCTGAGCTGCTTGATGCGCCGTGGGAATATGTAAAGGGGCTGGCTGGGCAGTCCGCTGCTTATATGGCGTTACCTCTCGCGGCTGGCGTTGCCACAGCTGCTGCCGCTCCTACTGCAATTGCTGGTATTGCTGCAACCGGCGCTACGTTCCTTGCTTCTGCGCTACAGTTCTCTGGCTCTAACTTGTCTCGTCAGTTGGAAGAGAACGTCTCGGCTAAAGACTTAAAGGTATTGAACGCCGTTGCTGCGGCTGTCCCACAGGCCGCACTTGACACCGTTAGTATGCGCATGGTGCCGGGGCTTCGCAATATTTTTACCAAAGCTGGTGTTGAGTTAAGTGAGAAGGGAGCCGCCCAACTTGCCAAAGAGAGTTTAGTTATTAGCTTGGCTAAAGGCGTACCTAAAACTTCTGGCATAGAAGGCTTAACCGAATCAGCCCAAGCAGTTCTGGAACGCGCTCAGGCTGGACTTAACTTGACAGATGCCGGAGCGCGTAGAGAATACTTCGACAACTTTATCGGCGGTGTAATGCTTGGCGGCGCTATCTCCGTGCCGGGTACTATTTATGAGAAGGGTAAAGCGCAAGCAGAAATAGCTGCTAAAGAAGCAGAGGCCGAACGTGCTACCCAAACCGCTCAGCAAGAAATCGCCAAGATAAGCCAGACTGCCGTGCCTGATGAGACAGGCAAGGTACCACCACCTGCTGCACCCGCGCCCCTACCCACTTTCGAACAACGCGCACCGGGGTCTATTAGTACACCTGAACTTGAGGCTGACCCAACTATTGCACTGGCTGAAGCTAAAGCTGAGCCCACGCTGCCACGCGCTAAGAAGAAAGACGAAACTGCGGAAGATGAGTATTTGCGTTACAACGAGATGCTTGCCGCAGGCGTTGATTCAGACGGAAAAACGCTACCTAAACAGCGCATTGAATCAATTCAAAATAAACTAGCTAATCCTAAGTACGACGAGTTTCGCACTGCTGGCAAAAAGGAGGCTGTCAATGTCGAACAACTTGCTGGAACTGACGCAGCAGCAGTTAAGCCTAGCGTTGACGGTACTACATCAGGAATGGGAGCACCCGCCGCAGGAGCTGAAGCACTTGCAGCCACTAGAGTGGATGATGCTGGAAGACTTGCTCCACAACCTTCTGCGACAGAAGGAAAGCAGCCAGCTGCATTAAACGCAATACCTTATGACACCGTAGAGTTTGCTGGAGAAGGTCAGCCGCTTCGCCGTAGTAGCGGTGAGTCGTCAGTTATTAATTATGGCGGGCGCATGATGGTCACGCGTGACGTAAATGGCGTGACAGTTCCGTTTTACCTTAGTACTGGCAGTGGTGGTAAGGCGGACGTACCAGCTGGTAAGTGGTATCCGTTTTTTGGTGTTGGCGCTGACGGCTGGATTAATAAGACCGGTGGCAAGGAAATGGCTAACTACTACGGTAGTGAAGCGTTAAAACAAGCCGCGCAAGAACTAGACGCTACAGTTGGGGATATTCGTAGTGACGCTTCAGTGCCTAAAGTTAGTAGGACTGGGCAACATATTGATTTTATTAATCGAGGTTTTTCCCCAGCAGAAAACCAAAAAGAAGATACATTAATTAAAGTACGTGAAAACATTGACCGTGTCGTTAGTGCGGTAGAAAAGGAAAAAGCTGATGTCACTGAAGCCCCTCAAACCATCGAAACAGAAGCGCAAGGACAAGAACAAGCAGCCTTCACCCCCTCCAAGCGCGTAATCACACTTGAAGAAGAAAAAACGGCCCCGGCGGAGAAACACTCACCGGAGCAATCTGCGTACTTGCAGATGAAGACTGATACTCGCGCTGCCCCCGCCGCGTCAATTAAAGAAGGCATGGGGTACGCCGCCGCTGAGACAGCGTTTGACTTCTATGACTCAGCGTTCGCCAACATCGAGGCGTCTCTTAAAGATCAAGTGGCAGCTGAGAACGCTGATAGACAAGCCGCGTATGAAGAAGCGGCTGCTGACGGTAAAAGACTGCCCAAGCCTGAGCCAGCTACTACGCTCGACATCTTGCAAAAGATGCCTGAGACTGAACGCGCAGAGCTATTCCGTAAGAATGTAAACAGCGAGAAGTTAAACAAATCCCGCCGCACCCAAATGAATAAGCGCGTTAAGTTCCTTGAGAGCTTAACTGATCAGCAACGGGAAGCTGTGCGTAAGCAGGCTATTGAATTGTTTGACCGTGAGGTTCGCGCTGTTAAGAACATCGGCAGGACTACTACTGAAGCAGACTTACGCAAGAGTCGTGAGCAGGCTGCAAGAGAGTCGGTAGAAAAACAATTAGAAGAGATTGAAAAGCCAACGCGCAAAGCAGCGCCCACCAAGCCTAAGACTGGCCCTACTCAAGTGGAGACGCTTGAGCAGAAGCGTGACAGTACTATTCGCAAAGCGTTGGAGAGTGGTGACATAGGCAGTATTTTCGCTGCAATAGCTAATGAGCGCATCAACGACTCAGTTACGGCTTTCTTTGCGCGTAAGTTGTACGATGTTCTTAAGACCTTTGATGTTCAGCCAACAGTTGTCTTAGGCGAAGTAGAAGACGGGCGGGCCGGTAAGTATGATCCGTCAACTGAAACAATCACAATTGATCTTAAGAATCTAGGCAAAGACCGCCTAGACATCGTCACGCTGCACGAGTTCACTCACTTCTTGGCGGATCACGCCATTGATAATCGCAAGAGCCTAACAAGAGAGCAGCAGAACGCGCTGAATAAGCTCGATAACTTGTACCGGTATGTCAACTCGCAGCTGGGTAAGAGGTTCGACATTGGGTCGCTGAAGGAATTTGTAGCCGAAGCGTTTTCCAACCCAGAGTTCCAGAAAGCCATGGGCAACCTGAAGCCTATGGAGACGGAAGGCAAGAAGCAAAACGTCTTCTCGCTGTTTGCCAAGCGCATTATGGAGATGCTCGGCTTCCGTAACCGTCTACTGAGCCCAGAAGAACTAGCGGAAGTTGGCGGCACATACGGTGCTGTGCTTGGGGATGTCCTGACTCAGATCGAGCAGATTATTAAGGCAGACCGCGTAGCCCCTGCTGTTGGTGTGTCCTACATGGCTAAACAAGCTAAGCCGCCTATCGCGGCCCCGGCTGAAGGGACAACCAATATTAGTGAACTGCGTGACACCATTCCTAGCCCGTCGTTCAACGCCCGCAATGTGCTAAAAGCGTTTGACAGGAATAAGTTTGCGGAAGGCGCAGTACGTCTTCTCCAGAATGACCGTGCCGCTATTAAGAATTGGCAGCGCAGGATGTGGTTAACAGGCCGGTACATGGCATATGGTCTTGGGTTCAATAACATCTACGACCAGATAACTCTATCGTCCGGCAACGCGCACTGGCTCTATACTCAGTACATAAACGAGGATAACGAGGCGGTGCGCAAAGCGGTGGCAGACTATGCCAAAGCGCGTAAGCTTGATGTAGATACTGCGCTAAAAGAGCTAGGCATGTATGCCATTGCTTTACATGA
>Ga0315903_10009735_pt1 | contig 11579 bp, 6 predicted proteins | sample LakEriMetagenome_7_FD_203524 | JGI IMG/M metagenome (GOLD analysis project Ga0315903, IMG submission 203524) | Freshwater fungal communities from buoy surface, Lake Erie, Ohio, United States - Buoy 2 MA119 | ecosystem: Environmental > Aquatic > Freshwater > Lake | place: USA: Lake Erie, Ohio... | reverse complement strand
AGCGAAGAAAATCCGAGCGAGTAAGTGTTCATCAGCAGAAAATGATCTTCAGGTTCCAGGAGAGAAGTGACCAGTTGCGTCATTTCACCAATCTGATCTTCCAGTTTCCATTTTTCACCGTTGGCACCATGACCGTATGCAGGAGGATCGAGGATGATGCCATGGTATTTCTTGCCGCGTTTCACTTCCCGCTTCACGAAAACCATAGCATCTTCAATGATCCATCGGATGTTGTCAAGACCACTGAGCTCCATGTTTTCGCGCGCCCAGCTTACCACTTGCTTCACTGAATCAAGATGGGTGACATCGGCACCGGCCGCACGAGCGGCAAGAGATGCCCCTCCGGTATAGGCAAACAGATTCAGGATCCTGGGTTGTGCAGTCTTGAGTTGTTTGGTTCGGTTGTAAATGTAATCCCAATTAACCGCCTGCTCGGGAAAAATACCGACATGTTTGAAGGATGTCAGTGCGAGACGGAATTTAATTTGATTGCCATCGGGTAACAGGTAAGATAAATGCCATCTGTCGGGCATCTCCTTCAGCTTCTGCCAGACTCCCGAAGAACTCGATTTAGGAACAAATCTGACATGGGCTTTCGATTTCCACTGCTGTTCTGAAAGCGCTTTACCCCACACCGCCTGAGGCTCAGGACGAATGGTGATGAACTGACCGAATCGCTCGAGTTTTTCAAATGATCCGCTGTCGATGAGTTCGTAATCAGGAAAATTGCCGGGAGAAAGTAATTTCATCCCGCAAAGGTAAAAAGACATCCAAAAGGTCATTGGATCGTGAAAAATAAATGAAGTTGACCGGTTCAGATGCTGTTTTGAACATTTATTGGTTTTTTCAGCAGTAATTTCGCGGAAAATTTTAAAATTTAATACGATGAGAGCTTTATTGATCCCGATCCTGGCCCTGAGCCTTTTCGCCAGCTCCTGCGTGAGCAGCAAGAAGTACAAGAAACAAGTATCTCAATATGATACTTTGAAAACCGAATACGACAAACTCGATTACCGTTTGGCTGCTTGTTTGGCAGAACAGGATGAGAAATCGAAGAAAATATCATCTCTCGAAGAAGAGGTGCGTCAGTTGAAAGCCAACAGCACCACCATGCTGGAACAACTCCGGGATATGTCGGTGCTTACCGCTGCTCAGTCTGAAAGTATCAGAAAGTCACTGGAGAATATCAATGCGAAAGATGCATATATCAAGGATCTTCAGGTAGCCATGTCAAGAAAAGATTCTCTCAATATGGCGCTGGTGATGAACCTGAAAGGGGCATTGCAGGATGTGAATGATGAGGACGTCAACATTAAAGTGGAAGGCAGTGCAGTGTTCATTAATATTTCCGATAAAATGTTGTTCAAAAGCGGCAGTTATGAAATCACTCCACGTGCCAAGCAGGTCTTGGGCAAAGTAGCAGAGGTGATCAAAGCACAACCCGATGTGCAGTTTATGGTGGAAGGTCATACCGACAACAAACCGATCGCTACGGCTGCCGTGAGAGACAACTGGGATCTGAGTGTGCTTCGCGCCAGCTCAGTGGTGCGGGTTCTTCAAAAGGATTATAAAGTAGACCCTTCGAGAATGATCGCCGCAGGCCGCAGCGAATATGTTTCCGTTGCTGATAACAAAACAGCTGAAGGGCGTTCACTCAATCGTCGTACCCGTATCGTGATTCTGCCACAACTCGATCAGTTCTTCAAGTTACTCGAGCCGAAACAGTAATTGAAATTGAAGATAACAATCATAAGCCCGTGAGCCATCACGGGCTTATGATGTTTTAGATGTTTATGCAGATCGTAATTACGGGATAGTGGGATAGTGGGATAGTGGGATAGTGGGATAGTGGGAGAGTGGAGAGTGGGATAGTAGATAGTGGTAGAGTGGGTTAGTTGGGTAGTGGCTTGTCCGGAGTAGTGTATGAAGAGCTGCCATTAGATTCATGAACGCTTCGAAAGGGTGAGTGATTTTTTGAGATGCAAAACAAACCCCAATGACTAATGACTAATGGCCAATGACCAATATCTTCTAATTCAGTACCAGTTTCAGCACTTCGCCATCAGGCATTCTGATGAAATAGATTCCATCGGGGATCGATGGCCGGTTGATACGTGTAATCGATTCTGTTTCGTCACTGGTTCCTGACAGGTTGATGGAAAAGACCCTTCTGCCCTGAACATCGCTGATGACAACTTCGCCATCTGCGTAAGCGGCATCCGTAATCAGATAAAAATAATCGTTAGCCGGATTGGGATAAATCAATGTTGCCGACTTTCCGGGGTTAGTGTTTTGAACTGCAACCGGATCAGAATAAGAATATCTTCCGTCAAAATCGGTTTGCTTCAGCCGGTAATAAGTAATTCCTTTAAAAGGATTTTCATCGAAATACTCGTAATCTTTCGGCTGACTGGTCGTTCCGGCTCCCTGAACAGTTGCGAATGAGAAGAACTCTATTCCGTCTTTTGATTTTTCGAGAGAAAAGAAATCGTTGTTGATCTCGCTTGATGTTGACCAGTTCAGTTTTACGTGTCCGTTGCGATGCATGTTGGCATCAAAGAAAACCAGTTCTACCGGTAATGGAGAAATGTTGTTGGAGAGAGTCCACGTGCCGAATGCATTCATACCTGGAACACTGACGAAAAAGTAATTCGCGCCCTGTCCGGGAGCATAAGGAAGCCATGCGTTGGCAGATTCATCATATCGTTGCGCGCCAAGACTCAGAGGATTGTCATAGGGCGCGGCGGGAAGTTCAGCCGGTGCATAACTGAAAGTCAGATCAGCTGTTGAAGTGCCTGCGACGTCAATGTGCCAGAAGCGGTCGGCAGTTGCGTTACGGTTGTCGGGTGCGAGGCCAATAAAGCTGGCCAGGTTGTTTACCGAAACGGGTGTTGCAGGCCATGGCAGGTTATCGGAAGGAGTAGAGTAGGTGGAAGCGGTGATCACATCTGCCGAACCGGACGTTTGATTGAAGATGAAGGGGATGTAAGACCCATCGGATCTGACAAACGGGAAAATAAAATTTCCTGTATTCGCGGCCGTGAGTCGTGTCAGACGGCTTGAATTATCGGTGCGCTCACTGATCAAACCACCGCCGGTTCTGGATACTGCTGCCGTATTATCATTCCAGACTTTAAGTTCATAAGCATTCAGGTCTGTAAACCCATTGCTGAGTGTCAGCATCGCGGAAGCGCCTCCAAGGTTCAGCGGGTCTACCCACACGTCATCATTCAACGTGAGTAATCCACTGCTTTTATTCACTCTGAGTTTATAAAATGATTCGAGCGAGCCACTGAAAACCGAAATGTTCTGATTGCCTGAACCGTTAAAAACCACGTTGCTTCTTCCTTCATCGAAAAATGTTTCGTCACGGAAGTTGATCCAGTTGCCCTCCAGGTTGAGAGTTCCGCCTTCCGCGCCTGCCAGCGACATATCAAGTTCACCGTTGGTACCGATTATCAGATTGCCGGCAACATTAACAGTGCTGGTGAATGACTCAGCAGCAAGTTTGGGCATGTCAATCCATAGATCGCGACAATTGGCGGTATTGCCCGGAAGCACTTCGCAGATATTATTAGCTGTGGGAGGGAGATAAACATTATCTGTTGCAGTTGGCAATACCCGAGAATCCCAGTTGCAGGGGTTGTGCCAGTCGGAGCTGACCTCACCGTTCCACAAACCGGTTGTTGCGGGGAAATTGTAAATCGTAGTGGATGTCGTCAGGGCAACATCATCGATATAAAATACCTCATCGGAGCGATTGAGTACTCCTCTCACACGGAACTGCACGGTGTTGGTGCCGGCCGGAACATTGTATACAAATGGGTTTGGGACCGTTGGGCCATTTCCTACAGGAGAGTTGGTATATGTCCAGGTCATATCTCCGAAAGTGGCAAGTGTGCCAACAACAATCCAGGAACCACCGTTGAGTCTGACTTCGAAATACAAGTATTCGCCTGAATCAAATCCGTTACCGGAACAAAAAATATGTGATCTGTGGTAAGCGGAGATTTTTACATCGGCCAGACACGCTACATTCACAGGGTCGAATGTGATAATCTTTCCGTGCAAGGCACAGCCTATTGCCTGTCCACCTGAAATACAATTGATGGAAGTAGTTCCTGTGCATCCCGCATTGTTTCCTCCTCCAGCTCTGATTGCATAACTTCCGGTTCTGGGATAAGTGGCAATAATTCCGGGAGGCAAAGGACCGCCGGCGTTGGTGATGGGAGTAAAGTTCCAGTTATCCGCCGGTGTCCCTTCACCACCCTGAAAGGCAACCACTACCTGTGCTTCAGAAGCGGAGGTTCGCAAAAGCAAAAAAGCCAATAAAATGATCTGGTTGAGGCGCAGCATACCGGAATTTCCAATATAGCACAAAATTATGCTGTGAGCCGCTGCCCTTCAGTTAGAATTTGGTTAAGGAATCATTAAAAGAAGCGAACAGGTGTTGAATTAGATATATAGAGCTGTATGTCAATTCAATACAAAAACAAAGGGGAAACACTTAATTGGTGAATTAAGAAACCCGGCTCCAGTCGGAGCGACGGTTCATCTTATTGGAAAGAATTCGTCCGGCAATTTTGTTTTCCGGCAACATCAATTCAGGGTCACGGTGGAGCAGTTCGGCCGCGGACTGACGTGCCAGTTCCAGGATAGGTCCATCCTTCACCAGATCGGCAATCTTGAGATTCACCACACCCGATTGTTGTGTGCCGGTAATGTCACCCGGTCCGCGCAATTTCAGGTCCACTTCGGCAATTTCAAAGCCATCATTGGTTCGTACCATGGTTTCCATCCGAAGTTTCGCTTCCGCGGATAGTTTATAACCTGTTACCAGGATGCAAAATGATTGCTCCGCTCCACGGCCTACCCGTCCGCGTAACTGATGCAATTGGGATAAACCGAATCTTTCAGCGCTTTCAATGATCATCACCGATGCGTTCGGAACATTTACACCCACCTCAATGACTGTTGTGGCAACCATGATGTTGGTGACACCCTGAGCGAAAAGCTGCATCTCACGGTCTTTGTCGGCAGCTTTCATCCTTCCGTGAACGATGCTCACTTTATACTGAGGAAGCGGGAACTCTTTGCAGAGGGCTTCATAACCGGTTTGAAGATTCATCAGATCGAGCTTTTCTGATTCTTCAATCAAAGGATAGACAATGTAAATCTGCCGCCCCAAAGCAATTTGTTCTTTCATGAAGCCGATGATGCGGAGGCGCGACGATTCAAAGCGGTGCTCGGTGCGAATGGGCTTTCTTCCCGGAGGCAATTCATCAATGACACTCACATCCAGATCTCCGTAAAGGGTCATGGCAAGTGTTCTTGGTATGGGAGTGGCAGTCATCACCAGCACATGCGGAAGTGTTTCATCCTTACTCCAGAGTTTCGCTCTCTGTTCCACTCCGAACCGGTGTTGTTCGTCGATCACCACCAGTCCGGGGTTATTGAACTGCACCCGATCCTCAATCAGCGCATGTGTGCCAACAATAAAGTTGAGTTCACCTGACTGAAGTTGCTCCAGTATGATGTTGCGCTCTTTCTTTTTTGTTGATCCGGTGAGCAGTGCAATGGTCATTCCGGTGCCATCCAGAAACTCCGACAAAGTATTGTAATGTTGCTGCGCCAGAATTTCTGTAGGCGCCATCAAACAAGCCTGATAGCCGTTGTCGAGTACCATGATCATGCTCATCAGCGCGACCAGCGTTTTGCCGCTGCCCACATCACCTTGCAGCAAACGGTTCATTTGTTTGCCCGTTCCCATGTCGGTGCGGATTTCTTTCAGCACGCGTTTCTGAGCGCCGGTCAGTTCGAACGGCAGTTTCTTTTTATAAAATTCATTGAAGCGATCGCCGATTTTCTCAATGACCTTCCCTTTGAATTTTTCTGTTTTAACCAGCTTTCGTTTGAATAATTCAAGCTGGATATAAAAAAACTCTTCGAACTTCAAACGGAACTGTGCTTTCTTCAATGCATCCGGTGAAGCCGGGAAATGGATCTGCAGCCACGCATCCCGCAAGGGAATTTGCCTGAAAGTTTCCATAACGCTGTGTGGCAATGTTTCGGTAACGTTTGCCGGAAGCGATTGCAACAGACTTTTCTGGAGCTTCATGATCCCTTTGCTGTCGAGTCCTCTTGCCTTGCACTTTTCAGTGGAAGAATAAAAGGGTTGAAGTTGCACACTGATGGATGTTTCATTCAGCTGGACCGCTTCAATCTCCGGGTGAACAAAATTGAACTTTCCATTGAACTCCGATGGCTTTCCGAAAACAACATATTCAATTCCCGGTTTGACCGAATTCATGATCCACTTGAGTCCTTTGAACCAGACCAGTTCGATCACTCCGGAATCATCCTTCAGGTAAGCGACTATCCGGGTAGCGCCTTTCTGCCCCAAAGACTCCATTCTTGTGATCACACCTTTTAACTGAATCCACGCAGAATCATCATTGATTTCAGAGACCTTGTAAAACTTTGAACGGTCAACATAACGAAAAGGATAATAAGTGAGCAGATCATAATAACGAAAAATCCCGAGCTCCTTTTTCAGGATCTCACCGCGCTGCGGGCCTACTCCTTTGAGAAATTCAATGGGTGTATCGAAAAAATTTTGCATGAAGCAAAACTAACGAATGTATCTGTAAATTTAGAAAATTACGGATAGGGGGGGCAGCGGGAATACAGATTCGTACAGGAACGCCAATTCGGATGGTGATTACAGATGTAATCCGTGAGTTGCCTGTCGGGCAGCATCTGTAATCACCATCCGATTCCGCCGCGTAGGTGAATCTGTATTCCTGCCTGCCTGCTGCAGGCAGGCTGCCCTTTTACCTGTCGCCACCCAGCTTTGAAAATTTCAGCGGGTTGGCAGTCACTTCGTCATACGTCAGCCGGTTCTGATAAATGTCGCAGGCCAGATAAATGGCAGCTCTGAGTGAATCTTCCGATGCGATGCCTTTGCCGGCAATGTCGTAACCTGTACCGTGGTCGGGTGAGGTTCTTACGATCGGCAACCCTGCAGTAAAGTTGACGCCGGTTTCAAACGACAATGCTTTGAAAGGAACCAGTCCCTGGTCATGATACATGGCAAGTATGCCGTCGAATGTCTTGAATTTTGCTGAGCCGAAAAAGCCGTCAGCACCGTAGGGACCGTAGACCAGAATACCTGAGTCGAACGCCTGTTTGATGGCCGGACCAATAATCTCCTGCTCTTCATTACCGATCAACCCGCTGTCGCCTGAATGCGGGTTCAGACCGAGTACCGCGATGCGTGGTTTGCGAATACCGAAATCGCGCTTCAGAGAATGATTCATCAGCTTGATTTTGGCAACAATTTTTTCAGCGGAAAGCTCGGCTGTGATATTTTTCAGGGGAACATGTCCGGTTACAGTTGCCACTCGGAGCCTGTCACTCACCAGCATCATCAGGTGATCGGGTGCATTGAATTGCTGCGCGAGAAATTCTGTATGACCGGGGAAACGGAACCCTTCCTGTTGCATGGTCTTTTTATCAATAGGACCAGTCACCAGCACATCCACATCTCCCTCTGCAAGATCTTTGCAGGCACCCTGCAAAGCCAGAAAAGCATGCTTACCGCCAACAGGACTGGCTTCTCCAAGTTCAACTTTTACATCTTCTTCCCAGCAGTTGATGACATTTACTTTTCTCTCGTGAATTTCTTCAACGTTCTTGACAGTGGTAAAGTTGAATTCGTTGTTGTTGATGGCTTTTTTGTGGAATGACAATACTCTCGACGATCCGTAAATAACGGGTGTGCACACCTGAGCCATCCGGATGTCTGAAAAAGCTTTGATGATTACTTCCGGTCCGATACCGTTGATGTCACCAATGGTGATTGCTACATTAACCTTCTCTTCGTTGTCTTGATTTTGCATAGATTATTTTGCTGAAAAGCCTTTGTTCTTAATGAAATCGAAAACAAATCTGACTCCTGTTCCGGAACCGTTTTTGCCACGGTAGGAATCAGTTGATTTGATAAAGGATGGACCTGCGATATCGAAATGCATGTAAGGATAGTCGGTGAACTTTTTCAGGAATCGTCCTGCTGTGATGGCACCTGCGGTCGGACCTCCGATGTTTTTAATATCGGCGATATCAGATTTGATGAGATCGTCATATTCATCCCAGAATGGAAATTCTGCCAGGCGTTCATAAACACGATTGGCACTGTCGTGCATGCGGCTCTTCACTTTTTCGTCGGCAGTACCCATGCACACAATACCATACTGGCCGATGGCCACTGCTGCTGCGCCGGTGAGTGTAGAGAACTCCATTACCAGTTCGGGTTTGTATTGTTTGGCATAATGCAAAGCATCTGCAAGGATCATTCTTCCTTCGGCATCTGTATTCAGAACTTCCACCTTCAGTCCGCTCATCATGGTGATCACATCACCCGGAGTGTAAGCATTACCATCGGGACGGTTGTCGGTCGCCGGCACTAAAGCAACCACATGAACCGGCAGTTTTTGTTGGGCGATTGCGTACATGGAGCAACCTACCACGGCGGCACCTGCCATATCCGATTTCATATAATCCATGGAGCCGGGAGTCGGTTTGAGACTCAGGCCTCCGGTATCATAAACCACACCTTTGCCGACCAGCACAACAGGTTTTTTGTTGACCGCGTTACGGGGTTTCCATTCCATGACAGTAAAAGTGGGAGGATCGATGCTTCCCAAGTTTACAGCCAGAAGTCCTCCCATTTTCATCGATTTTATTTTGGCTTTGTCAAATACCTTGACACTGAAACCTGCTTTTTTCCCCATCGACTGAAAAGCCTTTGCGAGTCCGGTGGCGTTGAGAGAAATCACTGGTTCATTCACCAGATCGCGGGCCATGCAAACAGATTCGCATACTGATGCAATCTCTGCAATCTGTTTGTCATTTACATTTTTGCTGACCACATTGATTTTAGTCAATGAATTTTTCTCCGGAGCGCTTTTGTATTTGAGGAACTGATAATTGCCCAGTACCATTCCTTCAATCAGGGCAAGTATCTGCTGATCGTCGGCATTTGATACCAAATTCACTTCGGACAATTTCAGTCTATTGAGAATGGAAGTGATCTGGTCACCGGCTTTGCGGATGGTTTCCAGTGCGATATGTTCTGATTTGCCGGTGATGTCAGACCACTGTAAAATCACATGACGATGGTACTGATTGACGACTACAGTCTTATTTTTCTTCTTAAATTCAGACTTTATGAAATCGATCTCGTTTTTGGAGAAAAGCGAGTGGTCGAAATCCTGTTCGCGGGTAGTAAAAACGGCCAGCGGGGCCGACTTGCCGGGAGCTGCGGCCTTACGGATTGTCGTGTTCATTAATATGTTATAATTTTGAGCGGTTGAAATTACACATTGAGGCAGATATATCAAAACCAGGATGTTGGAAGGTGAACATTTGGCAGGCGCAATTGTTTAACTGTGACCTGATTACACTATAGCCTACACTTAAATATGAATACCGGACAACTTCTTTCAAAAGCCCTGCAGGGTAATTTTCTCTCGGCAGAGGAAGGTAAGTTCCTTTTTCTCAACGCTTCTACGCCCGAATTGATGGCAGTGGCCAATGAGATGCGACGCCAGCGGGTTCCCGGCAATGTGGTGACCTGGATCATTGACCGCAATGTCAATACCACCAACGTTTGTATCGCAAACTGCAAGTTCTGTAACTTTTACAGGATTCCCGGGCACGAGGAATCTTACATTACCACCATAGATCAGTACAAAAGAAAGATTGAGGAAACGTTTCGCTTCGGAGGCGATCAGCTGCTTCTCCAGGGCGGTCATCATCCTGATCTTGGACTGGCTTATTATACCGGGCTGTTCCGTGAACTGAAATCACTCTATCCCCGCCTGAAGCTGCATGCACTCGGTCCTCCCGAAGTGGCTCATATCTCCAAGCTGGAAGGCATGACCCACACTGAGGTGCTGACAGCACTGAAAGAGTCGGGGCTCGATTCGCTTCCCGGCGCGGGAGCAGAAATCCTGAATGACAGAGTCAGACGAATGATCTCCAAGGGCAAATGTTCAGGTCGTGAATGGCTCGATGTGATGCGTGCTGCACACCGGCTGGATATCACCACATCTGCTACAATGATGTTCGGTCATATTGAAACTTTGGATGAACGGTTCGAGCATCTCGTTTGGCTGCGTGAAGTGCAGTCTGAGAAGCCAGCCCATGCCAAAGGCTTTATCGCATTTATTCCCTGGCCTTTTCAGGATGAAGGAACACTGCTTCAAAGGGTCAAAGGCATTAGAAACAATGTCACTTCCGATGAATATATCCGGATGCTGGCCATCAGCAGAATCATGCTTCCCAATATCACGAACATACAGGCCTCCTGGCTGACGGTCGGTAAATCGGTGGCACAGGTATGCCTCCATGGCGGCGCCAACGATTTTGGTTCTATCATGATTGAGGAAAACGTGGTATCTGCAGCAGGAGCTCCTCACCGTTTCACCAGTCAGGGTATTCAGGATGCCATCCGGGAGGCAGGTTTTGAGCCGCGGCTTCGCAACCAGCAGTATGAATTCCGTGAATTACCTGTAGTCATGGAACAACAATTGATCGATTATTGAAGTTAATGAAAGGTCAGCCCTTTCATCCGCCCATGAAAAGAATTGTTACAATCGTCATTTTGTTTTTGTTTATCGCGAAAGCGACCTGGGCAACACACAACCGCGCCGGCGAAATCACCTACGAACAGATATCGCTGCTTTTCTACAAAGCCACGATCACAACCTACACCAAAACATCTTCACCCGCCGACAGGAATGAACTCGAGTTGTTCTGGGGTGATGGCACCAGTTCCATTCTGCCGCGTGTTTCTTTTCAGGATAACTTCGGTGGCCCTGGAAGCGATATCAGAAAAAATATTTACGTGGGTTTTCATACTTACCCCGGTCCTTCAGTCTATAAAATGTTTTTCGAAGATCCCAACCGCAACGGTGGTGTGATCAATATTCCCAACTCCATCAATGTTCCTTTTTATGTGGAAACACAGTTGATCATTTCAGCTGCATTGGGTTTCAATAATTCACCGGTTCTGCTGCAGGCACCGATCGACCAGGGAACACTCGGTCAGGTATTCATTCACAATGCCAACGCATTTGACCCCGACGGCGACAGTTTATCCTATGAACTCGTATTCTGTAAAGGTGCCGACGGACTGACCATACCGGGCTATACTTATCCGACAGCCAGTAATTTCTTCGCACTGGATCCGGTAACCGGAGATCTTGTATGGGACAGTCCTCAGCAAATTTGTGGTGAATACAATGTGGCCTTTCTGATCAAGGAGTGGAGGCAGGGAGTTCAGATCGGATATGTTACGCGCGACATGCAAATCACCATTGTGTGTAACAACCCCAACAACAATGTTCCGCCCAACATCGCTTCTATCGCTGATGTATGTGTCACTGCCGGTGATTTTCTTTCATTCAATGTCACCGCCACAGATGTAAATCCTGGCACTACCATTACCTTGACCGGAACCGGAGCGCCGCTTACCCTCGCAGTCTCTCCGGCCGTATTCACACAGCCCGTCACCG
>Ga0315903_10009732_pt1 | contig 11581 bp, 12 predicted proteins | sample LakEriMetagenome_7_FD_203524 | JGI IMG/M metagenome (GOLD analysis project Ga0315903, IMG submission 203524) | Freshwater fungal communities from buoy surface, Lake Erie, Ohio, United States - Buoy 2 MA119 | ecosystem: Environmental > Aquatic > Freshwater > Lake | place: USA: Lake Erie, Ohio... | reverse complement strand
TTTATTGGGTTAGTTGGTTGCGGAGTGTTTCGTTGTAGATTTGAGCGGAGAGAAGAGCATTTTGATGCTGGAGTCTCTCCAACTCTTGTTCTGGGTTTTCCTGTGGCAACACATCGTTGTCTGGCAATATGCCAGCGTAGACTGGTGCGTTTACAGGTGGGGTCGGTTCTGCCTGCTGTTGATTTTGCAGGTAGAAATCTTTGATGTGGGGAACGCTCTTCTTTGGATAGGAAAGCGTCCGAGTTTCTGTGTAGGTTTCCTTGCTCACGCTAGAGCAAGCCTGCACGGCAAGTGCCGTAGTGATGACTGCGATTTGCTGTAGTTTCATTTTTTCTCCTTCTTTGTTTTCTTCTGGGGATAAACTGTGGAGCGGAATTTCGGAACTTGATTTTCGCAAGCCCGAATGATTCGCAGGTACGCTTCCGGTGGAAGGCAAGTCGCTTCGTTTTTTTCGATGCCCATTTTTAGTCCTCCTCAAATTCTTCCCAGCGTTGTTCCCGTTCCCGTCTCCGCTTCCGGTACTCTTCGTATTCGTCGAGGACGCTTTGTCTGCCTGCGCGGTATGCAACGCAAATTGCGATGAGAGATGCGATGCCAACGCAGATGATGTAGAGGTCATTCATTTTTTCCGATTGATAATGCGGTTATGGTTGCTCCCGCCAATATGGCAATTGGCAGGAAGGTGAACACGAACTCCAAGCAATGCTGGAGTGTGACGATTAGTGGTACTTGTATTTCCATTAGATTTTGAAATTAACCCAAGCAAGTTGGGTGAGTCAATAATTTTTTTAAACAGTCACTCCGATTTGATTGGCGCGAATTGCTAGATCGGAATTTTTAAATTTCGGGCGTTTAAAAAATCCGAAAAGAATGTCTTTCTGGCTAACTTCAAAAGTTGCGGTGATCTCGACCTTATCGCCAACTTCTGCTTGGTAGGTGACCCATGCTCCATTGATATGCTGACTGCTTTCTTGCTGGTCGGATGGGAGTGTTCCGTAGACGCGAGTGCCATTGTCGAGTTCGACAAGAGTTTTAAATGAGCCTCCAAAATCGCTATCGATCCACTTGATCGATTTGATAACGCCACTTATTGTCTGACGGCCCTCTGGGGCGCGAAGCCCAGCTGCAAGAGCTTTTGCGCGAGCCTCGATCTCGGCGGCAGCGGAGACAATGGTATCGAATGCCTGCTTGTGGAGCGAAAGCGCAAAAGCCTCCTGTTTCTCTGAAAGCGATCCATACTGGCGTACCTTGCTACGCAAATCGCGGAGAGTTGTGATCGGCCATGCAACTTTGTGCCATGCCGGGTCATTGTTTTGGAAAGCCTTCGCGTATGCAAATGCGGCGGCAATTTCGGGTTTGGCGATAGCAAACTCGGCTTCGCGTACATCCCCGGCGCGGCGTGCTTTCTCGGCTTTTTTCCCGGCAGCTACACGCTTCGCGGCGTTAGCTTGTTTTGCATCGAGCCAACCAAGTGTGGATTGCAATACTTGCAAATTCTGACAGCAATCGCGGCCAATATCGTAGAACAATCCCGTTAGCGTATGTTGAACCACGCAGTTGTATTTCAAAGCGTGACCGCAAATGGAGCATGACCAGTTGGTATCGACTGAACCTGAATCGCACCATTGTTTATACTCAACTTCAGAACCGGGGAACGGGTCATGGCGGACTACTGCCGAGTAACCGCAATCTTCGTCGCCCTCGATATCTTGCCATGCAATGCCGACAAGTTTGAGGTCTTCTGTTGGAATTTCGCGAATGTGATTTTGAACTTTCATGTATTTATTTTTTTATTGGTTTCACTCCCGGCTTTGTGCCGTTCGTTATGATCAGAATAGTCAAACGGCTTGGGTTTGCAATAAGTATTTTACCCTATTGTGTCATAGCCATTCATTGTGCGCTAGACCCTTTGCCAATGCCCATCGGCAGAGGTCAGCAGTATTTCGGAAATGAAATTTCCGGTGCAAAGATTCGCGATGTTTTTCCACAGTCTTGATGCTGATGCCGAGGATATCGCCGATCTGTTGATTCGTGTTTCCAGCCGCGATTAATCCAGCAACCTCCTGCTCACGCCGCGATGCTTTCGGCAACTTGCCTGTTTTCGCTTCAAACAATTTTTCAATGAGAGATTTCATTTTGTGATTCCGTATATTTTTAAAAGGTGATTGCGGTAAGTTTTGACCAAGTCATCGATGATTTTTTTCTTTGATCCTGATCCAAATTTTTTTGAGCTAATTCCCTGAATCCAGTCAGGTGAATACCCAGTTTTGAAAGCTATGAGTAAAGCGGCTTTTGAATTGACGGGTATCTGACCGCAAGAGGCTTTTGTTAGCCATGACCGAGAAACTCCAATCAATTTTGAAAATTGTATTGGGTTGCCCAATTCGCCTAATTCTTGCCGTAAGATAGACAGGTTAGTTTTTAGTTTTGATATTGCCATAATGGTAAAAGGTGCGGAGCGAGGGATCGGACCTCGCTCCAGTTGAGATCAGTTGTTGAGGAGGTATTGCTCTGACAGGTTCCAGAGTTGCTTGTTAACCTTGAAGTCGGTGGTCGGTGCGGTGACTCGGCGAATGCCAGAACCGGGTCGTCCTTTGACGAGGTTCTCCTGAACACGATTGAATGTGTGCCAGAGGTTGGTTCCAGAGTCAGCGTAACGACGAGCGCGATTGAGATAGAACAGGCGAGTGTCCCACTCCCGGCGATCTGCGTAGTCCGCATCCGCTTCAGGTTGGTCGTAGCGGAGCTTTAGCGCATCGACAAGATACTGCTTCTGTGCCGCCTCGGTGAGTTGCTTCTGCTTGAACAGGTGAACCCGCTCGGCGAGCGCAGGGACATTGTCGCGAAGGCGAGTTGCCGCCTCCAAGAAACGATTAACATCGACGCTGCGATGGTAGATTTTGATCGTCTCGAAAATGTCTCCGGTCACCAGTCCGTTCAAGCAGGCGAAGACTTGCAAGCCAACGGAGAGTTGAGCCGAGGATGTGCCGTCATGCGAGTTGATCAACACGAACTCTGGTGATGCCTCGCCTGCGATGGTGAGGTTGTCGCGATGCTGGAAACGAATGATGTGCTTCTGAAACCCTTTGTTCTCGTCCTTCCGGGCTTTCGCCACTTGGATTTGACGAGGGACATAGCCGTTCTCCTCGAAAGAAGAAACGAGTTGCTGGGTCGATATGAATCCGTAGCGTTCGCTCCGGGTTGATGAGGCATGGGTAGCCTCGACTGGGTTAGTGTTCACGATGTCGAGTGATGGGATGATGATGTTCATTGTAGTGGGTCTTTCTGTTGATGGGTTGATGTTCTGGGAGGAACAGAGATTAGAATCGGATGAAGTGGATCGGGTCGCTCACATGGGAGCCAACGAGTCGGACTGTGAAGACTTCGCCTTCGATCTCGACCTTTTGCCCGTTGTGAAGTTCGACTGCATCGGCAATTTCCTTGAGGTATGCTGCGTGTGCCTCCGCCTTGCCGGGATAGTCTGCCGTCAGGCAAGCAGCATCTTGGTTTGTCCATGCTGTTGGGTGACCATTGTCGATTGCGCGTTGGTGCGCCTCCTCTTGGTTGTCGTTGTATTCAGCAGAATATCCGCGAGCGGTTCCAACCGAGATGCGTTGAGCGTATACTGGGAATCCAGCACCACGAACAGTCTGATTGTATTTTAAAGTGATGGCACTATTCAAAAGTTCGCGCCCTGCATCTATTGCTGCATCTGCTGATCGTGTCCTGCCCTGCAATCCGCTTTCTTTTGGGAAACTCCAAGAGATGGTATTTGCTCCGTTGCCTGCTTTGTTTTCTTGCGCTGCCCAGATGCAAAATTCTTTTCCGTATTTTGAAACTGCCGCGATGGTTTTTTTGCTCAATGTTTTCATTGTATTTATTTTTTCTATTTTTGGTTTGGTTCGTCGGCGGGTCGCCTTCGATGGAGATGACAATACCAACCTGCTTGGGTTATGCAACAGAAAAATAAAAATATTTTTTGTCATAGAAAAAATTCTTTTAAATTTCTATTGACACCCGCAGACGCCGATTAAATCAGGCTTCGCAGGCTACCGCAACTTTGCGAGGTCTTCCACCCTTCATTCCATTGAGTGCTGCCGCCAATCTTTTTTTATCGCTTGTTGCGCTTCCACCACGCTTTCCGATCTCCGAAAGGAATCGGCGTACAGGTGAGGGAAGAGGATCATTTTTCGTTTTTGTGTTCATTAGATTTTTTGTGTGCGCTCCAGTCGATGGAGTCGAAGTTTTCTTGATACTGCTTGGACTGCGTATCGGTTCTGGGTTTGTCACCCTTTCCGTTTCTCGTCCACTCGTTGTCTTTAACTTTTTGGCTCATCCTCGGAGAATTTAACGACATTGTCCGGTTCTTGTTTGCCGACAGTTTCGCGGAGGTGAAGTTGCTCTAGCAATGCAGACGCAACCATCAGGCGGAAGCTGAACAATTTTGTGTTGTGCATCAAATCGTGAAACACATCGTCCTTACTGATCTTCTCAAAATCAATTCCTGCTAGAACTGACTCGACAGAGTTTTTTATTTCCTCCTCCGGGGTTCCCGGAGCTTCGTTGTTATTTTCTTTATTCATTTATTTTTTGTCTTTCATCCAACATTGAATCCGCATCGCGGAACGATAGCTCCGCTACAAGACGCGAATCTGCTTGGCTAAATTTATCTGATGCCCTGTAGCCCTGCAAGGCGGAACCTGCGAACCAATCACGCATTGACATCCCAGAGTTCGGCCTGATCGGCGGACTCTGACTCCCTTGAACAGGGAATGCTGGATGGTTGTGCGGCATGGTGTCTTTTTACACACCATGCCGCTTAACGCAAATGCCATCATAATGGCTTTAGATCAACTTCAGGCACTACGGGTGCTTTGGAGTAGGAATCCACCTTTACAGGCTTTCCTGCAAGCACCCATGACTCGAAAGCATCGGTGCTGTAGTTTGCGAGTTCTTTAGCAAGCCGACGAGTTGCCGCTACCTTGTCATCCGCCGGGGAAACTGCGGATACATAGCAACCACCGGAATCGTTCGTTGCAAGCCACCGGACATGGTCTTCTGGCTTGAGTGCGGTGATCGGAACAAACTCGCTAAAACGCGAATCGTAGACGCACCGGACGATTCCTGCGTCCTCCAGCTTGGCAATCAAGTCGGCAGGATCAGGAATTCCATCACCGCAGAATTTCTTGATAAACTTGCTGGCGCGGATCACGGCATCAACTCGCTTGGATTCAATGTTGACTTGGTTGCCATACCAATAGCCGTGATTGTTGTGTGACTGCCACCGGAACTCTAATGCGTTTTCGCATGGGCCGAATTTGTTCGTGTAATTCAATGTCTTATTCGGCTCGATGATTTCGAGGTGGAGATGACCATAGTCAGACTGACTAGTGCGGTGAATGCGGTAGTAGAGTGTAGTTTTCATTATTTTATTTATTGGCTGAAGTTTTTATTGTTCCCTCAAAAAGGAGGATGTTGCATTTTGCGGTGATGTCTTTGAAGACGCTTTTGACCCATCGCAGATTGTCATCGATTGATGGTGGTTCGTTGTCGAATGCTGACAGGCGACTTCCTGTCAAACGATTCACGCAGGAGTAAAACGAATGTTTCTCTCCTGTTTTATGGTGAAGGAATGTAATGGTTCCCCAAGGTTTTGATTTATCTACAAGGTTGTTCATGGTATTTATTTATTGTTTGGTTTAGTTGCAGCACCCACAGCAAGGAGCGTCCTCGCACCGGGAGAATTGTTTTTTGTAGTTTTCCACATCTTGCTCGGTCAGGGTTTTGAGCCAAGCTGCGAAGCGGATTCTGTCTTGGTTTTCGTTCACCCACTCGGTGAACAATTCGTCAATGGTATCTTGGTTATTCATGGATTTATTGATGGTTGAGGTTTCGTCTGGGGTTACTTCTCCTGCGATTGCAGGGATAGAAGATGCTGGAGCAGGTACTCCTCGACATTGGCGAGTGCCTTGCACTGCTCGTATCGGTGATCCCGTGCCTTTGTGAAGGCATCGGCATCTTGGACATAGTAGTCGCGAGCGTTGAACTCGATCTTGCCGAGTGCCTCCTGTGCTGCGCGTACTGCCTCGTATGCTGCTTCGTATCCGTTCCACAGGTCTTTGTAGCCTGTGCCGTTCAAGTGGACTGTTGGTGCTGTAATGTTTATTGTTGTACTCCTTCGATGATGTTGCTGTTCCTTGCTTCTGCAGCCTCTTCAACCCATCGGTCGAGTGTCAGGTGCTTCAGGTAGCAAACGAGGACGCTATTGCCGATCTGGTATGTTGTGGTGAGGTCTACGAAGTAGAAGTACCCGTCACCATTCCCGATAATTTCAAGGTTCAGGTGCTTGATAGCTTGGTTAATTTTTTTCTTGGTGATGTTCATGGTATTATTTTTTGAGTGATGCTAGGTGAGCGTTGATCCGGGCGCAGAGTTCGATGGTGTCGAAGTGCTGCGCCTCGGAGTAAGAAGTCGTGTTGTGCTTGGCGCAGAGGTCACGCACCCGTGTTTTGCGAGTGCGCTTGAGGTGCGCTTTGATTTCGGACTGTGTTTTGTTGGTCAGGTTCATGTTGTGAGAATATCTAATCAGCTTGGGTTTGCAAGCAGAAGTTGTGTCATAGTAGATTTTCTTTTTTCAAGGCTTGCTTTGCCTCTGACAAGGTTGGGTAGCAATTCAATTCCCTGTCTTGGTCTTTACCAAAGAAATCGCGAATAATTGGAAAATAGCCATTGTCTTCGCTGAAGTAGATATCAACGCGAATTTCGTTGGTAAGCTGGATTTCGGCTTTAAGGATTTCAGCGGTGTGTCGTGTTTCTGAAGCACAATAGCTGAAGTCTGATTTTTTAATTTTATCAATGATGTTCATGGTCGTATTTTTTTGGTTCGTCGTTGGCGTTGTGCCTCCGATCTGCGAACACAATACCAAATCCGCTTGGGTTATCAAGAATTATTTTTTGACTCTTGTGTCATAATAAAATCATTTATGCTTGACGCTTGATCAAAAACCCAAGCAGTCCGCAGACCCGCATGAATACTCACTCTGCGGGTGGTTGCAGGACAAGGAGTCGAACCTTGAACTTCAGGTTATGGGCCTGACGAGATACCTTTTCTCTATCCTGCGGAAAATTATTTTTTGCGAGCAGCAGCAGCTTTTTTCGCTCGCGCCTTGCGTTGTACTGCGTAGGCAATCGCCACCGATTGTTTCACCGATTTTCCTGACTTTACTTCCGAGGAAACATTGCGATCAAAGCAATTTTGTGAAGCGCATTTTCGTAGTGGCATAAAATTATTCTACTGGAGATTTAATTCCTGTCAAAGGAGCAACCGGAGCTACAACCGGAGGCTTGAGATCGGCTAAAAGTTTTTCTGCTTTTGCCAATGCTGCCTCGGCTTTTTGTTTAGCTTTTTGATCAGTTGGATCGGCCTTTGCCAATTGATTCCTAGTCTCCTCTACTTTTAGTTCTGCTTTTTCTAGCTTCTTGTCTGCCTTCTTCGCATCTTCAATTGCCTTCTTTCGAGCGGCAACAAGTTGAGCGTACTCTTCTGGAGTTTTAGCATCTTTGATTTTTGTCAATCCCAACTCTGCGTCATACGGAACCAATCGAATTATTTCTTTTTTCTTCGTGCCGTCTTGTTGATCCACCAGACGCTCCAGTTGGAAAAGAGTTCCGTAACTCATCAACTCCGAAACATTCTCTGCCGAGTCAGCATAATCTGCGGGTTCAGCCCCGGATACTTGCGCTCCATAAAGGCCAAATAATTCTTTTTCATTGTACCAGAGTGCTGCCTGCATATCGGCAATGCTGATGTCAATGCCTTTTCTGCGAAGTTTCTTCTGGGCGATCTCCATGACATTTTGCTGGAAGTCACGCTCAAGATCGGTTCGTGGAGCGGCAACTGGATCAGATCGATTCTCAACCCAGTTTTTCGCAGCCCTACGGAGGTCGCTTTTCGTTTTGTATTGACCAGACCTAAACCTGTCTTCAAGTGCTGTTGCGAAGTCCAACATCCTTTGCGGATCATTGATCAACTCTCCAAATTCATTTTCGCTCAACCCCTCAAGTTCTGTTTCGTTTAAATAATCAAATAAAACTTTTTTGCCCTCTTTATTAATTTTCTTAACGAGAGGATTGAATTTTCTTTGATAGGATTCAGTTTTGTTTTTCCGATACTGCTCTAGCAACGCTTTTCGGAATGTATCGTACTGGTTTGCTTCTTTGAGCGATGCGTGTTGGAAGACATTCCCAAGAATTCTATTCCATGTCCGGGTGTACCACAGGTCTGCCGTGAGCGTGGAATAATCTCCATGCAGGTTATTGATGAATGATCCGATCTTTGGCCCAAAGACGCTAAACCCTGTCACCATCTGATCTGCCTGACCATCTACTGAAAGAGGTTCGCCTTTGAAATAAAAGTTTTTATTTTTCTTCAGGTATGCGTTCCACTCGGAAACTGTCATTTTTTTCCTGAATATTTTGTCCAGAGTTTGTGTGTCGTTATTTTTTAAAAGTTCATCGAGCTTCAGCAAATTGTTTTCAATAGCCCTAGTCTGACCTCCAAAAGTGTCATACAAGAATTCTTCGCTTGCTATCTCTGGCAAGGTCTTCCCGTTCTCCAAGAGGAACTGAATCCTTGCCGCCATCTTTCCATTCTCGAAAACATTGTTGCCCTGTGAGGTGATTCCCAGCACAGAATCAAACACAAACTCCTTATCGGCGTTATAGTCTTTTGATTCGCGATTCAAGAATGGGAAATACTTCGCGTATTCCGCTTTCATTCTCTTCAAAGCTGCATCATACCACCCAATGGCATTAGGAGCGTCAGGATTCTGCTTTGCTCGCTCCATGTGTCCGACAACTTCATCCACGATAGTCTCCGAAATAATTTGCCCTGCCCGTGGACTGTAGTCACCGGGAACGATAAATCCATCGTCTGCGCTTCTGCGTTGCAAAGCGTACATGAGATCGTTTACCGAGGTTTTGAGCTTGCCGTCTTGGGTGTAGAATGATTCAGGCACAACAAATTTTTCTGTGCCTTCCAGAATTGGAGTCACAGATCGGCTCAAGCCTGTCGCGGGATACAACTGCTCTCGGATGTAATCCGCAACCTCCTGACCTAATCCGTATCGTTCTGCGAATCGATTTGGGTCGAAGGTGAATCCTTCGCCTGCGAGGGCTTTTGCGTACGGGACAAGAACTGAATCGATACCCCCTCGGAGTAATACGGAGAGTCCTCCGGTAGGGGTGTACTCCCTGCCAATGCCGCTTGTCTCCTCGCCTCTTCCCTGCTGATCTTGTATATTTTTTTCATTTATTGATGCTCCTTTCAGCCAATCTGGCATTCTGGTGCTTCCATCCTCTGCTGTAAAGTCTGAAGTTGTGTCATAGTAAAAAGAATCAACGAGAGTATCGTGGAAATTTTTAATTCCTGCCGATTTTTGGATTTCACCAAGTTTATCATAAAACCCTTCAATCCCATCAAAGTTTGCCGCCTTGATGCCTTTGCCGTCAACAGTCACCGACAAACCATCAATGCCTACTTGTTTGGCCTTTTCAAAAGCCTTCAGGATTTGATCCTCGGTCAGTTTTTTATTGTGAACCAAGTAAACAGATGGCGCACCTTCAGTCAGGCCAATGCTGGGTTTCCAAGCAATGCCTGCGTCTTGCGTCATTAAAACAGATAACCATTTTGTGATTGTCTGCGCTTGATCCCATGTCATTCCCGGCGCGGAAAAGACAAAGCTAGGTTCAGCCTCAAATTTCCATGTTCCAAGAATATTGTCGAAATTGATTCCCTCTAATCCTGCCGCACTAGCTACAAATTGCTTGAATTTTTTTGTCTTGAACAATGTGGCAACTGCGCTTTGCAAGGATTTCAAAGCAGTTTCTCGATCTGCCGGGAACTTGAATGGTGCTGGAGTTATGCCCCTTTGAAGTTCATTGATCCGTTTAGTCAATCGATCCACTTGCGCTACTTGGATGGCATCGTCAATGGCAAATTCATTGTCATCTTTTGCCATGAATTCCTGAAGAAATTGATCGACTTCTCTCATTCGACTCCGGTCTTCATCGGATTTATTTTGCTTATTCAAAAGATCATTATTCTCCCACCAGAGATTGCCGATTTCCATTAAGGCATCCCGTTTTTTATTAAATTCTTCATTGCGCGGAGATAATGTTTCTAGAAGTTCTTTTTTGCGTTGCTCGGAAAGTTCTAGTTCGGGTTGCAACTTGGCAACGGATGTATATTCAAACCCGTATTTACCGGGCTTGCCGCCGATCACCACAGAGAAGTCGCCTGCATCTTCCTTCATGGTTTTCTCAACTTGCTTTGGCAAGGCTGGGGTGGCGGGAGTTTCTGGTTCAGCAGGAAAAGCAGATGGAGCAACAGGAGGCTCAACCCCCTGCAACGGCGGAATCATGCCAGAAATGCGGCGATAGGTCTGCGGCATCTCCACATTTTCCATGCCTTGCGGTTCTTGCTCTGCTGGCATGAACTGAATGACTGGACCAACAGGCTTGTCATCTTTCTCAAGAATTTTAATTAACTTGTCATCGAAAACCACATAGTTATGCGTTCCTTCGCCAGCACCTCGGCTCAATGCATCAAAGTATCGAATGCCAGCAACTCCGCGAGATAGTAAAAAGTTAGATGCTTTTGGAGCGTCTTCTGTAGGTCTGCCACCAAAAGCATTGGTTATATTTATATACGCTGCTTTCCCCGTTATCGTTAACGGGTCGCGCATGGGCTTTTGCAATTGTTCCAACTCACCGGGACGAAATGGTCTTCCGCCTAATCGTGTTCCTCGTTGAATAATTTCTTCTCTTGCTTTTTTAATTTTATCAAATTGATCAATGATTGTTGGGAGAACAGCATCTTGAACAGATTTGCTTTGTTCTGATAATGGCTTGTCCCAATCCAATAAATTAGAGTCATCAACATCAAGATCGACTTTATACAAAGTTCCATCTTGAATTTTTGACTCATCTTTTAATCCTTTAATTCCATGATTAAACCACCAGTTAAGAATTTTTTCTGCGGCTACATAATTGGAATCATTTTCTTTTAGTTCAGATTGAAAAGATTCCAATAAACTAACAGATCGACTAACAAGTTTTTTGTCTGGCTGCAATCCATTTTTTTTCTGTTTTAAAACAGATACAAGATTTGAAAGTGCTTCTGTAACTTGTTCACTTCCGTCTAAATCTTCTTCTTTTGGAGCAAAAACACCATCTACACGAACTTCCGTAGATAGTTTTTTGCGGTATCCTTCTCCAATATCTCTCAACCCTGCAAAGTAAAGTCCGTAACCATAAGCCTGATTCCCCTCTCCAGAACCAATTTTACTAGTGCTGAATTCATCAAAATCATAAGGTGACCCGTGGAATGCAGGAAGAAATTGTATCCCGGCGGGTGCTACAACTGCATTGGAGAATGCGGTTCCTGAACGAATTCGGTCTTTGAGCGATTGGCGATATTTAACAACATCATTTGCCGCTGCCTCGATTTGCTGATCAGTAACATTTTTGGGAATTTGTAATGCACCAGATGAATCAACTGTTGAGCGAATATGCTGGGCGA
>Ga0315903_10009726_pt1 | contig 11587 bp, 10 predicted proteins | sample LakEriMetagenome_7_FD_203524 | JGI IMG/M metagenome (GOLD analysis project Ga0315903, IMG submission 203524) | Freshwater fungal communities from buoy surface, Lake Erie, Ohio, United States - Buoy 2 MA119 | ecosystem: Environmental > Aquatic > Freshwater > Lake | place: USA: Lake Erie, Ohio... | reverse complement strand
GACCGCTCACATCGTTCATGGCCATCCAGCCGGCAATGGTGTCTACCGCATTGTGGCGACCCACATCCTCTACAAACATGAGCATCTCTGCGCCTTTGAACAAAGCGCAACCGTGCACGGAGCCGGAAGATTTGTAGGTGGTTTCTTGAAGGCGAATGGCGTTGACCAAGGCGTACAAAGTGGCTTGTGAGAGGTGTGCATCGGCAGGCAATTGAATGGCATCGATGTCGTTCACCAAATCGCCAAAAACACTGCCTTGACCACACCCCGTGGTCACCACGCGCGCTGCAGTTTTGGGGCCAGCTTGACTCAGGCCATCGCGTGTTTTGATGGCCGCCACACCAGGTTGGCCCATCTCACCTTCACCCAAGGACCAATCGACCGTGACCGATTCAATTTCGCTCACCGATTGAATCAAGCGTTGGTTCAACAAGAAGCCCAACACCAAGTACTCAGGGCTGGCACCCAAGGTCATGAGGGTGACCAATTCTTTTTTATCTAAGTAAACAGTGAGTGCACGCTCTGCAGGAATGTGCACTTGGGATGTTTCACCAAACTCATTGACCACACTGATTTGACGCGTCAATTCTGCGCGGGCCTGCGTCAGTCTGGGTTTAAGGGAGGTAGCTTGCAACATGGGGCATTCAAAGATTCAGGCCTAGCCTAACGCAAAAAGTCCCACGCTTATGCAGCGAGGGACTTTCAACCTGAAGAATTCAGGGAAAAATCAGGATTTTTTGGCAGGGGCAGCAGCGGGAGCAGGCGCTGGTGCAGGTGCTGCAGGCTTAGCACCTGCCGCTGGCGCTGCGGCCACCGCTGCAGGTGCGGCAGGGGCTGCTGCCACAAAGGCACCTGGGTCAACGCATGGGGGCGTTGCCACGGGTGGATTAGTGGGCTTGCCACTGGCCTTGGCTGTTTTGTAATAGTGAGCCGCCACTTTTTCGCGCGACTTGCACAACTGAAAATCGGCTACTTTGTTGCCGTGGGCTGTTTTGGCTGCAGCTTCTGCCGCCTTGGCTTTGGCTTCGTCGCTCAGGGGTGGCAACTTGGCCATGGCAGAAACGCTGAACAAAGAGGCCAACACCAAAGTGGCCATGCTGATGAATGTTTTTTTCATGGTTTGAATCCTCAAACTTCAAGCAGATGCTGACGTGGAAGCCGGGCCACCATGGGCCACTGCTTCGGGAGATCTTTGGGCAGGAATTTTGCCTGCCTTGATGTCGTTGTACCAAAGTTCATGGTGCTCTTTGGCCCAGGTTTCATCAACGTATCCAGTGCGCATGGCACTGTAAGCGCCTTGCATGCCAATGGTGCCCATGTAAATGTGGCCCAAGAACATGGCCATCATGAGGATCGTGGCCACGCCATGAATCATGTTGGCAATTTGCATGGTGCTGCGCTCGTAAATGAGACCAGGAATGAGCTTGTCAAGCACCAGGCCGGAAGCCACCACAATGACGCCCAAGCCCAACACACCCAACCAGAACACCACTTTTTCACCGGCATTGAAGCGGTGTGAAGCGACTTCCTGACCTGAGAACATGCCACCACCCTTTAACAGCCAGGTGATGTCTTCTTTGCTGGGCCAGTTGTCTTTGATGAAAGTGAAAAACACAATGATGAGCGACACCGCAAACAAGGGACCTGCAAAGTTGTGAACGTTTTTCAGGAAATAGGTGAGCCAACCAAACAAGGCTGAACCGATGATGGGCAAGATGAAATACTTACCAAACGCGATGACCACACCCGACACCGCCAACAAAACAAACGCAATGGCGTTGGTCCAATGGGCTGCGCGCTCGAGCGGCGTGAAGCGTTCAATCTTGCGGCCTGTTTCTGCGCCATGCAACTTCATGGTGCCTTTGCCGTAGTAGAACAACGCAATGGCCAAAACAACGATCAGCAGCAAAGAACCGCCGTAGGGAATGATCCAGTTGTTGCGCACTTGGCGCCATGCCTCACCTGCTGTGGTGAGCTTGGAGCCAGGGTATTGCACAAATGGCTGAATGAGGTTGCCCGCTTCCGGTGCTTCCGATGCAGGCAAGCTGCTGTAGCCATTGACGCCTGCGCCCACTTGTCGCCACATGGGCGCGTTGTTGCCAGGTTGAACCTTGCCGCGCTCGCCATTGTTTTGGTCTGCGTATTTGGGATCGGTGTTGGCATCGGGTGCGATGGAGAAGATGTTGGCACTTTGCACGCCCATGGCGCCTGCTTTGGTCGCATCAGGCGCAGCTGCTTTGGCCTCAGCCGCTGCTGGCTTTGCAGGTGTTGCAGGGGCTGCAGGGGTTTGGGCCGACACACTCAAGGCCGCGCCGAAGATCACAGCGCCCATGACAACATGGGTCTTGATCTGTTTCAGTACCGAAAATCGGTTCATGCTGGCACTCCCACCTTCAGTTGGATCGCGAGTGATCATTTTGCCCATATTGGGCGCGAGTTTTAAGTTGCTGGGCCCAGCTGTTCTTGTCGCCCGCTTTCCAGTCAGACTCCGTGAACACTTTCACGCCGGTGCCTGTATAGGGCGCGGCATCAAACTTGGGCTGGCCGGCCAGTTCTTGCGCTTTGTCGCCGCAGGCAGTAAGACCTGCTGCCAGCAACAACGCGCCGGCAAGACCTGTTAAACGTTGAATGCTGCTCATGATTTGGCGCCTTTCGCATCGGTTTTGCTGCCGTAGGCAGTGCCCCAGCCCCAAACTTCTGCACCTTTGCCGCGTTGCACCACGCGGTTGCGGAAAATATCGGCCACCACGTCGCCATCGCCTGCGAGCAGCGCTTTGGTAGAGCACATTTCGGCGCAAGCAGGCAACTTGCCTTCGGCCAAACGGTTGCGACCATATTTTTCAAACTCGGCTTGGCTGCCATTGGCTTCTGGGCCACCAGCACAGAAGGTGCACTTGTCCATCTTGCCGCGAACACCAAAGGTGCCAGCGCTTGGGAACTGAGGCGCACCAAAGGGGCAGGCATAAGAGCAGTAGCCACAGCCAATGCACACGTCTTTGTCATGCAACACCACACCTTCTTCGGTGCGATAGAAACAGTTGACAGGGCAAACTGCCATGCAAGGTGCATCGGAGCAGTGCATGCACGCCACAGAGATTGATCTCTCGCCAGGCACACCATCGTTCAATGTGACCACGCGGCGGCGATTGACGCCCCAAGGCACTTCGTGTTCGTTTTTACAAGCCGTGACGCAACCATTGCATTCAATGCAGCGCTCTGCGTCACAGATAAATTTCATTCTTGCCATGTTTTACTCCTGTGTGTGTTGAAGGCCTTAGGCCTTCTCGACATCGCAAACGGTGGTTTTTGATTCTTGCATCATGGTGACGCTGTCGTAACCATAAGTGGTGGCCGTGTTAACAGCTTCACCGCGCACGATGGGCGCTGCGCCATTGGGGTAATGCGCCAGCATGTCAGCACCTTGCCAACGTCCTGAGAAGTGGAAAGGCAAGAACACTGTATCGGGGGCTACACGCTCGGTGACCAGCGCTTGCACATTGATACGTGCACCAGTGGGTGATTTGACCCAAGCCCGATCGCCATTGCGAATGCCGCGCTTGGAAGCTGTTTGCGGATTGATTTCGACAAACATTTCTTGCTGCAATTCGGCCAGCCATGGGTTGGAACGGGTTTCTTCGCCGCCACCTTCGTATTCGACCAAACGTCCAGAGGTCATGATGAGAGGGAACTTCTCATGCACCTTGTCGGCAATGTTTTTGTCTTGAATGGTTTTGTACAAAGTGGGCAAACGCCAGAATGCTTTTCTGTCGTCGTGCGTGGGGTACTTGGCCATCATGTCGGGACGGGTGCCGTACAGTGGCTCGCGGTGCTGCGGGATAGGATCGGGGAAGTTCCAGACCACAGCACGGGCTTTGGCATTGCCGAATGGATGGCAACCGTGGTTCTTCATGAACACCCGAATCATGCCGCCAGAAGAGTCGGTCTTCCAATTTTTACCTTCGGCTGCCTTGGCTTCGGCTTCTGTGAGTTCACCCCACCAGCCCAGTTTCTTGAGCAACACATGGTCAAGCTCGGGGTAGCCGGTGGTGATGTCGGCACCTTTGGAGTGTGAGCCATCTTCAGCCAACAAAGATTTGCCTTCACGCTCAATGCCAAAGTTGGCGCGGAAGTTACCGCCGCCTTCCATGACGTGCTTGGAGGTGTCGTACAAATTGGGAGAGCCTGGGTGTTTGAGTTCGGGCGTGCCGTAGCAAGGCCATGGCAAACCGAAGTAATCGTCGCCGAAGTCGTAACCTGTTTCTTTGTCTTTGCCGCCCTTGGATTTGAGCGTTTTGACATCGAACACATGCATGTTGCGCATGTGGGCTTTGAGGCGCTCTGGACTTTGACCAGTGTAGCCAATGGTCCAAACGCTCTTGTTAATTTCACGCAAGATGTCTTCGGGCACGGGTTCGTCCATGCCTTTGACTTTTTGCATCTTGTAGTTCTTGACCAACTCTTTGGCAAAGCCCAATTTCTCGGCCAACTGAAGCATGATCATGTGATCAGAGCGGCTTTCCCATAAAGGCTCAATGACCTTTTCGCGCCATTGAATGGAGCGATTGGAAGCGGTGCATGAACCGCTGGTTTCAAACTGGGTAGCAGCAGGCAACAAGTACACCGCACGGTTGGGGTTCACGTCTTCAGGCTTGCCAGGCATGGCGGCCATGGCTGCTGTGGCAGACGGATATGGATCGACCACCACCAACAAGTCGAGCTTGTCCATGGCGCGCTTCATTTCCAAACCACGTGTTTGGGAGTTGGGGGCATGACCCCAGAAGAACACGCCGCGCAAGTTGCTGTCTTGGTCAATCAGCTCGTTTTTCTCAAGCACGCCATCGATCCAACGTGACACGGTGATGCCGTTTTTGCCCATCATGGCAGGCGATGCGTAACGGCCTTTGATCCACTCAAAATCGACATCCCAAGCCTTGGCAAAGTGCTTCCAAGAGCCTTCGGCCAAACCGTAGTAGCCAGGCAATGAATCGGGGTTAGGGCCTACGTCGGTAGCGCCTTGCACGTTGTCGTGGCCGCGGAAAATGTTGGTGCCGCCACCCGTCTTGCCCACGTTGCCCAAGACCAATTGCAAGATGCAAGAGGCGCGAACAATGGCATTGCCAATGGTGTGTTGAGTTTGGCCCATGCACCACACGATGGTGCTGGGGTTGTTCTCGTGCAACATCTTGGCGATTTTGAAAACTTGCGCTTCATTAACGCCGCAAGCTTCTTCCACCTTGTCGGGTGTCCACTTGGCCATAACTTCGGCTTTGACAGCGTCCATGCCAAACACACGGTCGTTGATGTACTTTTTGTCTTCCCATCCATTTTTGAAGATGTGATAAACAATGCCAAACAAAAATGGAATATCGGTGCCTGAACGGATGCGAACGTATTCATCGGCTCTGGCGGCTGTGCGGGTGAATCGAGGATCGACCACGATCATCTTGCAGCCGTTTTCTTTGGCATGCAACATGTGCAACATGCTGACGGGGTGAGCCTCTGCAGCGTTGGAGCCAATGTACATGGCGCACTTGCTGTTTTGCATGTCGTTGTACGAATTGGTCATGGCGCCGTAGCCCCATGTATTGGCCACACCAGCTACGGTGGTGGAGTGGCAAATACGCGCTTGGTGGTCGGTGTTGTTGGTGCCCCAGAAGCTCACAAACTTGCGCAAGAGATAGGCTTGCTCGTTGTTGTGCTTGGATGAGCCCACATAGTAGATGCTGTCGGGGCCACTGGTTTTGCGCAGCTCAAGCATGCGGTCTGTGATTTCTTTCAAAGCCAGGTCCCAGCTGATGCGCTGGTACTTGCCGTTCACCAACTTCATGGGGTAGCGCAGGCGGTATTCGCCGTGGCCGTGCTCGCGCAGTGCAGCACCCTTGGCGCAGTGCGCACCTAAGTTGATGGGGGAATCGAATACGGGCTCTTGGCGAACCCACACGCCGTTTTCAACCACGGCGTCTACCGCGCAACCCACCGAGCAGTGGGTGCAAATGGTGCGCTTGACTTCAACCTTGCCTGCGCCCACCACACTGCCTGAAGTACTGGCAGCCTGGGCTTTTTTCACCAAGCTCAGCTGCGAAGCAGCCAGGCCCACGCCCACGCCCAAACCAGAGCGGCGCAAAAACGTGCGGCGATCTAGGGTAGGCAACGCCTGAGTAAGTCCGCGGCGCAAACTGTGCACGAATGGGGACGATGAAGCACCTGCGGTGCCCGAATTCTTTTTGGTCAGCAACATGAAACTCTCCAGAAGAGGTGAGTGTTTGAAAAGGGATTAGACCAAGGTGGTCTTGTAATAACGCTTGACGTGCTCTGAGAGCTCGTAGCCACCGCCCCGTTCTGGCTTGGCTTTTTTAACGACTTGAGGCGCCAATTCTTGCACTTGGGGCAAGAAGCTGGTGACTGCAGCCACAGCACCAACGGTGCCAGCACCTGCAAACAAACTGCGACGAGAAACTTTTGGATTTTGGGAACTCATGAATGCTTCCTCGAATGATGCTTAGGAAATACTTTGCATACCCCTGAATGTTATCAGCTTGAACAAGGGAGACAATGGGAAAACCCTTAGATCCGTGTCTCTTGCATGACTTCTCTTGCTTGACCTATGTCAGCAAATCGAATCCTTGCGCTTCAATGCCTAAAAATGCCTGCGTGAAATCGGCCAAGCGCGCATAAAACTCTGCCTTCGGGTGTCTTGAAATCACGTCTGCCATGTCTGAGGCCCAAGCTTGAATATGCTTGGCAAAAAATTCTCTTTGTTGTGTCAAGTTTGCAACACGCACATCATCTCCGGCAATGAGGTAACGCATGACCTCGCAAAGGCAGGCAAAGTGGTCTTCCGTTTCGGACATGCTCTCATCGCGCTGCAAACCCAAGGCATCCAAGTCCTCACGCAATCTGGCAACCGGCTTGTCGTTTAAAAATCCACTGAGGTAGTGTGATGCAAACAAATAGATTTCGGGCTTTCCAACGCCGCCAAACAAACTGTTGAATTCATCGGCAATTTGCAAATCGGAGGACGCTCTTGCGGCCGCCACCACTTGACGCCAAGGTTCCTCTAAAAACCCGCCTTCTTCAGGGGCATCTGTCACAGCCACACGCAATTGCGCCAGCAACTCAGGGGATGGCACTTGATAAAACAATTGCGCCAACAGGCCATAAATTTCTGCGCGGGCCGTTTCTTCGTCTAGCGCGGAGGAAGATTGCAAATTGGAAGTCATGGCGTGTTGATTCAATTAAAAGGTTCAATGCAAGGTCTCAAGCCTTGGGGGGAAGGTTCAAAATTTTGGCTTCTTCGGTGTTGGAATAGATGTCAATCACGCGGCAGTCGCTGCACATTTTGAGTCGCTCTAAAGCGGCTCCTTGGAACATGCTGTGACCCGCCAATTTGCCGAGCATGGCTTCGATGGCTTTGAGGGTGCCAAACGGTTTGCCACATTTCACACAGCCATAAGGTTGAGATTGGTTCAGGACCTGCGCTTGCTTGCGCTCTGGTGCACGCAAGAAACGCGGCACCAGCTCAATGGCATCTTCGGGGCAAGTGGTGGCGCACAAACCGCACTGAACACAATTTTTTTCAATGAAGCGCAGTTGTGGCAATTCAGGATTGTCTTGCAAAGCACTGGCCGGACACGCACTCACACAACTCAAACACAGAGTGCACTTGTTGGCATCCACCTTCAAGCCGCCCAAGGGCGCAACTTTGGGCAATGCAATGACCTTGTTGCTGTCGTTCAAAGCGGCCGGCGCGTGTTCGCTCAAATGGTCCAAGGCCAGTTCAAGCGTGCCGCGCTTCTCTGGCGCAACGGCGTATTTGGCAAACACTGCGGGAACTTGCAATTTGCTTTGGGAAGGCGATTGCTTCTGAACTTGCAAATTCGCTTGCAAATTCGCTTGCAAACTCGCATCCAAATCCAAGGCACCCTTGGCATGGATGATCTGAAAATGCACCCCCGTGTAGCCCAAGCCTGACAACAAACTTTGGGCCACTTCCATTTGGGCGTTCAAGCCGTCGACGTATTGGGGCGCTTCTTCATGGGTGTTTAACACCAGCACTTGTTTGGCGCCATAAGCGATGGCGGTCAACCACACTTCCAAACCCAAGCTGGCGGTGTGCCACAAAGACATGGGAATGACATTGGCAGGCACACCATGCGCCAATTTCAGTTGCGCCGATCGACCCAGCGCTTCGATGCAGGCTGCGCCCGCGTCTTGGCTGTGCAGCAAGAGCGTGGCATCTTGCCCACCCGCTGCATGGTAGGTTGACAAAAGGGTTTTGATTTTCAAACCTTGCTCTTGCGCTTTGGGGTAGCCATAGGTCAAGGCGCCAGTGGGGCACACGGTGGTGCAAGCACCGCAGCCAACGCAAAGGTTGGGGTTGACTTTAATTTGCTGTCGCGACTTGTCGCTGGAAATTGCTTCTGCAGAGCAGATGTCGATGCAGGCATTGCAGCCCACGGTTTCGTTGCGGCTGTGTGCGCAAAGCTTTTGCTTGTAGGCAAAGAACTTGGGCTTCTCAAACTCGCCCACCATGTCGCGCAGCTTGATGAGGGTAGACAGGTCTTGGCCGTCCCACTTGAAATACCCCTGAGGGGGTGCGTGCTGAAAAAAGCCAGGGCCTACAGCGCCAGCCACTCTGAGATCCAAAATCAGATCGAATTTTTCTGTAGCTTCAAGGGGCTCGCGATTGAAATCAATAGCTCCCGCTGCTTGGCACACTTTGACGCATGCGCGGCTTGAGTTGCATGCATTCATGTCAATTTGATAGTCCAAGCCAATGGCGTTTTCGGGGCACGCTTCAACGCAAGCATTGCAACGCGTGCACAGGTCCAAATTGATGGGATTGTTTTCTGTCCAAGACACGTCAAAAGCACCCAGCCAGCCGGTGAGCTTTGTCAATTGACCCGCAATGACTGGGTATTGTCTAGCTTGCGCACCACCGGCATCACCAGCACCCTGCGCAAAGATAACAACCTGCAAGGCATCCGAAACCAAAGCGGCGGCTTTTTCAGCTTTGTCTAGAGGGCCAATGATCAGCAATCGTCCTTCGCTCTTAAAAGGCACCGCTGGCACAGGGTCTGGTTCTGGCAAGTGAGCGGCTGCCAGCAGTGCTGCCAATTTGGGACTGGCGTTTTGCGCATCGCGGCTCCAACCGCCCATTTCCCGAATGTTGACAAACTTGATGGGCGATGTGGCGCCTTCTGTTTGCGTGGCCAGTTCAGTGAAAAGTTTCTTTTCTTGGGTGCAAGCTACAACGACCTCTTGGCCAGACTGAATGGCTTTTTGAAAGGCGCCGGCTTCTCTGCGGCAAAGTGTGCTGTGAAGTGTGAGCGATTCACCCAGCGCCTGACCCAGTTTTTGGGTCTGCAGGGGCATGGTCTGATTGCAATCGCATAGGAGTGTGGTCATGGGGGGCCGGATCGTTTTCTAAATTGACTGTACTTGCAACAGGTTCTGCAAAGTTTTCTGGTGGTTGTGAGGCTTCTGGGGCTTCTGGGGCTTCTGGGGCTTCTGGGGCTTCTGGGGCTTCTTGATGTTGTACTTCGCTTGGGGCTGACTGTGCCACATCTTCAGGTGCTTTGACCAAGCCCAAAAACTGAGCCCCCACCATTTTGGCCAGCATGCCCTCGGGCATGGGGTCGGGGGTGTTGTAGTCACCAATGTAGATGTCCAAGCCATCCATGATGTTGTAGTGCGGGTCGGCCAAGAGTTTTTTCATGGCGGCGTTCCGCACTTCAGGCGATACACCCTGTGTCATGTAGGAGGTGAAATCAGATTCGGGCGTGAGCTTGGCCACATCTTCCAAGGTCAGGGCTTTGACGGGTTCAGGTGTTTGGGCAGTTTGATCCTTGGCGCCCATTGCCTTGTTGGGTGGTGTTGCCAGCGCATTTGTTTGTTTGCTTGTTGGCTCTATTGTTGGCTCTTTTGTTAGCTCACTTCTTGTCTCTTGAGTCTTTGGCAAGGGTTCAGCCAAGGGCGCACCCTGCTTCACAGCCTGCTTGCGCTGCGACCAGCGGCTGAAAAATCCACCGGCCTCTTCCAGGTTCTGTTTGCCGCCTTCGCTCATGAGCCCTCCACTTTGCGGCCTGAACGATCGCCGGTGGTGACTTTGGCGGGTTGGCCAAATCGGTCAGTGAGCGTTTGGAAGCTCTGGGGCCGCTGACGCCGCTTGACCTCGGGGGTGTAATGCTGATTGGCAAAATCTCGCACCCACTGAACAATGTCTGGCGAAGCGGGCACTTGTTCGATGGTTTCCTGCGCATCCAGCCATCGACCGGCATCGTGATAGCTCAATGACACACGTTCAGGTTTGGCAATGGGCTCTGTGCTCAGGCAGGCTTCTTCTTCCATGCGCCACATCACAAAGAAACACGGATCGGGCGAGGTGACGTTGAGCAGATAGCCTTCTGCGTCGTCTGGGTACAACTCAACTTGAAAATTGGGAAACAGCCAAAGCGCACCGTCATCACCTTCGCGCAGGCACTTGGGACTGTTGCCAAAGCCTTCTTCTTGGGGCGATACGTCGTCTAAAACCCAGCGCCAAGTCTGCCATTTGGCCATGTCTCCCTGCACACGCTCACGGCGCATGACAACGGCAACATCAATGGAGGGACGAGAATTCATGGGCGCATAGTACCAATGATTCAAAGCCATTGGGGCGCGCCCGCCTATCGGACGAATCGAAGCTCAATAAGTTTCGAGGTGCAAACGGCCTTCTTTTTTGAGCGTGGCGCCCAGTTGGTCCCAATTGAGCCCGGCTTGGGTGGCCACGTCGTGCAAGGCCAAAACCACCCCTTCTTCCATGCTTTTTAAACCGCAGACATAGAAGTAGGTGTTGGGATCTTTCAGGAGCGATACCAAATCGGCAGCGCGCTCGCGCATGGCATCTTGCACATAGCGCTTGGGCTGACCTGGCGTGCGCGAGAACGCAAAGTTGATGTCAATGAAATCTTTGGGCAACTTTTGCAGCGGACCAAAGTAAGGCAACTCTTCTTGAGTGCGGGCACCAAAGAACAACATGAGTTTGCCGCCTTCAAACTTGCCAGTTTGACGCAAACGGCGGCGCCACTCAGTCATGCCGCGCATCGGCGCACTGCCAGTGCCGGTGCAAATCATCACAATGTTGGATTTGGGGTGGTTGGGCATCAAGAAGCTGCTGCCAAATGGGCCAATCACCTGAATGGTGTCTCCCACTTTCACATCGCACAAATAGTTGGAGCACACGCCTTGGACAGGCTTGCCGTCGTGATCTTCCACCACGCGCTTCACCGTCAAAGACACATTGTTGTAACCAGCGCGCTCACCATTGCGAGGGCTGGCAATTGAGTATTGACGCGCATGGTGCGGCTTGCCAGAAGCATCCACACCTGGCGGCACGATGGCCACAGACTGGCCTTCTAAAACGGGGAAAGGCATGCTGCCGAAATCAATCACGATGTGATGGGTTTCGTTAGAGGTGCCGGCTTCGTTCACTTTGAAGTTACCAACGACTGTGGCTTGTGTGGGCGTTTTGGGGCCATACAAGTTGGTGTAAGCATGAGCTGCAGACCAAGGTGGCAATGTCGAGCCGTACGCCGCAGAATTAAAA
>Ga0315903_10009724_pt1 | contig 11589 bp, 17 predicted proteins | sample LakEriMetagenome_7_FD_203524 | JGI IMG/M metagenome (GOLD analysis project Ga0315903, IMG submission 203524) | Freshwater fungal communities from buoy surface, Lake Erie, Ohio, United States - Buoy 2 MA119 | ecosystem: Environmental > Aquatic > Freshwater > Lake | place: USA: Lake Erie, Ohio... | reverse complement strand
GAACGGATCCCACGGACGAGCTGGCTCAAGTGCTTTCCGACTCCGCCACCCTGCTCAAGCAGCAGGATGCCGAGCTGTCCGCTCTGCGTGCTGCGCCGGTGGCCGAGCTTGACGACCGGCAGCGCGAGGCGGTCCACCAGGCCGTAGCCGAGGCGCTGGGCAGCGGAGCCTACGACTGCACGCGCGTATGGAGCGCCTGGAGCTGCGGGACCATGGGCTCAGACGATTTTGTGCCGGTGGCCGAAGACAGCGACCGCGTGGCTGAGATTGCCGATGCGGCCATTGAAGCGATCCGCGCCATTCCCGCGCCCGCCCCGGAGCCAGTGACTGAATGCCCAAATTGCGGCTATGAACGGGGGATTGCGCCAGCGCCCCAGGCTGGGGAGGTGGAGGCGTGATGTTAGTTCAAATTCCAACACTGGCAGACGCTTATTTGTCGATCGCAAAATGGGCCTATCGCCGTTATGCGAGGGGGATGGAGGCCAGCAGTAGAAAGCCGGTCGGCGTGCCAGGCAACCGGGACCCAGACAGCCCCTGCCCCGCATTTGAGCCCCGACCAATCAAACCAGGAGATTGGGCCGATTGTGAATCAGACGGGCATTATCTATGTGCTGAATGCTGCCACAAAATATGAGCCCCGACACCCTGGCAATCCTAACCGCGTTCAAGGACAGCCCAACCCTGAACGATGCCGTTGCCCAGGCCTTCAGGGCCCTGGCGCTACTCAAGTCACCCGAACCCCTCGCGCCGGATCGGCTCTTCCGCATCGCTGACGAGCTGGACCCATGACTGCATCTACCACTGATTACCCACTGACGACCACACTTAATCGCATTTACTCACACACCTGCTTACGACACAATTCCAAAGGGTTTTGGCAACGAACATTGAAAGTACTAGGTAAAACTCAGGCCGATGACGATTTGATTACGTTTTTGGAAATAGCAGACAAGGTAGAATCTTGCGGTTTACAGTTTTTTTCTTTTGACTTGCTTTTGTGCTTGAAGTCAGCACCAGAATACAGTAATCACTGGCGCCGATTTGCTGTTTGGTGCGCAAGACGGAAAATTCAACCAACTGATGCTCGTAGTTTACAAATTTTGAATGTTGCCGAGCAATATGCGGACGGTACGGCGTCACTTGAGGATCTAGCAACGGCTTGGGAAAGTGCTGAAAACGCTATTGATGAACTTGCAGATTGCTACACAAGGGCGGAAATGGCTAGAACGGAAGCTGTTTGGGCAACTACCAGGCCAGCAGCTTGGAAAGCTGCCGCCATGGCGTTCAAGGCAGCAGCTAGCGCAGAAGCAGCTCAAGAGGGTGCTGTGGCATTAACAACAGCATGGACTTCTGCATACGCTGCCGCTCAATGCCGGCTTATTGCTGCTTTTAGGCAATTGGTCACAGATGGAACACTTCCGCCTCATATTATTACTATTGCTGACACGTCGGAAGCGTAGCGGGGAGGAGATTTTTAGCGGTTTACATTGCCACTCTGGAAACCTGGAGCACAGGCGCAACGCTCCCGGATGATCACCCCAGTAGTTCCAGTTCAGGAAACCATTCAAATCGGCGGGCAACTGGTCTGGCGCATCTGCGCTGGTGTCTACTGCGTTGAGGCGTACTCTGGCGCCGACGCCTGGCACAAGATGCGGCGCCTATGCCGAAAGCACGGGATTACCCTGGCGACCACTGGTGTTACCGAACCAGCCGTAGGACCCCCTCTGCTGCCCGACCCGGGGGTATAGGCGGCCAAACAGGTGCCTTTACAGCGGTTAACGAGACACAACACGCCAGCCCCGGATTCGCAACAGCGCCATCGCAATGCCAGCCCGCCACGGCGGCACGTCAACAAATCGCGCTCGTGTCGGGGGATCCTGTGGATCTTCGCAGATTAGGCGGATCAACCCGCACGTCATCATTACCTGGCACCTGAGTCAGCTTTCCCGGTAAACTGAATCAGACGCCAGACGGCAGTAGTGCCTACCGCCGCTTTCTCCTGGGATGTTCAGCGGGTGTTTGCCGTGCCATGGAGGTCTGATGTTGGCATCAGGGGCAGAGCCTTTGACCTCCTGCCCGGTGGCACGATGCTCAACGCCCCGTGCATCCATCGAGGGGTTGTTGGGGTGACGGTAAAGATGCTCAGCGCTACAAAGGCCGAGATCGTCAATTCTGAGCCGGTGATTATGACCAGAGAAAACACGTCACCCGAAGACCTTGTGCCATGGCAGGAAGAGTTGCTGCAGTCCTTCCAGCTTCAGCCCGCCTAGGATCATCTTTACGGGCTGGGAGTGCGGTCCTGTTGAGGTTCGGTGGACTCATCGTGTCGACGCCGGCCGCGTAGCAGGTTGCCAACCACAGGAATGGCCCCCTGGATAGGGCTCGGTACCAGCACGCCTAGGGCCCAGTTCCAGCGGCTCTCGCAGGCCTGGAACGGGCTCGGAACCCTGGCCTCACAGACGCCGATGTAGCCGACAATCAGCAGGGCAGTAAACCAGTTCATCCCCGTTCCCTTGGCATGGCCATGGCTGGCAGGTTGGTGGTTTTTGGTTGAGACCTAAATAGGCTCCACCATGCAGGACCGTTGGCAACAATCAAGACCAGAGCAGCCCCCAAAATAGTTGTAAAAAATGAGTTAATCCCTAAGGTTGTCTTTGTGCTTTGGACTGTTTCGACTACTGTGTCGTAATTTGTTAATTTTTGTTCAATAGCTTGAATCTTGAGCTGGTGTTCATGCAATTGATCTCGGTATTGCTCTCTTGCTTCTCGATGAGACTCCTCTATTTTTTCAACAAGACCTTCCATTTTCTCTTGCCCCTTCATCAAAGACTCAAGAGTTTGCTGTATTAACGGAACATTTCCCAACTTGTCCTCTACGCTGGCTAGGCGACCGCAAGCCGTTGCCATCATTCCGAGGACAGCAGCTACCTCGCTCTGCCCCCCTGTCTGGATTGCTGATTGATCGCTCACGGCTTCAGCCTCACTGCCATCCAACCTCTTACCGTGGGATTCTTGGTCAGTACCCACCACGCCGGCAGGAACAAGACCAGGTGCAACGCCGTCATCGGCACCGCCATGTCGATAAAATCTTTCAGATCCATGCTCAACAGCCTGTTGAAGCTGTGTCGATTTGTTTCAGCTTTCCAGATCATACAAGTGCTCATCTATCTAATGTCTTCCGAAACTTTTACAGAAATAAATCCGTCATTGGGGAATGTTTCATTCCTGCCATCGGCATAGGTCACTTGGAACTCAGCCTCAAAAATGCCAGCATTGGCCGTGTTGCCTGCCTGCCATTGATATTCCACCGTTGGCGTGCCAGTTGCGATCACTACTACCGCCGCAGCATCAATCACAGTAGCCCCGCCACGCGATCGTCGCGCCCGCATCTGGAAGCGCACCGTCGCCCCCGTCAGCACCACCGTCGTAGGGCTCAGCGCGTACCGTATGGCTGGCGACGTATTGTCACGCTTGATGTAAAACGTTTCCATCAAAACCTCATCTTACGAGCCGTCCACCACGGCGTGATACAGCTAGTTTTCCGCCATTGGCTGGATCACCAGGGAATGCAAAGCGGCTGGCAAATTGGACCGGCCCGATTGCCGTTGCCGCGCCGGTGATCACAAGGACACCATTCGCCAAGCCGATAACGCGGACTGCGCCAGCCGCTGACCCGCCAAGGGGCAAGTCTCCCGCCGACACCCCGGATATGATTGTCGTGACTACTACTCCAGTAGCAGCACCAGTGAGCGGTAACGTGCCGCTAGCAATCGCGCTGAGCAAAGCCGCTGCTACGCCAGTCCCGCCAAGTGGCAAGATGCCAGCGGCAGAGCCGGATACGTTGACAGAAGCGGTCGCCTCACCAGCGAGCGGCAGCGTCCCGTTGGCGGCGCCATCGACGTTGACCTTGCCCGTACCGGTACCGGCAAGCGGCAGTGTCCCTGCTGCCGTGGCAGTGATCGGAACGGTGCCGACGACGCCCGCAGCGGTGCCAGACAGGGGCAGCGTGCCACTACCCACCGCAGATACGGTGACGGCACCAGTGGCGCCCCCCTCAAGGGGCAAGATGCCAGCAGCAGAGCCGGATACGGCTACCGCACCCGTTGCCGAGCCTCCAAGGGGCAGGGTGCCGGACGCGGTAGCACTGGCCGGCGCATTTCCAGTGACGGCTGTGGCCGTACCGGACAAGGGCAAGGTGCCCGCAGCTGTGCCGGTTATTGGTGCGGTTGCCGTTGCCGTTGCCGTTCCCGTGAGCGGCAATGTGCCGCTGGCGATACCGGAATTCGCAACGGTGCCTGTGGCCGCACCTGTGAAATCCAGAACGCCACTGGCGGAACCAGAGATCCTGCCAGTGCCAGTCGCAGACCCGGTGAAGTCGATCGTGCCGCTGGCGGTGCCGGTGATACCACCAACACCGCCCGACGGCGCAGGAATCAAATCATCCGCAAACCAGCCTTCCGGCAGCGCCTTACTGTCAAACCATGCCCTTGGCTCGAGCGTTGCGTTAAATGCGCCTTTCCGGGACATGGGTCACTCCTCCGGCGGAGGATCGGGCAAAGGCTCGTTTTGCGGTTCTGGCGGGGGCGGTGGTTGCCAGTCACCATCGACATGAAACCAGCCCGGCCCGACATATTCAGGACACTCGATTTCATCAATGCCGGTCGGCAGGTGGTTCCAAGGCGTTTCGCCGTCCCACCGGCATGTATTCCACACCCAACCATCTGCAGCGCGTACTAATGCAAACTTCTTCACGTTCACCATGTCGCAATCCACCCGAAACCATTGCCGCCATTACCACCATTACCACCGACGCCGGGGTTCATGCCAACCCCACCACCACCACCGCCGCCGCCGCCCTTGCCACCATTGCCGCCATTGGCACCCGCCGTCGATGCCGTGACAGTTGTGCCGCCACCGCCCCCACCTGTGCCGCCTACGATGCCGGTAGTGTCAATGCCGTTTGCGCCGGCCGTGGGCGATGCGCCGCTCGTGCCCGCCGCACCACCAAGCCCGCCCGCCGTAACGCCAACGCTATTGCCGGTGCCGCCGCCCGCTGTTGCGTTTACGATGTCCGGGACGCTGCTGTGACAACCACCAGAGCCGCCACCTGCGCCGCCAAACCGGGCATTGCCGCCCTGCGTCGTCAGCGGCACGGGAGTAGTGGCGTTCGACCCGCCCCCGCCCCCGCCGCCTTCCCACGAAGGGCCGAGAGTCGATGATGTGCTGCCTGAGTTTGGCTGTCCCGATGCCGCTGGGCCGGCTGCACCCCCAGATGAACCATGAATGCCCCCCCCGTTGCCGCCCGTTAGGTTCACGGCACTGGTCGTTCCGCTCGCGCCACTAGAACCGCCGAAGGCAGTCAGAAGAATCATTGCGGGCGATCTGACAAAAGACGACCCGCCTGCGTTTGCACTGCCGCCTGCCGCCCCCGCAGCGCCGCCCACACCACCAGCACCGCCAGCACCGATGGCTACGCGCAGTTGGTCCGGTAATTCATCGGTCGGGAATATTTGACTGATGCACAATCCGCCGCCACCACCTGACCCGCCCTTTGCGACAACGGCTGTAGCCAGCGAGGCACCGCCTCCACCTCCCCCACCCCCGCCCCAAAGCCGGATCAAGGTCAGACCCGTGCGGGGACCGGTGGGTTTGCTCCAAGTCCCACCGGGCGCGTCAAAAGTCTGGATGTCTGCCGAAGGAAATGGCACGGATACTCGCCACCCGCCCTTCTCGGCAAACGTCAGCCCCGTCTGTGCAGGCACAGACCCGGCCCACAGATCAACCGCAGTCGTGCCGTCAGTGTGACGAATAACGATGTCTTGCGCCGCTGTGGCGTGGTCGTTGAACAGGCTCAGAAACTTGATCTTGCGCGTGGTTGATACACCCGGTGAAGCGACAATATCGGTCGTGGTGGCCGCCGATATGCTGGTATCGGTGCGCCCCGGCGCAACAGTCGTGCCGGACAGGTCCGTAAAGGTCGCGTGAACATAGACCGCGTTTGCGCTGGATGTGACGACTTGCAGTTTATCGGAGGTTGATGCCAGGTAGATCATGTCATCACCACGAAATCACAACGCAGTAGCCATCACCACCGACGCCGCCCGCGCCGCCAAGGCCCGGATTGCTGCCACGGCCACCACCACCACCACCACCACCACCAAGGCCGCCCGCGCCGCCTGCCGCGCCGTCCGTGGATGCCTGCACAGTAGAACCGCCACCACCACCTCCGGCACCGCCGACAAGCCCGTTGCTTGGCGCACCTGCATCACCGGGCGTAGGTGCTGGACCAGAAAGGCCAGCCGCAGCGCCGGTTCCAACAGCCGATGCAGGCCCGCCGCCCGCAGTTGGGTTGGTCACTGCCGGAACGGCGCTCGTGCAGCCCCCACTCCCGCCACCGCCGCCACCATATAGCGAGCCGCCGCCAACGTTTGATCCCGGAGTAGCCGCATTGGTAGACCCGCCCCCGCCCCCGCCGCCGTAGTGGCCGAAATAGTTGCTACCTGAGCCAGCAACCCCATTGATGCCCTGAATATCAAAGCCCGGCCCCGTCACTGCTGGCTGACCGCCTGAACCGGCACTTACGCCGCTTGCCGACGATCCTGCGGAGTGACCGCCCCCGCCACCGCCGCCGCCAGTCGCAACCGCAGAGTTTTGTCCACCCCTTCCACCGCCTCCACCATAGCCGGTCAACAGCGCGCCAAATGTCGTATTGCCACCTACTCCGCCGTCACCACCTGAGCCACCCGCCGCTGCACCCGTCCCGGCGGCACCGCCCGCGCCAATGGTGACGCTCTCGCTATTGGCAAGCTCGCTTGCGCGGAAAATCCGTTCGACAAAACACCCGCCGCCGCCGCCGCCGCCGCCTTTGGTGGTTGTGGCAGTTGCAAGCGAAGACCCGCCGCCTCCGCCGCCACCCGCGCCCCAGACGCGAACAAGCGCGACTGACGGGTTAAAGCTGGTCGGCTTGTTCCACGTCCCGCTTGTGGAAAAGACCTGGATATTCGTGGGTCGCGAATTGCCCGTGACCGTCCATCCTTCGCCTTCGACATAGACGATCCCGGACTGCGCGGGCAGCGAGAGCGAATACAGGTCAACCGTGGTTGTGCCATCGGTGTGCTGGATAACGATGTTGTTTGCATCCGTCGCGCCATCGTTCCAGATGTTCACGAACTGCACGGCCCGCGAAGTCGAAGCGCCGGGGCTTGCCACTATGTCAGTCGTCGTCGCGGTAGAGATAGCGGTATTGAACCGACCCACCGTCACCGTCCCGCTTGCTAGATCAGCAAAAGCCGCATGGACACGAATATCTCCCGCCTGCCCGGTGACAACCCGGAGTTTGTCGGATGTGGAATTAAGTAGGATCATAGGCGTGCCTCTTTATCGTGAAAGCTATTGCTATTAGGCACCGCCAGCGGTCAAGGTGAATGCCGTGATGGTCACTTGTTGATTTACAGCAATCGATGTGTTGTCGATTGTCATATCACCGCCGCCACCAGTAGCAGTCACTGTCCCTTGGATATGACAGGTGGCGCCTTGATCAATACTGAAGTGCGCCGCTGTTCCCGTGGCATCTGCGGTCAAGTCCTGCCAGGTACCTGATATAGCCTTTGATCCGTTTGACGCAGCTGTCAGCCAGTCGGACGGGAGGACCAGTGTTGCTAGTACCGTGCCTGCTCGAGTAGCCGCACAGTTGGCCGGGACAGATCCCGTGCGAATCGTCAGGGTCGGGGCCGTACCCGCTGCTGTTTCGATTGCGTCTAACGCAGCATTACGCGCCGCTGTCGAAAATTGAAAGGCCATGGGGGTTTCCTTTGTTCAGCGGCAAAGATCGCTGCCCTAGCTTTCCACCCACGCCTCATCTGCCACGGTGGCCGGATCGTCGGCAGCAAACCGCCCGCCGGTCACCCGTGCTCGCTTGCGCTTGGTGGAGCCGGTCAGTCCCGACTGCGATGCCGTCAAGCGCTCCGCAGCGGGTTCCTGGGCCTCGGGGTCGGCTGCTGGTTGTTGTTGTTGTTGTGACTTTGCGTCGTGGCCGTAGCCAATGGGGAAATTCATGAGGATAGATAGCAGAAAGGGCCCCACAGGGCCCCAGGAGTCATTGACCGCTTAGCGGGTCATTCAGCGGGAACAAGGGCCACGGTGTTGGTGCCAACCGGCACAGCAGCGCCGTTGGTAACAGTTCCGGTCGCCGATGCGCTGGTGATGTTGGACTGAACGCTGGCGTAGCTGAAGGTTGTGGAAGTCACCGCCGTAATGGTAAAGGTGCCATTCACCAGCGGGTTGGAGCAACCCACGGTGACAACCTCGCCGACCAGCATGGTATGAGCAGCCGATAGGGTGATGGTCGCGACGTTGGTGGTGAGCGCCACGTTGCTGATCGCCAGGTTGCCGGTGCCGGGGCGCACCCGGACCGCAGCCACCCGAACGTCACCAGTCACCGAACCGGCGACCTTGACGGCACTACGGATTTGTTTGCCGCCGACAACTACCTCGTTGATCACGCCAGCGGTGGCGGTGACCACACCGATGTTGGCGTAGGCGGAGGCAGCGCTTAGGACAGCGCCTTCGGCAACGTGAGCGGCCTGCAGGATGTAGCCGCCAGCGGAGTTATTGGAGCCACCGGAGGCGATAAGCTTCCAGGTATTCTGGGCTGCCAGATTGGTAGTGAGCAGCCGAGCGGCCCCGGTGCGGGTTTCGGCGGGACGGCCACGGGCGCCGGCTAGGACGCTGCCGACCAGTACGGTCGTTGCATCCAGTAGATAGCCCCTTCGGGGGGCCAGTCCTGTTGCGCGTGCCATGAATCAATTAGTCAGGGGATGGATGAATAAATAGGGCAATGATCAGGCGGTCATTGCGGCATTGGTGATGCCGTAAACGCGGGCAGCGCTGCGACCATTCATAATCGCAAGGCCTACAGACCATTCGATCCGGGTGCGATCCACTGGGGCATCGGATACTTCTCCGAATGCCTTTACGTCAACCCCATACCCACCAGCCGAATCGGGACCTTGGATGCCGGTGACCTGCTGATCGCCGTAGGCGACGCAGTAAACACTGGTGGTGCTGCCATCCTCGGTAAAACCTTGGATGGTCACGTTTTGGGCGTTGGTGTCAGTGACGACAATCCGAGTGTCGCCATAAGTGGTGACGAGCTTGCCAAACTCGTCTCGCGTGGTAGTCAGGAATCCACCGATAGTGGAATTACGACTAGCAGCGGTGAGGCGCCTCCGCATCGACTTGCCCATGTGGACAACCTTGTTATCGCCATCCACGGCGTCAATCAGCTCATCCAGCAAGCCAAGCGAAAATGCACCGCTGGCATTAAAGGCTTGAGAGCTGTCGGTGCCAATTCGCTTCCTGAGGCCATCAAAGCTGCGAGGATCAACCGACTCATCGCCGTTGAACATGTAATCCTCAAGCGTTAGCCGCATGGATCGCAGCTTCGCCTCGATTTGCTGAGCCCTTACCTGAGGGCCATTGTTTTTGATGAGATGCATGTCCACATCAATGTCGCCGCCAAACGGCTTGAGGCGTTCGTACTCAGGATTGAGCACGCCATAGGTAGACTCGTAGGTTTCATTGATACCACGAAACCCAACACCGGGCAGCTCGGCTTCGGTGAGGTAGTCAATACCACCTTGCACATTGACAAAAGGTACGAGGCGGATTACCTCGCTTTCGGCAAGAGCGCGAATAACGGCCACCCGTTGCTGATTGGTATCAACTTTGGCGGCCTCCAGAAGTGTTAGTCCCATTGGGGGGAGGTTCGGGTGAAGGTCAAAGGGGTGGCATCACGCCGGGAAGACATTGCAGGGCGTCACGCCGAGCTGTTTGGATTGGGACCACATCAGGCATCACGCCATCAGTCAATCCCTGTTGCTTGATGTTTCCCAGGCCCCTAAGCCGTCAGCGGGGATTAACTAAAAAGCCTCCGCAATCGCCGCGCTTACAGGCATGGACATCAGGTCTTTGCCACTGACAACACGGCCATCACGCCCGGTACGTGCCCCGCCACCGCTGCCCATGGCGGGCTCGAAGTTGCGCCCCCAGACGGGATCGGATTGCAGCCGACCCAGCCATTTGACGGGCTCAAATCGCCTGCCGGTATCCGGATCAATTTCGGGGCTGCCGTTGGCGTCAACCACCACCAAAGAGCCATTTTCCAGCTTGAAGTGATCCCCGAAGCGGCCCCAGACCGAATCAAAGGGGGTGCTGCGGTCGATCTCGGAAACCACGGTGGAACCCTTGGCGCCGATGAAGGCTTTCTCGGCTTGCTGTCGCACAAGCTCCCGTTGGCGGGCCGTGCGTTCAGTGTCAAGTTCACTGCGCAGACCCACTAGCTGGGAGCTGTACTTCTCCTCAATCTGCTGTTCCTTGATCTGGGCTTGCTGCTCGATCAGCTCCCGCCGCGCCTGTTCCTCCTTGGCCCTGGCCTCAGCCGCCCGCACCGCCTCGGGGTTGGTGGTGGACAGCTCCCGCAGTTGGGCTTCTAGGGCACCCACGCGGCGCTCCTTTTCTCGGTTGGCCTCCCGTTCACGCTGCAGGGCATGTTTGACGCGGGAGAGGTCATCCCCTTCGCCATCCCCTTCGCCACCGCCAGGGGCGGGATCGGCAGTCCCTGCGGCGCCACCAGCACCACCCGCACCGCCACCAGCGCCACCTTCGCTGCCAGCTTCAGGGCCCTGGAGGGTGAACTGATCAATCCATCGTTTCTTCATGTGATCGGGGCATCACGCCCGCGAGCAACTACGTCTGCAGCTTTCCGTCTTAGCGATTGCGCGATGGCTTAGGCCGCTGGCGTCGCTCCTGCTCCCGTTCGTCGGCGGCCATGCGGTTAGCAAGCTGCCGGGCCTGGACGGTTTCGACCAGGGTGTGGATGGAGTCGGGTTGGGATGCAGGGTTAGCCATCAACGTAAAAATCAAGATATGACCTTCTACTTTCACCAACGAGCACTTCCGGCTCTTGAATCAGAAAACCGTTACCAAAAAAATAACGTGCTGACAGAGGATTTGCTGTAAATTTTAGCGCATTTACGCCACCGGTTTCAATATCCTGTACGTCACCGTAAATAATGCCTGACGGGAACTGCTGATAATTGAAACTAGGGATTGTTTCTGCAACAAAAAAATCCAGCTGATCCCTAAGTGTGATAATTAAATTAGCATCATTCCCGCTCGGGCCATTGCGCTTGGGTTCGTTTGTATTCATTTCAACCGTGGTCCAATTTAGCAAAGGATAATCAGGCAAGCCAGACGCCGCCCTTGATGCCAAAAAAAACAAGTTGATTGCTTCGCTAATTATTTGATAATCTTTTTCGCCTGCAGACCAAGCAAATATGTAATTTCCTGGTGTAAGAAATTCAAAAGATGGGGTTGTTACGGGTTCCCCGTTAAATACAAGAGAGATTTTGGTATATACAAATTCCAAAGGTATTACTACAGCAAAAAAAGGAACCCTGTCTCCACCAATAAAACTAGGCTGCTCCCACCGTTGCTTCGCCAATATCCCATTATCCACCTGCATCACCCGCCGCAATTCCCCCGGCTTCTCCGGTTGCCGCCTCTGTTTCTTCGCCCGGTTCTTCAGGA
>Ga0315903_10009722_pt1 | contig 11591 bp, 10 predicted proteins | sample LakEriMetagenome_7_FD_203524 | JGI IMG/M metagenome (GOLD analysis project Ga0315903, IMG submission 203524) | Freshwater fungal communities from buoy surface, Lake Erie, Ohio, United States - Buoy 2 MA119 | ecosystem: Environmental > Aquatic > Freshwater > Lake | place: USA: Lake Erie, Ohio... | reverse complement strand
CGGCTTGCTCGGGCCCACCGTGTAGTGAAACCAGTCGAGGCAGAGGCCGAGCGCCGGCGAGCCCACCTGCTCGATCACCGCCACCGCCGACTGGAGATTGTTGGGAAAGCTCGCCCGCGCGTCGAACTCGAGGGCCAGCCGCACGCCGGCGTCGGCCGCCCGGGCGGCGGCATCCGTGAGGCTCACCGACAGCCGGCCGAGATCCTCCGCTCCGAGCGGCCCAAAGGCATCGCCGGCGATCACGAGCACGGGAATGCCGAGGTCGCGGCAGAGCCCCAGCCGTTCGCCGAAGTGCCGCCAGTGCTCGCGGCGGGCTTCGCCCTGACTCGTGAGCAGGCCGCCCTGGAAGCTGGCGGCCACCGCCGCGATGCCGGCGGCCGTGAGTCGTTCCCGCAGCGCAGCCACGCCGTGCTCGCCGATGAACGCGTCGGCGTGGCCGAGCCAGAGGTCCACGGCATCGACGTGGCCGGCCGCATAGTCGTCGAGCACCGTGCCGAGCGACGCCTCGAGCGAACAGACCGTGGCGATCGCGGGCTTCATGCCAGCTTGTCGCGAAGGAGATCGACCACCTCGGCGATCGGCACGCGGCTCTGCACGAGCGAGTCGCGGTCGCGGAGGGTGACGGTCTTGTCGGTGAGCGTCTGGCCGTCGATCGTCAGACACCAGGGCGTGCCGGCTTCGTCCTGCCTGGCGTATCGGCGGCCCACGGCCCCCTTTTCGTCGTACTGGCAGGCCATGTGCGGCTTGAGGGCGCGGTAGAGGTCGATCGCCACCTCCGGCATCCCGTCCTTCTTCACCAGCGGCAGGATCGCCGCCTTCACCGGGGCGAGCCGCGGGTGAAACTTCATCACCGTTCGGCTCCGCGGCTTGCCGTCGGCGTCGGGCACCTCGTCTTCGTGGTAGGCGTCGCAGAGGAAGGCGAGCGTCCCCCGGTCGGCACCGGCCGAGGGTTCGATCACGTGCGGCACATACCGCTCCCGGCTGACATCGTCGAAGTACGAGAGGTCCTTGCCGCTCCCCCGGTGCCGCGGCTTGCCGTCGGGGCCGGTCTCCACGACGAGTTCACCGTCTTTCCGAACGAGCTTGCCTTCCATGTGGCTGCGGAGGTCGAAGTCGCCGCGGTGGGCGATCCCCTCCAGTTCGCCGAACTCACCCGGGTTGAGGAACGGAAACGCATACTCGATGTCCGCGGTGCCGACGGAGTAGTGGGAGAGTTCGTCCTGGGCGTGCTCGCGGAGTTGGAGCTTGCCTTCCGTGAGCCCGAGATCGAGATACCACTTCCAGCGACGGTCGCGCCAGTAGCGATACCACTGCGCCGAGTCGGCGGGCTTGCAGAAGAACTCGATTTCCATCTGCTCGAACTCGCGGGATCGAAACGTGAAGTTTCGCGGCGTGATCTCGTTTCGAAAGCTCTTGCCCACCTGCGCGATGCCGAAGGGCACGCTGACCCGCGAGGTGTCGAGCACGTTCTTGAAGTTGACGAAGATGCCCTGGGCGGTTTCGGGGCGGAGAAAGGCCCGGTCGTCGTCGTCGCCGGCGAGGGCGCCGATCCGCGTCTCGAACATCAGGTTGAACTCACGAGGCTCCGTGAGGCTGCCCGGGGCCCCGGCATCGGGCCCGAGCGCGTCGGCCAGCGACGCCACGCCCGCAGCCACCACCGCCTGCAGCGATTCGAGCCCGCCGCCCCACTCGATCTCGTCCACCTGCTTGGCTCGCAGGCCGAAAAACTTCTGCGCCTTGGCGACCGTGTCGGGCACCGCCTCGTCGCCCGACTGGTCGGTCGTCACAAACACCTTCTTGCCGCGGTGCGAGGCCCAGCGGCCGTGCAGGTGGTCGTAGCGGTAGCGTCGCTTCGACTCCCGGCAGTCGATCATCCAGTCGTGAAAGAGGTCGAAGTGGCCTGAGCACTTCCAGACCTGCGGATGCATGATGATCGTGCAGTCGAGGCCGGTCATCTCGTAGGGCGAGGGCGCGCCTGCGAGCGTGGCGAGTTCATCGTGGCCGGCCACCATGTCCCGCCACCAGGCGTCCTTCACGTTCCGCTTGAGCGACACGCCCAAGGGGCCGTAGTCCCAGAAGCCGTTCAGGCCGCCGTAGATCTCGCTCGACTGAAAGATGAAGCCACGTCGCTTCGCCAGCGACACGATCTTGTCCATCCGCGACTGGTCGTTCTGCTTGTCCATTCTCTCGTCCAATCTCTCGTCCAAATAAAAAAAGGTGGCAGCCACCAAATCTGGGGCATCTGCGAAAGGCGTACCTTACCCAGATTTGGTGGCAGGCACCATTTCAAATCAGGCTGCCGGAGGCCCGGTCGAGTCGCGGTACGACGGCAAGCGAGTCGATCGCGGCGGCGATGGGCAGGTCGGCTTCCATCCCCAGGTCGACGAGGTTGGCCCCGCCCGGCGACTGGCGAAACTCCGCCACGAGCGCCGCCGGCACGTCGCCGCTCGCCGCCACCCGCCGAAAAAAGCCCAACGCCTCGCAGGCCGCGTCATCGAGCGCGTCGTCACGCCCGGCGGCGACAGCCGCGTCGAGAATCGCGCCGGCGGCGAGCACGTCCTCCGCCGACACCAGGCCGTCGGTGCCCGCGCAGACAAGGTGCACGACACCCCGATCACCCGCGAGCCGCCGCACCGCCTCGGCCACCGCCGTACGATTCACGACCGCGCCGATGACGATCTCCGCGGCGTCGCGCGAGGCATGGAGCGCCGCCGTGCCGTTGGTCGTCGTGATCACCACCGTCCGGCCCGCCACCCGCTCAGCCGTGTACTCGCTGGGGGAGTTGCCGAGATTGAATCCCGGGATGCGAAGCCCCCCTCGCTCGCCGCCAAGCACCGCCCGCGGGCCGAGTTCCCCGGCCAGCCGTCTCGCCTGGTCCACGTCGGCCACCGGCACGATGCCTGCGGCCCCGTGCGCCAGGGCCGTGATCATCGTGGTCGATGCCCGTAGCACGTCGATCACGACGGCCACGCCTCCGACCGTCGCTGCGGCTGGCATGCGGTGAAAGAGGTCGTGACAGTGCCAGTGGATCATGGTCGCCGCGTGGTGGGGGAGCGTGTGCCTACGGATCGTACCCACGCGTGCCAACGTCACGAAAGAAGGATCGCACGACGAGGCGCAGAGCCGGTGCTGCGGTAGTCTGGCGGCCCTCCTCATCGGGCGTGGCTGGCCATGAGGGGCCCCAGGGAAGCCGAACCGGAGCAGGCATGGCATGACGCGAGCACGCACGCCGCCGGAGCATCGAGCCGGATCGGGGCTCCGGCCCGACTGCCTGCCGTTCAGCGACGTCTTCGCACAGTCGATCGCCACGATCGCCCCGACGGTCGGGCCGGCGCTCACGATCGCGCTCGTCCACGAGAGCGCGGGCGCCGGCACGTGGCTCACCTACCTGATCGCCACCGCGGCGATGCTCCTCGTCGGAGCGTCGATCAACGTCTTCGCGAGTCGATCCGCCTCCCCGGGCGCGCTCTCCGACGTCGTCGCCCATGGGCTCGGGCCGCGGGCCGGCGTGATCGCGGCCTGGGCGCTCTGCCTGGCCTACCTGTTCACCGCCATGGCCGTCGCCTGCGGCTTCGCCAACTTCATGGACGTGCTCCTCGCTCCGGTCATGGGCCCCCTGCCCGTGGTCTGGCAACTCGCCTGCGTCGGCATCGCCTGCGTCTGCGCGTGTCGCGACGTCCGCCTGTCCACCGCGCTGATGCTGGCCCTCGAGATCGGCTCGCTCGCGGCGATCGTCGTCCTGGCCGCGATCGTGCTGCTCTCCCGAGGCACGCTGGCAGATCCCGCCCAGCTCGAGCTGCGCGACGTCACGCCGGGGGGCGTGATGTTCGGGCTGGTCCTGGCCACGCTCAGCTTCGTCGGCTTCGAGAGCGCCACCACGCTCGGCCACGAGGCCCGCAGCCCGCTGCGGACCATCCCTCGGGCGGTGACCACGAGCACGCTCTTTTCTGGCGTGTTCTACGTGGTCATGAGCTACGTGGAGGTGCTCGGCTTCTCCTTCCTGCCGCGGGCGATGCACGAGAGCCCGGCACCGCTCGACGATCTGGCCGCGGCCGCCGGCGTGGGCTTCCTGGGCATCGCGATCTCGATCGGGGCCGCCGTGAGCATGTTCGCGTGCACGCTGGCCTGCATCAACGCGGTGTCGCGGATCATCTACACGATGGCCCGCCAGTCGCTCGTCCACGAGTCGTGCGGCCGCACGCACGACCGCGCCGCCACACCCCACGTGGCCGCCACCATCGCGGCGGTCGTGATCGCCCTCGCCATCACGGCTGCCAGCCTCGCCGGCGTCACGCCGCTCGACGGGTTCGCGTCGTTCGGATCGCTCGGCACCTATGGCTTCCTGATCGTCTACATCCTGGTGTCGGTGGCGGCGCCCCGCTACCTCGCCCGTCGTGGCGAACTGCGGCCCTGGAACGTGCTCTGCTCCGCGCTGGCCGTCGCCATGATGGCGATGCCGTTTGCCGCGAGCGTCGGCCTCCCGCTTCCCGGCAGCCCGTTTCCGGTGCCGGCGTATCCCTACGACGTGCTGCCATACGCGTTCGTGCTGCTGCTCGCCGCCGCGTCGGCCTGGTCACTCGCCCGACCCCGCGGATGGTAGGCTCCGCTCCATGGCTTCCAACGAGCCGCCACCGCCGGGATTCAAGCCCCCGTGGTGGCTGCGCGGGCCCCACGCCCAGACCATCGCGTCGGCCCTGATGCCCCACCGCCCACCCGAGCATCGCGCGGTCCTGCGACACGTCGAGCTCGACGACGGCGACGCGTTGGCCGTCCACGACGACATCCCCGACGGCTGGCAGCCCGGTGGCCGGGTCACCATCCTCTCCCACGGACTGGCCGACGATCACAGCTCGCCCCTGCTGGTGCGGCTCACCGAGAAGCTCACGCAGCGGGGCGTGCGGGTGTTTCGCTGGGACATGCGGTGCTGCGGTGCCGGGCTCGCCCTGGCCCGCCGGCCCTACCACGCCGGCTGCTCCGGCGATCTGGCGGCGGTCGTCGAACGCGTGCTGGCCTGGTGCCGCGAGGCCGCGACCGCCGACTCGCCCGATCCCAATCTCGCGCTGTTTGGCGTGTCGCTCAGCGGCAACGTGCTCCTCAAGTATCTCGGCGAGGCGGCTGATCGCGTGCCCGCGGCGGTGCGGTGTGCCATTTCCGTCAATCCGCCGATCGACTTGATCGTGGGCTGCGAGTCGATCGCCAGCCGCGCCAACCGCATCTACGACCGCTACTTCACCGCCATCCTCGTCAAACATCTCGAAGCCTGGTGGCGGGCCCGACCCGATGCGGTGCGGCCAGCCGAGACAGCCCGCCCGCGGACGCTGCGGCAGTTCGACGACTGGTTCACCGCGCCGGCCATCGGCTACCGCGACGCCCTCGACTACTACCGCCACTCGAGCGCCGCCCAGTTCATCCCCGCCATCCGCGTGCCCACCACGATCATCACCTCGCGCGACGATCCGTTCGTGCCATTCGAGATGTTCGCCGCCGACCGGGTGGCGTACCCGGATTGCGTGCAGCTCATCGCCACCGACCAGGGCGGTCATGTCGGCTTCATCGGCCAAGCAGGCGACGATCCCGACCACCGCTGGCTCGACTGGCGGGTTGTGGAGATCATCGATTCACGTCTCTGACGGTGAGCCGGCTCGACTGGCCAGTTCGCCTGCCCACGATTCCAGGCCCGACCAACTGGCTCAACACGCTCGCCTACCAGCCTCATCCGCGGGAGGCGCCGATCCGGCTGCAAGACCACGGCCAAGCCGTCCGCTTCCGCAACGTCTGGGCTCCTCGCCTGCCGGCCCGCGGTCCTTGAAACGCCTGAAGTAGTTACGTGGCACTCGCGCTCGGGGCTCCCCGTAGCAAAGGTTTTCAACCTGTGTCCGTCCATCGCGGCGGCTCGGGGCTCCCCGTAGCACAGGTTTTCAACCTGTGTGTCTTCCCGGTTCGCATTGGCCTCGCACGGCCGCCGTCCAAGCCCAACGCCGTGAGGCGTGGGGCGAACCACCACACGATGCGGCGTCCAGCGTGATTCGCCTGCGGCCTCACGGCCGGTCGGCTTTCACGTGCCGTGCACTCGAGCGTGGGGATCACGTGTGAAACGTACAAGCCACCGAAAATCCCACGACAGAGCCTGACCCGAGGCGATCCCTCCCGCCGTAGCCCCCTGCGGCATAGTATTGACGGTGTCGCGGCTCCGCCAGCGACTCACCAGCCACTCATTGGTCATCCCGCGAGAAGGCCGTCGTGCTCCCCGAATCGATCCCCCGTCCCGCCGCCACCGCCGGCTGCCACCTGCCCGCCGTCCACGCGGAGCCGAGCGGCGTGGATAAGAGCGGCGGCCGCGTCCGCGGCATGTTCGCCGAGATCGCACCGCGGTACGACCTCGTCAACAGGATGCTCTCGGGCGGAATCGACGTCTGGTGGCGGCATGTCACCGTCAACCGCGCCCCGCCCCCTGCAGCCGGCGCCGTCCTCGATGTCTGCACCGGCACCGGCGACCTCGCCCTCGCCTACGCCCGCAAGGCCGGGCCGGGCGTCCGCGTGGTGGGCAGCGACTTCTGCCGGCCGATGCTCGACCGGGGCGTGGAGAAATCGCGGCGGGCCTCGCTGCCCGTCGAATGGGTTGAAGCCGACGCGATGGCCCTCCCCTTCCCTGCCGCCGCCTTCGATGTGGTGACGGTCGCCTTCGGTCTCCGCAACATCGCCGACACCACCCAGGGCCTCTCCGAGATGGCCCGCGTCTGTCGCCCGGGTGGAAAACTCGCGATCCTCGAGTTTTCGCTGCCGCGAAACGCCGCCATCCGCGGCTTCTATCTCTGGTACTTCCGCAACGTGCTGCCGCGGCTCGGCAACGCCGTGGCCCGCAACTCGTCCGACGCCTACACCTACCTCAACCAGAGCGTGGAGCAGTTTCCGTCGGGCACGGCCCTGGCCACGCTCGTGAAGCAGGCCGGCTTCGACCGCGTTGACGTCGTGCCGCTCACGTTCGGCATCGCCACGCTCTACGTCGCCACGCGGGGCGCCTGACGCATGGCTTCCACGCCCCCACTCGTCGTCGGGATCACGGGCGCTTCGGGCGCTCCCTATGCCGTGCGACTCCTCGAGGTGCTGCTCGAAGCGGGGCGCGACGTCCACCTCTCGATCAGTCCGTCGGGCCAGGCCGTGATCGCCACGGAACTCGGCCGCACGATCGATCTCGACCGGTTCGACATCGCCGCGCTGCTCGGCCGCGCGGCCCCCGCGGCGGGCAGGCTTACCTACCACCACCACAAAAACCTGATGACGCCGATCGCCAGCGGCTCCTTCCTCACCGCCGCGATGGTGATCTGCCCGTGCTCGGGCAGCACGCTCTCCGCCATCGCCCACTCGATGGGCGAAAACCTGATCCACCGGGCCGCCGAGGTGCATCTCAAGGAGCGACGAAAGCTGGTGGTTGTGCCGAGGGAAACGCCCCTCTCGCTGCCGCAGCTCAAGAACATGCAGGCGATCCACGAGGCGGGTGCCGTCGTCCTGCCGGCCGCTCCCGGCTTCTATCACGGCGCGGCGAGCGTCGCCGATCTGGTGGACTTCGTCGTGGCGCGAATCTGCGACCAACTTGGCGTGGCCAACGCCCTCATCCGCCGCTGGGGCGAGGCCACCTGATGGCGACGGCTGCTTCCAATGGTGTCGCCGCCACCGTGCGGCCCTCGCGGCTGCAGACCTACCTCGAGCTCGTGCGGTTCAGCCACACGATCTTCGCCCTGCCGTTTGCGGTGATGGCGGCTCTGATCGCGATCCGCTGGGGAGGCGATCCGGCGCTCGATTGGAGTTCACCGTCCGGCGCCATTCGGGGCACGCTTGGCATCCTGCTCTGCATGGTCACGGCCCGCACCGCGGCGATGGCCTTCAACCGGCTCGTCGATCGCACGATCGACGCCGCCAATCCGCGAACGGCCTCGCGGCATCTTCCCCGGGGCGACGTGGCCGCGGGTGAGGTGTTGCTGCTCGTGGTCCTCTCGTCGGCGGCCTTCATCGCCTCCACGCTCCTCTTCCTGCCCAACTGGCTGCCGCTGGTGCTCTCCGTGCCGGTGCTCGCCTGGCTGCTGGGCTACAGCTATGCGAAGCGGTTTACGGCCCTCGCCCATCTCTGGCTCGGAGCGGCCCTCGGCTTCGCCCCGGTAGCCGCGTGGATCGCCCTCCGCGGCCAGACGCTCGCCCACGACCCGGCCGATGTCCTACCTGCCGCGATCCTCGGCCTGGCGGTGATGCTCTGGGTCGCCGGCTTCGACATCATCTACGCCTGCCAAGACGCCACTTTCGACGCGGCGCACGGCCTGCAGAGCATTCCCGCACGGCTCGGCGTGCCGCGCGCACTGCGGCTGGCGAAGTGGCTCCATGTGGCCACGATGCTCCTGCTCGCGATGCTGCCCCTCGTCGTGCCGCAGCTCGGGTGGATCTACTGGGCAGCCTTGGCCGCGATCGTGGTCCTGCTCGTCTGGGAGCATGCGATCGTGAAGGCCGACGATCTCTCGCGGGTCAACCAGGCCTTCTTCTCGGCCAACGCGTTGATCGGCCTGGTGCTGCTGGCCGCGATCGCCGCCGACCTCTGGCTGTGATCCCCGCTGCCAACACGGAGCCGCAGGGTGGCAACCTGCGGTCGCCGGCCGCGGCTACGCGGAGCCACCGAGAATCTCGCGAAGCCGCATCGCGGGCAGGCGTCCGAGCGTGAGGGGCTCCACGCCGTCGCCGAATGTCACCAGCGTCTTGTGCCGTGAGTCCCACTCGACCTGCTCCGCCAGGGCGAGTTGAACGAGGTACGACCGCCCCACTCGCGCGAACGAATCGGCAGGCAGAATCTTGTCCCAGTCGCTCAGCCGGCGGCGGAAGAGCACCACCCGCGGGGACCCCTTGGTTGCGACCCGCGTATAGTTGCGGAGCGACTCGATCCAGCAGATGTCGCCGACGATCACCACGCCCGACGTGGGCGTGTCGACCAGCGGCGTGCTCACTGCGTCATCGAGCCCGAGCACGACGGCGCTGGTGGCCTCATTCGCATCAGCGTCGTCGTCGTCAATCTCGCTCTCATTCTCTGGCCGGTCCGGCCTGTTCGCGGCCTGCTTCCTGATGCGGGCCACCGTATCGGCGAGCCGCTCGGGATCGACGGGCTTCACGAGATAGTCGAGGGCGGCGGCTTGAAACGCCTGCACCGCATACTTTTCTCGGGCCGTGACAAACACCACCTGCGTGGCGTCGGGCACGCTCGCAAGCAGGTCGAGGCCGCTGCCTCCGGGCATCTCCACGTCGAGAAACACCACGTCGGGCGATCGCGTCTCGAGAAACGCCCTGGCCGCTTTCAGACCTCCGGCCACGCCAATGACGTCGATCTCCGGATGGGCGGCGAGCAGTTCCCGCATCCGTGTATTGGCAAGCGGTTCGTCATCAACGAGCAGGGCAGTAACCATGGCGGCTTCCGACTGGGTGGAGAGCGGATGGGGATTGAAGTTCTTCAGACGGATTCGGGAGCCCGCGTCGGCTTCATGGCATCCGGCGGCTGAATGATCCTCGTTGGCATCCGGATCACGACGCGGACCCAGCCTCCATCGAGATCCGGATCGACCACCGTCTCGACGGTGGCATTCTCATCGATCAAGAGCGCCAGCCGCTTTCGCAGCGAGCGGATGCCGGTCGAGGGCGACCGCGTGTTGTCCGGCGTTACCCAGCGGCCGGTGTTGGCGACCACCACCTCGAGCCGCCCCTCGATCACCTTGGCCGTCACGTTCACTTTCAGCGGCATGCTGCTCGTCTGGGAACCATAGTGCAGGGCGTTCTCCAAAAGCGGCTGAATCAGCATCGGCGGCACGAGCATGGAGTGCGCCGCCCGGTCGCAGGAAACGCGGCAGATAAGATTCTCGCCAAACCGGGCCTGCTGCACCCCGAGATATTTCTCCAGAGCTTGGAGCTCCCGCGACAGCGGCTCGAAGGTGCGTGCCTCTCCCAGCGTGAATCGCAGGTAGTCGGCGAGGTCGCGGGTCACGGTCTCCACGGCCTCGGGATCGTGCTTGCTGGCCACGACGGCGTTGAGCGCATTGAAGAGGAAGTGGGGGTTCATCTGGTCCTGCAGCTGCCGCACCTCGAACGTTCGGGCAGCCGCCTCGGCCTTCAGCATCCGGAGTTCCAGATCGATCGCGGTCGCCTCGTTCTCCGCCAGCAGGATCTTTGCATGGTAGAGGTCCTCGATCAGCTCCAGCCCGAAGACGATCAGGCACCAGGCGCCCGCCGCGATCAGCCGCGGCACGAGCGGCCCCAGCGTCGTCTCGCCAGTCCAGTTGGTGGGCCCGCCCACGCCACCAGCATTGAGCAGCAGAATCGATGCCAAGAGGGCTGCCGGCGCCACGCCCACCATCAGCAGCCACCGCACCCGTCGCGACAGCTCGCGGAACTGCGGGATCTCGAACAGTAGATACACAAGGCTCGAAACCACGAAGCCGGTGACCACCCGCAGCGCGACCTGCAGCCACGGTATCGGATCGTTGGGCTTTAGGGCCGTGCTCAGCCCCAACACAGCCCCGCCGATTGCCAGCCAAAACACGACCTGAAACGACCAGAAGATCCGCATCCGCCACTGCGGCAGCGAGGCGCGGAGGGCCGCGATCTGCGGCGGCGCGACGCCCCTCGCATTCGCACCGTCTGGGCGGACGAGGGAAACAGGGTCCATTGCTGTGGTCGACGAGTGAGTGCGGATGAGCGGAGCCGTGGGCAGGGTTACTCGTCCGTCCCAAATGGCTCATCGCTCAGCGGAGGGACAAGCAGAAGGCTCCAGTATGACTAGGATCGCGTCAGTAATCGACCCACCCCTGGCGAGCGGCAACGGCCGGTTCGTGCGCGTTATTCCCGGTTCGTGCGCGTTATTCCCGGTTCGTGCGCGCCATTCCCGGACAAGAATTGGGAACTGGATCGCTTCTCGGCGGTTTTAGTGGCGGGCACCTATGCTTCCGATCTGCCCGCAACAGCCGCGCCACCTCACGAGCCAACTCGCCATGCGACGCCCTCTGGAATATATCCGCGTGTTTTCCGACGCTGCCGGCGAGTCGCACATGGAAACCGCGGCCATGACGGTGCAGCCCGAGCAGTTTGCCCCGCCGGCACCGCCGCTCGATGTTTCCGACCCAAGCCGGGCCACGGGCTGGAGCCTCCTCCGATTCGCGCCAGACTGGGTGGGCGGCTGGCATTGCACTCCCTCCAGGCAATGGATGTTTGTGCTGGCCGGAGAAACGACGGTCCGCACGAGCGACGGCAGCCAGTGCGACCTTCGGGCGGGGAGTATCTGCCTGCTGGAAGACACGCGGGGCAAGGGTCACCTGACGACGATCATCGGAGGCCGCGAGGTGCTGATCGTCGCCGTTCACATCCCGGATGACGAGCCCGCCGCCTAGCGGGGCGAATCGCTCCACTCCTCTTCGAAAATCGGGGCCGGGAGCGAATTCCGATCAAATCAAGCAGACCGGTCGGCTTCGTAGGTTGCAATCAACTCGTCGAGTTCGCGGACCGCGGGTTCCTCGAGCATCTGGCCGCTCCAATGACGGAGATACGGAATGTCGAGCCGGCCCTTTTGGACG
>Ga0315903_10009715_pt1 | contig 11596 bp, 9 predicted proteins | sample LakEriMetagenome_7_FD_203524 | JGI IMG/M metagenome (GOLD analysis project Ga0315903, IMG submission 203524) | Freshwater fungal communities from buoy surface, Lake Erie, Ohio, United States - Buoy 2 MA119 | ecosystem: Environmental > Aquatic > Freshwater > Lake | place: USA: Lake Erie, Ohio... | reverse complement strand
CCGGTAAAAACAAGTTGCCGCAACGCGATGATTTACTCGCGGTTTTCGGGGAAGAGGCAATGGCCAACATCGAATCTATCTGCCTGCGATTTCCGGCTCCCTCTTGGTATCCCGGGCATTATCTGAAAGAGTCTTACATCTTCTCAACGATGATTTTCAATCGCATTCAGGACAGGCTTGATTCATTCGACTTTATATATGCAAAGGGTTTCACAGCGTGGTCTTTTCTGGAACAAAAAAAGAAAGGCAGGTTATTACCACCGATCGGGGTGAAGTTTCATGGTTATGAGATGTTTCAGAAGCCTGTTGGAATAAAAATGCGCATCGAAAACTACCTTTTGTCCAAACCAGTTCTTTGGAATAACATCCATGCAGATTTCATCTTTTCATACGGAGGTAAAATCACAGACCTCATCGCATCACTGGGTGTTTCCCGTTCCAACATTATTGAGATTCCAACTGGAATAGACCCAGAGTGGATCCGCACAAAAATTACAAACAAGAAAAATGAAATTCACTTCTGCTTCGTAGGCCGCAATGAAAGAAGGAAAGGAATTACGGAACTTCATGCAGCAATCCAGCATCTACCAAGCGAAGGCTTTCACTTCCACTTCATTGGGCCTATTCCAACTTCACAGCAAATTAAAAAGCCTAACATCACATACCACGGTGCACTAAGAGAAAGCAACAGAATTCAAGAAATCATGGATCAATGCCAGGTACTCGTTGTTCCATCGCATTCGGAAGGTATGCCAAACGTAATCATGGAAGGCATGGCAAGAGGACTTGCTATTGTAGGGACGCCCGTTGGTGCTGTTGAATGTCTGGTAAGCGAAGAGAATGGCTGGCTCGTTGAGCCCGGTAATAGCGAAAAACTAGCTGTTCTAATGGGCAACATCATGGGCATGTCTTCAGAAGACATAGAGCGTAAGCAATACAACTCACTCCAAAAAGTACAAGAGTTTACGTGGGATAAAGTAGCACATCAAACTGCGAACTCGATTCGGGAGAACTGCAAGGGTGCTTAAATTCGCCGTGCATCTATGACCAAAACCTATTTTCCCGGACTGAACGCGCTGCGATTTTTTGCAGCTATGGCCGTGATGATTACCCACGTTGAGTTCACTAAAAAGGTGATGCTTCATGGTGATCGGTTCTGGCTAAAAATCGACCCTTGGTTTCAAGGAAATGGATTTCTTTCCATCATGCGCGACGGTCCGCCTGCTCCTATCCACTGGCTTAGTCCATTTGTAACATTCGGCGGATACATCGGGGTCATTTTCTTCTTTGTATTGAGCGGATTTTTAATCACCTATTTATTGCTCGAAGAGAAGAGGGTAAGCTCGACTGTGGCTGTGAAAAAATTCTATGTTCGCAGAATACTGCGTATCTGGCCGCTTTATTATTTCCTGGTCATACTTGGGTTCTTCGTTTTACACAACTTCTCCCTTTTTGAAGTGATTTCACAGGAAGATGAGTTTTTCAAACATTACTGGCTCAATCTCTTCTCGTATATTTTTCTATTGCCTAACCTGGGCTTTGCTTTTGTCATGGAGGCAGTGCCTAACCTGGGGCATTTATGGAGTATCGGAGTGGAAGAGCAGTTTTATCTCTTTTGGCCTCTGCTTTTGAAGTACAGCAAGAAACCCATGCGCACACTGTGGTATTTTCTAATTGCCATATTGAGCTTTAAACTCATTTCTTTTGGTGTTATCAAAGTATTTTTTCCGGGACCGCCACCCGATCCGGACCTCATGATTTTCTCGCCGGTAGAAACCTTCAAAAGATTTATCGGATCCTTGAAATTCGAAGCTATGGCAATGGGTGGTATTGGTGCGGGTTGGGTGTTTTACGATTACAAACGAATACTAACACTTCTATACACCCGCTTAGCACAATGGCTGGCGCTTCTGGCCATTCCTGTCATCGTGTTGTTTACGCCCGTGCAACTTTATTTAGCGCTCTATCTTTTTTTCAGTGTACCGTTTCTGGTTATCATATTGAATGTGGCTACAAATCCGAACTGTATTTATAGGCTGAATGGGCCCATTCTCAATTATCTCGGCAAAATCTCCTATGGCATTTACATGTACCACCTTATATGCATTGCATTTGTATTTAATGTGCTCGATACCTGGCTGCACTTCCCTCGCATTCTGGAAGGGTGGCACGATGCACTGCTTTACCTTTTCTCTATTCCGTTAACGCTCGCAGTATCTTCATTGAGCTATCATTTCCTCGAGTATCCATTTATCAGAAAGAAACGTACCTTCACCACCATAATTAGCGGTGACGATGCCCGTGAATAAACATGTTCAGGAAATTCTCCATATTTCTCATTTACGCTAGTCTCTATGCGTTCTCGTACGTGTTTTTCAAACAACCCTTTGAGTTTTATTTAGCATACCTCATTTTCATCCTGTATATGCCCTTCTTCTTTTCGAAGTTTGGTATACCTAAATGGCCGGTACTTGTCTTTACTCCCCTGTTGTTCTCGGGCCTGCTTTATTGCATGATTGGCGACAACACCTTTCAGCAATTCTTGAAAATTTTCATCGGATTTTTCTCCTCCTGTTTGTTCTACCATTACGTGGTGCAGAGCTACGACTTCGACATCAAAGAGCTCTACAGGCTGTATATGAAATCGGCCTACATCGTAACACTCATAGGTCTATTTCAACTCGTTTCCTATTTCGTCGGCTTCAAGCCTGGGTACAACTTCATGTGGGCGTTCAATAAGTGGAATCCCACTTACGGAGGTTTAGGAATTCGCATGAGCTCGATCTTTTCTGAACCGGCCTATTATGCAGCAACCATTTCGCCGGCATTCTTTACTTCCGTTTACAACCTTTTTCAACGGAATCCACTATTTGTTTCAAAATTCCAAAGCATTGTAATTGTCTTGATTTACCCAATGTCATTCTCGAGTCTGGGTATTTTATCTATCTTCCTTACGATTATTCTTCTGTTGATTAACCTGGGAACGATTCGCTATGCGCTGATATTCCTTCCCTTGTTGGCTGTTGTTATCAGCTATTCGTATAAAAATGTACCTGAGTTCCGTGATCGTTGGGATGGAACCATAGAAATTTATACAACCGATAACATCTATGACTACGATATCCACGGGAGTAGTTTCGTATTGTATAACAACTCTCACGTGGCTTGGGAAAATTTCAAAGAGCATCCCATTTTCGGCTCCGGACTTGGAGGCCACCCTATAGCATTCGACAAATACTCGCTAACTCAAATAGAGGGCGCTGTGCAAATCGACTTCAACAAAATGGATGCAAACTCGATGTTCCTTCGCCTCCTGTCGGAGACCGGACTTTATGGCCTCACGGTTATGATGCTGCTTCTTTTCGGTAGTTGGATTCTGAAATCGAACGCAATCGACGATACCACCTGGGTAATTTCGAATAGTATTGCCATTATCATCTTGATTTATCTGATACGCCAAGGGCACTATTTCATCAATGGGTTTCCCCTTTTCCTTTGGCTCTATTTCTACCTTTCAAAACAAAATAAGGAAGCCATGAAATACAAACGAGCAGAAACTATAGCTGCTGAAATCGAGAAATTTCGTCCTTCCACCGCGCCAAGTCTGCTTTCCCAAGGGAATACTTAATTTGTGAAATAGGCCAATGAACCTCAATGTTTCTTCGAAAAATCATGTGCGGATTTTTCATCGAAGAATGCAAAGCGGGAAAGGTCGTAAAATGAAAGTTGTACTCCTCCATTATTCTGCGCTTCGCCATGGCACTCACCGAAAGATTGGTTTGGACCGGAGAGCAGAACATCGTTGGTTTAGTCCCTAGTTTTTTCTCGATAGTGATTTTACTAAGCTTCAATTCACGCTCTACATCTTCTTGGCTGTCGGTGGCTCGCATGCGGTGCGACATCGTATGGGATTCCACACAATGTCCTCTTTCTTTCAGAACTTTCAACTCCGCATAGGTTAGTGGCGTAAAATCTTCACGCTCATGGTCCACCTCCTCATCTATTCTCTGTCTGATGTATTGACGATAATAGCGCTCACCATCTTCCGCCTCAATGAAATCAGGAACTACAAAGAAGATAGCTCGTGCGTTTCGTTTTTCGAGTAATTCAGCCGCCGTGAGATTGTTTTTCAAACCATCATCAAACGTGAAAAGCACATAGGGACCATCCTGCAATTTTCCTGCGAAATACTCCTCGATGCAGTTCGGATCAAGCGCCTTAAAATGACTAAAAATGAAATCGAGCAACCTCTCAAATGACTGAGTTCTATCCAAAGGAGTTGAATGCATGCACAAAACAATCAACTCATCGGCTGCGTAGTTCCAGGGGCGAAAACTGTACTCAGCGGCGCCCAGTAACTCCTTTACTATTCGGGTCAGTCGTTGTTTCATTACCAGGTATCGATATCACTTCTAAACATCCACCAGGAACTCCAGTCCTTCACCTTGTCGGCCAATGGGCCTTTGGCAATAAAATAAATCCGCTTGTCGATTGGTTTCATTCCGGCCGAGCGAACAGAATCGAGAAGAGCTGCGGACTCATTATTCACGGCAAAAGAAATGAGTGAAAAATTTGCTTGGCGCTTCACCTCTTTGATCAGCTCCAGAATGGCCGTTTGCATAAAATCAACTTCTGCGTGTGTTACGAGAAACTTACCTATCACAAGTTCGCGAATGACTTTTTTACGTCGCTGTGCCTTCAATTCAAAAAAAGCCTTCTTCCCATCTTTCTCAAACACAAAGCGATAAAATTCACCCACCTCATAAGCAAATCGGTACTGATCGAAATCGGCACGCTGTGCAACACTCGTTAAAGATGAAGAGGGCTTAAAGTCCATCGAACTGCGATTACCCCAAGCCCTTCTCAACGCAGCCTCAGGATTCGAAAACAACGATAAAAGAGGATTCAAAGGCTTGATATACCACTGCAAGTTGAACGGATTATTCCAGCCATTTCGCTTGAATGAATTGTAGGAAGCCTCAACAGGAAATCCAATGAGCAATTCTGCATTAAAACCACTTCCCGGCTCGTGAATATAGTTGAGCATTTTGCCGAATAAACCCTTACCCCTGTAGTCGGGGTGAACCAACGAATTTCCGCTTTGATAGGATTGCACCTCTGCACCCTCTATTGTAACGGGCCAATAAAAAAAGGACTGAAAACCGGCAACACGCTCGCCATCCAGAGCAACAATTCGAATACAATTCTGCTTTTGAAATTCCTGCTCGTAAAAATGTCCAAACAGCGTATCAAATTGAGTTGCACCCGTGGCGTACTCCATATCGAAGAGAGCGACGACCTGCGGTCGCATCCAATCTTCATACTTTTGAATCGTCATAGTCTGCCCTTAATTTGCAGCGAAGATGAAAAGAATTCTCGTTCTTTATAAAGAATTGGCCGGTTACTTTATGGCTTGTCTTGAAGAGTTGTGCCTGAGTCACGATGTTCAAGCCGATGTTATTGCTTATCCGGTTCACTCTGACGCACCTTTTCAATTCGACCACACCTCAAGAATCCGACTCAGATCGCGAAGTGAGGTTACAGACAGCCAATTACAGGAGATGATAGGTAGTAATGACTACGATTTAATTTTCACCGGCGGTTGGTTCGACAAAGGATATCTCCGTGCACTTCGACATCGTTCATGTCCTGCCCTTTTAGGGTTCGACAATGCCTGGAATGGTTCGGTCAAACAGCGCCTATCGGCACTCTATGGTCGTTTTTTAATAAAGCCATTATTTGATTACGCATTTGTGCCTGGATCGAAGCAAGCCAACTTCGCCAAGAAGCTCGGATTTTCAAACAGTCAAATTATTCGCGGCGCATACGCATGCGATGTAGCGAAATTTTCACGCGTACATCATCAACATCAAAGCAAAAATCGGCTTGTATATGCCGGCAGGTATTCTCCAGAAAAACATGTGAATTCCCTATTCGAGATTTTTCATGAACTGGCAGAAAAACACTTCCCCAATTGGGAACTTCATTGCATAGGAACCGGTCCCTTGTGGAATGACCGACTTGAATCACCTCACATTATTCACCACGGTTTTATGCAACCTGAAAAACTTTTGGAGTTTATGAGCACAGGTAATGCCTTTGTGTTACCGAGCACATTCGAACCGTGGGGTGTAGTCGTTCACGAATTCGCTGCAGCCGGTTATCCGCTGGTACTCTCTGACGCAGTAGGCGCCGGGGAAGCTTTTCTGGAAGATAAAAAAAACGGATTCCATTTTCACGCAGGAAACGATGTTGAATTCCAAGCCGCCTTATCGCGCATGATGTTGCAAGAGCCTGAACATCTGGAAAAAATGGGGCAGTATAGTCGCCAACTCGCTCAATTAATATCCCCAAAGACATGGGCCGCCAGTCTGGTGAGTATGATGAAATGATACAGATATTGGACAATCATGATGGTCATGTTCACTTCCACTATTACCTTGGCCACCAATAGCATCCAACCATGTGCGGAATTGCCGGAATAGCGCGTTTAACAAATCAAGATGAGTGTGTAGAGAAAGTACGCACCATGAACCAGCACATCGCCCATCGGGGGCCTGATGCGGAGGGCATTTGGTCAAACGCGTTTTGCGTCCTTGGCCATCGCCGCCTATCCATCATCGACACTTCCGAAGCCGGCAACCAGCCGTTTAAAATTGAATCAGAGCATTTGGTAGTTGTTTTCAACGGTGAAATCTATAACTACCTGGAACTTCGAAAAGAGCTGGAAAGCACTCATTCATTCACTACTCAAACAGATACAGAAGTAATTCTTGCTGCGTACAAAAAGTGGGGTATAGACTGCGTTCAGCATTTCTATGGAATGTTTGCGTTCGCCTTGTGGGATAAAGCCGAAGGACATCTTTTCATTGCGCGCGACCGGCTCGGTGTAAAGCCCCTGTACTATTCAGAGACCTCCCATGGTGTTGTATTTGCTTCGGAACTGCGTGCTATTTTATCTACCAATTGGGTCAATAGAAAAATAAACCCGAGCAGTCTAACTGATTATCTCCGATATCAAACGGTGCATGCGCCGAATACGATTATTGAAGGTGTAAACATGCTCATGCCGGGACACCGAATGCTTATCACAAGCAAAGGCGTTCACATAGAGCGCTGGTGGGATCTTTCCGACAGCCGTGTGCGGCTCGATGGCAATGATTCCAAAGAGAGCATTCACAAGCACGTCCGAGAACTGCTCACCTCAAGTGTTGAATTACGCATGAGGGCCGATGTTCCTTTCGGTGCATTTCTTTCAGGCGGCATCGATTCGAGTATCATCGTAGGGCTCATGAGTCGAATTTCTACTCACCCCGTTAATACCTTTTCTATCACTTTCAAAGAAGAAGCCTTTGACGAGAGTCCATACTCTGAGCTCATTGCCAAACGCTTCAACACGCGGCATACCGCTATAGAGTTAAGTGCTGATCATTTCCTTCAAATGATACCGGAAGCACTTCATGCGATGGATCACCCCAGCGGCGATGGGCCAAACACCTACGTTGTTTCCAAAGCCACCCGAGAAGCCGGAGTAAAAATGGCCCTCAGCGGACTTGGTGGCGATGAGGTCTTTGCCGGCTATGACGTATTTCGACGCATGAAAGCATTGGAAAAAAGACAATGGCTAAACAGCACGCCACCGGCCCTGCGAAAGAATCTAGGACTACTACTTCGCTCCATCAAACCCGGTGCTGCAACTGAAAAAATAGCTGCTGCTCTGGCTCAGGAACGCGTTGATTTAGCGCATTTCTATCCGCTTACCAGGCAAGTTTTGTATGACGACGAGGTTGACCGACTAGTTAGAGCCGGAGCTCATTATGACAATGGTGTTCAACTGCTGGCACAGGCCGTAAGCGGAACACGCATGCCCACACTTTCCAAGGTTAGTGTGCTGGAGATTTCTACCTATATGCAAAATGTCCTTCTGCGCGATGCCGACCAAATGAGCATGGCGCATGCATTGGAAATAAGGGTGCCCTTTTTAGACCATCGCCTCATAGAGTTCGTGCTGGGAATACCCGACAAATTCAAGTTTCCACATACGCCCAAAGAGCTGCTAACTTCATCGGTTGGCGACTTGATTCCACGCGAAATCATTGACAGGCCTAAAATGGGGTTCACCTTTCCCTGGGCCCTATGGATGCGAAATGAACTAAAATCATTCTGTGAAGACCACCTCCAAGCTTTGCAGCAAGTCGAGTCCATTCAGTACATAGAGGTAATGTCGCTTTGGAACCGTTTTCTTTCAGGTGATAAGCGAATCACATGGTCGCGCATTTGGCCGTTAGTAGTTTTGGGGCATTGGGTTAAACAACACGATGCGCACTAAGAAAAAAATACTCGTGTTCAGCGATTGGTTTCTTCCGGGATTTAAGGCCGGCGGGCCCATTCGTTCGTTGGCTAACCTCGTGGAAAGTCTTCCCTATGATTTTTGGATTGTAACTCGAATAACAGATCATCACAGCTCTGAACCTTACCCGGGAATAAGAGCAGGCGAATGGACTCGGTTTCGAGAAAATGTGCTCGTATGCTATGTGGAGGAAGCTGCAATGAAGACTCCATTTATCCAAAAAACTCTGCAAGAGGAAGCCTTTGATTACATCTACTTCAACTCACTTTTCTCGCCGCTATTCACGCTACTTCCATTGCGCATAGCGCGCCGTATGAAATTAGCCGATCGCTGTGTATTGGCTCCGCGTGGCATGCTGAAACCGGGCGCACTTTCCATCAAATCAAAGAAGAAAAAAATCTTCCTGATTATTTCTCGATTGCTTGGTTGGTTCAATGGAATTCGCTGGCATGCAACAAACGATCAAGAAGAAAAGGAAATAAAAGAACACTACGGAAAAAGATGCAACGTTCTTGTTGCGCCCAACTTGGCTACTCAGGTAGATCAAACTTCCGAATACACGCGTAAAGAAGTCGGTCAATTAAAATTGATCAGCATTGCGCGCATTAGTTCGGAGAAAGGAATTCTCGAAGCCTTACAATTTCTGAAAGACGCCGATCTAAAGTCAGGTTTGGAATGTCAGTTTTTCGGTACGCAACAGGACGAATCCTATTTACAACAATGTCTTCAAACGGCTAATGCCATTGAAGGAGCGCGTATAACATTTCCGGGCGAGATAAGTCCGGAACGAATACCGGCAGCACTGCATCAGGCGCACTTCTTTTACATGGCAACTTGGGGAGAAAACTTTGGCCATGCAATAGCTGAAGCCTTGCAGCATGGTAAGCCTGCTATAATCAGCGACCGCACCCCCTGGCGCAATCTATCATCCGAAAACGCTGGCTGGGATCTGCCACTTCAATCAAATTCATTTGCTCATGTCATTCGTTTATGCCATCAAATGACAAACGAAGAGTATGAGTTATGGTCGTCGGGCGCAAGAAAATTTGGGCAGTCACACGCACAAGACCCCAATCATCTGAAAGCATATTATTCCCTTTTCGCATAATATTCACGCATCTTTAACACCCCCCTAACAAGGCCGGATATTACCTTCGGCACAAGTTTCTATACATCATGAATATCGTAATTCTCTCTCGCGACCCGAAGTTATATAGCACCAGACGTTTGGTTGAAGCCGGCGAACAACATGGACATCATGTGCGTGTGCTCGACCACCTGAAATGCAATCTTGTCATTGAGAAGAAAAAGCCCAAGGTCATCTACAAAGGCGAGGAAATTACCAATGTACATGCGATCATACCTCGCATTGGAGCTTCGGTAACTTTCTATGGAACTGCTGTAGTGCGTCAATTCGAAATGATGCATGTTTTCAGTGTGGTGGAATCGCAAGCGCTTGTTCGCTCGCGTGATAAACTGCGCAGTATGCAAATTCTTTCCAGAGCCGGTTTAGGACTTCCGAAAACGGTGTTTAGCAACTACTCCAAAGACGTGGATAAAATTCTGGCAGAGGTAGGAGGTACGCCCGTGGTCATTAAACTATTGGAGGGAACACAAGGACTCGGTGTTGTGCTGGCCGACAATGATAAGGCTGCCGTTAGCGTCATGGAAGCATTTAACGGATTAAAGGCGCGGGTTATCGTGCAGGAGTTTATACGCGAAGCCAAAGGAGCCGACATACGTGCCTTCGTAATTGACGGGCAAGTGGTTGGAGCAATGAAACGCCAGGCCAAAGAAGGAGAGTTCAGATCAAACTTACATCGCGGCGGAACCGCTGAAGTAATTACGCTTAGTCGCCAAGAAGAAATAGCAGCCATTAAAGCAGCCAAGGCTCTAGGCCTGGGCATTGCAGGGGTAGATATGCTTCAGAGCGATCGCGGACCACTAATTATAGAGGTCAACTCATCGCCCGGTTTGGAAGGAATCGAGGGTGCAACGCAAAAAGACATTGCCGGTGAATTCATCAAATACATTGAAAAACACGTCGATCACTAGTGTGAAAAAATCGCGCGGTCGACAACGTAGGTATCAACCGGGTTCACACACAACACAGGTATTTGCGCTTCGTTGGTGATAACCTGTTGTTCGTAATTGCTGCTGAAGAAACTCATGATACTGTTGTCATAGAAGTTCATGATGCAAACCAAATCAGCATCGATTCCGGCAGCGTATTTAAGCAAGTCACGAACAAAATCGTCTGATTTATTCTCTGTTATCTCGACGTTGTAAGGAATTCCCTTTTCTTCTAAATATTCCTTTGCGAAAATGATGTTGCGCTCCAATTGATTGCGCAAGAACTCATCTGTTTCACCGGGTGAAATCAAGTGTACTTCAGACCCGAAATACTTCGCCATATCGGCAACCAAACTCAATTTCTGTTTAGTTTCCTTGTGCAAGTCAAGTGGCACAACCAACTTGCGATAACCGTGCTCACGAATATCTCGCTCCTGAACAACGATGAACGGAACAGAGCTTTCGGTCACAATTTTCAGTGCGCGGCTGCCGGTAAGAAACTGCATCCCTCGCATACCGTGCGTACCCATGATAATGAGGTTGGCTTCGATTTCTACTGCCACCTTATCGATATCCTCGAATATGCTTCCAATTCGAGCGATTACACCAATATCAACTTTATTCTCTCGCTTTACTCTTTCGCGGAGAGCATCAAGCTTTAATCGAGCTTCTGCAATGTGTTTTTTGCTATCTACCACATGCATCACGTGTATAGAGGCTTTAATTGTGCTTGCAACCAAAAGAGCATGCTCAATGGCAGTGTCACTCACCTTGGTGAAATCGGTTGGAACCAGAATTTTTTTATCGTTGTTCATAGGGATATTCGTATACATGGCAAATGTACACACCTAAAAGGCAATGTGTGAAACTCAACTATTAAAATAGTGAAGACATCTTCTGATGAAATCTTCAGGATACTCTGCATGCAGCCAATGTCCGGCGTTATCCATACATTCAAACTGAGCATTGGTTGCCAGTCGGCGGATGTCGGCATGATCTGAATCAGGTACATAATGACTGCGGCCACCGGTCAAAAAAAGTGCTGGTGTTTCGAATCTCTCTTCGGGTAATCCGGCCATTAGACTTGTCCGCTCTCTAAAAATCACCTCCAGGTTGAAGCGCCAATCGAGTAAACCCTGTTCCTTCCAGTATAGGTTTTTCAGCAAGAACTGA
>Ga0315903_10009713_pt1 | contig 11597 bp, 10 predicted proteins | sample LakEriMetagenome_7_FD_203524 | JGI IMG/M metagenome (GOLD analysis project Ga0315903, IMG submission 203524) | Freshwater fungal communities from buoy surface, Lake Erie, Ohio, United States - Buoy 2 MA119 | ecosystem: Environmental > Aquatic > Freshwater > Lake | place: USA: Lake Erie, Ohio... | reverse complement strand
AGCTGCGTGCGATGTCGAGCGGCCGCGCCTCGTACACCATGGAGTTCTCGCACTACGACCTCGTGCCGCGCAACGTCGCGGAGAAGGTCATCGAGGAAGCGCGCAAGCCGAAGGCCTGACCGCCCTCTTCGTCCGATCGACGGCCGGGATCCGCAAGGGTCCCGGCCGTTTTCTTTTGACGGCTATCGGCCGCGCGTGCCGTCCTGGTCCCGGGCGAGCGCCGACCAGATGTCCATGTAGACATCGTGGCGTCGTCGGTCGGTCACCGTCGCCTTGAAGTTGCCGTAGTCGATGCTGCGCAGCGCGTCGGCGATGCGGCCGGCGACGCGCTCGCGCGGCAGCCGCGCGCGGTAGGCGTAGTCGCTGCCGCCCCGGGTCGAGACCACGGCCTCGGGGAACACGCGCTCGATGTCACCCGCACGGCGCGCGCGCACCAGCAGGGTCGCGTGCGTCGGGTCGCCCTTGTCGACGATGCTCAGGAAGGCGTCTGCGAGGCAGATCCACATGCTCCGCCCCCCTCAGTCCTTCAGCGCGGCCGGGGCCGCGCCCATGATCGCCGCCAGCGCCGCGAGCAGCGGTCGGTCGTTGGCGTGGCCCGCGATGCCCGGGAGCCGCGGTTGCGGCACGAGCCACACGGCCTGCGACTCCCAACCCATGTCGGCGGGGGTGCCGCCGATGCGCCGCGCGAGGTAGTAGCGCGTCCAACTGGTCGAGCGCGGCACGTCGGCGAGGAACCCGGTCAGCGCGACCCGCAGCCCCGACTCCTCCCAGGCCTCCTTGAGTGCACCGGCACGGCGATCGAGGCCCGCCTCCAGTTTGCCCTTCGGGAAGGTGAGCTTGTAGCCGCCAAAGCCGTTGGTCGGCGCCACCAACCAGACACGCCCATCGGGCTCGATGGTCACGACACCGGCGGCGGGCGCGAGCCCGGCAGGCGGCTCGAACGGCGGCTCGTCGAAGCAGCAGGCCTCGTCCCGCCAGACGTCTCCTGACCAAGGCGCCGATGAGGGCTGCCGCGAGAACGGGATGCCGTTGAGGGTCTCCACGAGCGGGCCGTCGGGCACGGCGATCGCGATCGCCGACGGGTCCAGCCATTGCTCGAGCGGCGAGGCGATCGACGGGTTCTCGATGAGCACCGCGCGGCCCTGATCGTCGCGGCGCGGGTGCGGGTGCGGGTGCGGGGGAAGGATCGGCATGGTCGCCGCAGCGTACCCGGCCGCGGGCTCAAAAAATGCGCTCGGCCGGATGCGCTAGCGCCGTTGCTCCACCCCGCCCTTCATGACGAACGACACGCGCTCGAGCGCGCGGACGTCGGCGAGCGGGTCGTCCGTCACCGCGATGAGGTCGGCGTAGGCGCCCGGCGAGAGCTCCCCCACCTGCCCGGCGAGCCCCAGCGCATCGGCGGCGTTCACGGTCGCGGACTGGATCGCCTGCATCGGCGTCATGCCGTAACGCACCATCACCGCCAACTGCCGCGCGTTGTCGCCGTGCGGGTAGATGCCGGCATCTGTGCCGTAGATCATGCGGATGCCCGCCTTCAGCGCCCGCTCGAAGTTGCGGCGCTGGATCTCGGCGATCATCTGGTCCTTGCGGATGAACTCCTCGAGCTCGCCGCGGCGCTTGGATTCCGACTGCGTGTACTCGGTGTTGTAGATGTCCATCGAGAAGTAGACCTTGTACTTCTTGGCGAGCTCCAGGCCCTCGTCGTCGATGAGGCTCACGTGCTCGACGGTATCGACGCCCGCGCGCAGGGCCACCTTGATGCCGGCCGCACCATGCGCGTGCACCGCGACCTTGCGGCCGTGCATGCGCGCCTCGTCGATCAGCGCTGCGACCTCCTCCGGCGTGAACTGCTGCATGCCGGGCTGCGTGCCCTTCGAGAACACGCCGCCGGTGCCGCAATACTTGATGACGTCGGCGCCGTAGCGGATGTTCTGGCGCACCACCTTGCGCACCTCGTCGGGACCGTCGGCGGTGCCGAGCGAGGTCTGGCGGAACTCGGGCGCGAGCAGGTTGCTCCCGCAGTGGCCGCCGGTGATGCCGATGCCGGGACCCGAGACCACGAGCCGCGGCCCGGGCACGTCGCCCGCGTTGATGGCGTCGCGCAACGCGACGTCGGTGTAGCCGTCCGAGCCGAGGTTGCGCGCGGTGGTGAAGCCCGCGAGCAGCGTGCGCTGCGCGTTGGCCGCGCCGATCAGCGCGAGCCGCGGGATGGAGAGCCCGAGCCGCTCGTAGCGACGGATCGTGGGGTCGGAGGTCATGTGCACGTGGGAGTCGATGAGTCCCGGGAGCACCGTCGCGCCCGAGAGGTCGACGACGCGCGCGCAGCCGGCGAGCGCGGCGGGCCCGTCGGGGAGCACCCCCAGGACGCGCTCGCCGCCGATGCGGATGGCCTGCGCGCTGCGGACCTTGCCCGCGACCGGGTCCACGAGGCGCCCGGCGCGCACGCCGACCGTGCAGGCGGGCGGCGCCTCGCTCGGGGCCGCCGCGGCCTGCGGCGCGGCAGCGGCCTGCGCGGCCACGGGGGCGGCGAGCGCGGCCGCCGACAGCGACAGGATGGTGATGACGACGAGCGCGGTGCGTGCCATGTGCGGACCCCTCAAGCGTGTTCCCGTCGACAGTTTACGCCAGCCCCCGCCCGCTAGCGCGGACCGGCCGCGACGAGGGCCGTCTGGGCGGCGTCCGCCTCGCGCTCGAAGATGGCGCGCAAGCGGCGCGCCGCCTCGGACCCGATCGGCAGCCGCATCACCACCTGCCGCGAGTGCTCGACGTAGCCGGTCCGACGCGCCATGTCCCAGTCCAGCGCGGGCCGGTGCACGGCATCGCGGATGTTGCAGAGCTTGTCCGCGATCTTGAGCAACGCCGCGTCGTGCGACTTGTCGGGTGCGTGCAGCACCTGCAGCCGCTTGCGCTCCTGCTTTTCGAGGCACTTGTCGTCGGTGACCTCCTCGACGAGGGCGCGCACCCGTGCGCCGAAGCGCGCTTCCAGCTCCACGGGCGTGGTGGCGGTGTCCTCCAGCGTGTCGTGCAGCACCGCCGCGAGCAGCAACTCGTCGTCCTCGACGCCGGCCTCCTCGTGCAGCACGCGCGCGACCGCGATGACATGGGTGATGTAGGGATCGGCGTCCGCGCCCTTGCGGGTCTGGCTGCCGTGCTTGACGGCTGCGAAATGCAGCGCCTCGAACAAACAGGATACGGATGACGTCATCTTCTGTTCCTCCGGTTGATGGTCGGGTTCATCGTTGATCGGAAATCACGCCGGCGAGGACCGCGTGCGACCACGGCAGCAGGCGTCCGGCCCACCCGCGGTCGTCGTCCGACGACGGCGTGGCGAGCGCTGCGACCCGCTCGGCGACGCGGAAGGCCGCGACGCCCGGTCGGGCGTTGGCCTTGCCGGCCAGTTCCTCCAGCTGCCACGAGCCGTCGGGACATCGTGTCAGCCGCGCCGTGGCCACGCGCTTGCCCGTGGGCCGACGCAGGGAGAACAGGCGGCTGTCGCCGTCACGGCAAGGTCCGATGTAGCGGTCGGCGCAATGCCGCATGGCCACGGCCTCCTCCCAAACCTTGGCGGCCGAGTCGAGCGGCACCACCCGCAGGCCGTCGATGGAGCGCTCGGCGAGCGCGGCATCCCAGGCGCCATCGGGCCGGTCGGCGATCCGCTGCTGCAGCGTCCGATGGCGCTCGGCCTGCGCCACCAACCAACCCCACCCCCCGCGCCGCTGGTTGCGCTCGAAGCGCGCGATCCTGCGGTCGGCGATCCACGCGAGGATCGCGTGCAGTTCGCCGTCGGCGTCCGCCCGTTCCCCCGCCGCCTCGCGCCGCTCCACGAGGCGGACGACATGGCGCAGCGACTCCGCGTACGCCATGAAGCCGTCCGCGTAACCACGACGCTTCGAGCGCCGCGTCCCGAACAGCGAGAGCACCTGCCGCCAGACCTCCGTCGACAGCCGCCGCCGCGGCTCCATGAGACGCAGCAGTTCGAGGTGCTCGACGGCGTCTTCATGCTCGCCCTCGCCGAGGAACTCGCGACGGATCGCGGCCTGCTGCGCGAGAGCGCGACGGCCGCCGTTCGCCAGCGATCGCCACTGCGCAGGCTTGAGGCCCCGCAGGCGTGCGATGCGCTGCAGCGCCTGCTTAGGATCGAGACCCGGGTCGAAGCAGGTCTCCCCACGGAACGCCCAGTAGAGCGGTAGCAGCGCCGGCGCCTCGCGCTCGAGCCGCTGCGTCACCGGCAACCAGCGGCGCTCGTCCTCGTGCTGCGCCATCGACCAACGGTCGACGGCGGCGAAGCGCCGGCGCAGGCGCAGCATCCGTCGCACCTCGGGGTCGGGGCCGAGCGCGCCGCGGATCATCGACCGCAGCCGCCGCAGGGCGGGTCCCGACACCGCCGCACGCCGGATCTCCTGCCAGGCCCAGCCGGCCCACGCCATCGCGCGCAACGGCTCACCGCTCCGCTCCGCCGCTTCCGATGCGAGCAGCTCGCAGAGGCTGTCGGCCCACAACGAAGTGCCCGGCTGGTCGTCGATCGGCGCTTCGCAGAGGTCCGCCGGCGCGAGACGCCAGGCGCCGTCATGATCCCGCCGCCACACGTGCAGCGCACAGCGGCCGTCCGGTGCGCGCGAGAAGACCGCCTGCGACAGCACGAAGACGAGACGGTGACCGTCGAGGTCGCGCACCTCGATGGGCTGCGCGATGCAGGCACGCACGTGCACCGCGAACGAGAGCATGTGGTCGGCGTCGTGGACCGCCGCGACATCCTCGGGCGGCAGCAGGGCGTGCAGCGCGGCGCGGAGATCGCCGGCCGGCTCGGCGAGCGCGCGGATGTCGCCGCGCACGAAGGGACAGAAAAACGTCGGGGACAGGAGGCGCAAGGGATCCGTCAGGTCGTTGGAACCTGCTTCCATGGGGAACTCCTCTAAATGTGATGGGTATGTGCTCGAGGCCGGGTTCGCGCCGCTGCTGCGGCGATCACGGCCCGGCGACCGTCCCTGCGCTCACGCAGGGCAGCGCTCATCGCGCCCCTCTCGGCGAAGCGTCACCCTCGCCTTCCCATCGATCCCGCCGGAACGCGGGCTTCTCCGGAGTCCGGCCACTGACGGGGGCCGTTGCCGGCGCGCGGCAAGCCGCGCGTCTGTGTTCGTTCAGGTCTGTCGTCGAACCCGTTTCATTGCCTGGAATCAGCCACATCCCGCTTCTGCGGCGACCACCTTGCCCGGGTGGGCAGGTTGGCGGGGACCGAGGTCCCGTCTCTTGATGTCACGGGGAGATGCTAGCCCGGACGGGCCGGAAAATCAAGTCTCCAAAGATTTGGGCGGCACGCGGAAGGCGGCCTCGCGCTCGAAGCGCGCGGCGATGTCGAGCAGCGCATCCTCGGCGTATCGCGGCGCGACCACGGTCATGCCGACCGGCATGCCCTTCGCGAGGCCCATCGGCAGCGTGATGCTCGGGTAGCCGGCGATCGCTGCGGCGGAACCGAGCGGCGGGCCGCCGGATTCCCGGCGGTCGCCGAGCAGCGGATCGATGAGCGCCGCCGGTCCGGCACCGGGCGCGACGAGGGCATCCAGCCGCAGGTCGCGGAACATCGGCTCGAGACCCTCGGTCTCGACGAGCCGACGCAGCGCTGCGACGGCATCGAGGTAGGCCTGGTCGGTCAGCGGACCTTTGGCCGCCGCCAGCTCGAAGATCTCCTGCCCGAAGAGCGGCAGTTCACGGTCGGCGTTGCGGCGGTTGAAGTCGATCAGCGCCGCCAACGACGACGCCTCCGCCATCCCCGGCGCCAACGCGCCGAGATAGGCGTCGAGCGCCGCCTTGAACTCGTACAGCAGCGCGGTGAACTCGGGATCGCCCGCCTGTCCGAGGGTCGGCGGCAACGGCGCATCGACCACCTCGGCGCCGAGATCGCGCCATGCATCGCGCGCCGCGCGGTAACGCGCCGCCACCTCGACGCGCAGGTTGCCGGGTGCGGGCACGAGACCGATGCGCAGGGTGCGCGGCGTCGTGCCGGCGGCGGTCGCCGCGGCAGCCGTCGCGGCGGATCCGCGCCGCGGCCGCTCGTACATCGCCTCGGCGAGCAGACGGGCGTCGGCGACGCTGCGCGCCATCGGTCCCGCGACATCCTGCCGCGGCGAGATGGGCACCACGCCGACGCCGCTCACCACGCCGAGCGAAGGCTTGAAGCCGACCAGCCCGTTCACGGCCGCGGGCGAGAGGATCGATCCGTCGGTCTCGGTGCCCACCGCCGCAGCGCAGAGGCTCAAGGCGGCAGCCGTACCCGACCCCGAACTGGAACCGGAAGGATTGCGGCGCACATCGTAGGCGTTGCCCGTCTGGCCGCCGACGGCGCTCCAGCCGCTGCTCGAGCGCGTCGAACGGAAGTTCGCCCACTCGCTGAGATTGGTCTTGCCGAGGATCACCGCGCCGGCGGCGCGCAGCCGCGCGACCAACGGCGCATCGGCGCGGTGGAACGCCCGCGCCAGCGCCAGCGAACCCGCGGTCGTCGGCAACGGATCCCGCGTCGCGATGTTGTCCTTGATGAGCACGGGGATGCCGTGCAACGGACCGCGCAGCTTGCCGGCGCGGCGCTCCGCATCGAGGATGCGCGCCGCCGCCATCGAGTCGGGGTTGAGCGCGATGACGGAGCGGAACCCAGGTCCCGTGGCGTCGATCCGCGCGATGCGCCCGACATACGCGCCGACCAGCGCCGCTGAGGTGAGCGGGCCGCCGAGCAGGGTCTGCAGGTCGGCGATGCTGCGTTCGGCCGGATCGAAGTCGCCCGCGCGCGCACGGTCGTCCGCACCGGCGAGCGCTTGCTGCCAAGCGATCGCAGCGCCGACGGCGCCCGCACCCGCCAGCGCGAGGAACCCGCGACGTCTCAAGACCAAACGCGCGCCTCAGGCCGGGTCGCGGCGACCTTGCGCGCCGGACCGCCCGCCTTGAACGCGCGCAGCGCGGCGATGAGCGCCGTGTTGTCCTCGGGCCTGCCGAGCGAGATGCGGCTCCAGTCCGTCAGGGGCGGGAACGGCCGACCGACCTCGATGCCGAACCCGCGCATGCGGTCGCGGAAGTCGGTGGCCGACAGGCCGGTGCGGACGAACACGAAGTTGCCATGGGAGTCGCTGCACTCCATGCCGAGCTCGCGGCAGACCGCGGTGACGCGCCGCCGATCCGCCATCACGCTGTCGCGCGTGCGGGCGACGAACTCCCGGTCACCGAGGCTCGCGGTCGCGGCCACGACGCCCGGCATGTTGGGGCTGACGAGCTCGAGCGAGCGCATGCGCTCGATGGTGTCGGGACGGCCGATGGCGTAACCGACACGAAGCCCGGCGAGGCCGTGCACCTTCGAGAAGGTGCGCAGCACGACGACATCGGCCCCGCCGCGGGCGAGGTCGACCATGCTCTCGGTGGCACCGGGCTCGACGAAGTCCATGTAGGCCTCGTCGACCACCACCAGCGTGCGCGCGGCGAGCGTGAGGCAGAGTTCGCGCAGTTCCGCCGCCGGGAGCACGGTGCCGGTCGGGTTGTTCGGGTTGCAGAGATAGACGAGCGAGGTGCCGGTCGGCGTCGCGGCGTCGATCGCGGACGCGTCGTGCCGCAGCCGCGCATCGAGCGGCACGCGCCGCACGGTCGCGCCCAGCTTCTCGGCGAACCCCATCAGCTGCCCGAACGTCGGCCATGCACAGGTGACGCTGCCGCGGGTGGCCCAACCCAGCGCGAGGATGTGCAGCAGCTCGCCCGATCCCGACCCGATCACGATCCGTTCCGGGGCCACCTGCTCATGCGCGGCGATGGCCGCGATCAACCGTTGCGCGTGCTCGCCATCGGCGTAGCGCCAACCGTCGCCGAGCGATGCGAGGATCGCCTCGCGCGCCTTGGGGCCGGGACCGAGCGGGTTCTCGTTGTAGTGGAGCGGGAGCAGCGGCGCGCCGGCGGCGACCGCGGTGCGCGCCTGCAAGAGTCCCGCGCCGAGCGCGAGCGCCAGGGCCTGTCGACGGTTGATCTGGCTCATGCTCCGGCTCCTTGTGCTCGAGGACCGATGGAGAAGGCGGTGCCGGGTGAGGGATTTGAACCCCCGACCAACGGTTTACAAAACCGCTGCACTACCCCTGTGCTAACCCGGCGTTCCGCGCCCCGATTCTAGCCCAGCCCAGTACCGCAGCGGCCAGCCGAGCGCGAGCAGGCCTGCGCTCCAGGCCAGCGCCTCGAGGCCGCAGCCCCAGATCGTGACGGCGGCGAACACCAGCGCACCCGCCGCCGCGGCCCAGAGCGACGGCCGCGCGACGAGCAGGCCGTTGCGGGCGTAGCGTGCGGCGGCGAAGGTCACCACCACGTACAGGAACAGCGCCGTCACGGTGGAGACGAGCGCGAGCGACTCGAAGGCCTTCACGCCGCCGCGCGACATCGCGAGCAGCACGAACACGCCGGTCACGGCGGCGCCGAGCCACAGCGCGTTGACCGGCACCCCGCGCGCGTTGGCACGCGCGCACCAGCGCGGCAGCGAGCCGGCGCGCGCCATCGCGGCCTGCAGCTCGCCGGTGACGAGCAGCCAGCCGTTGAGCGCCCCGAAGCAGCTGACCACGGCGCAGAGCGCGACGAACGCGCCGGCGCCGTCGCCGACGAAGCGGCCGACGAAGTCGGCGATGGGCGCCGTCGAGGCGGCGAGCTGCGCCTGCGGCATCATCAGGGCCACCGCGGAGCTCGACAGCAGCGTCACCACGCCCGCGACGGCGGTGCCGATGAGCGTGGCGCGCGGCACGTTGCGCGGCGCGTCGTCGATGGCGTCGGCCGGCACCGCGGCGCTCTCGAGCCCGAGCAGCGCGTACACGGTGATGCCCACCGCCGCGAACACGGCGGAGGTCTCGATCGGGACGGCCGAGACCGGCGTCACCGCCGCCGCGCCCTCGGTGCCGACGAGCCAGAGCGCGAGCCCGATGACGATGACGAAGGGCGACACCTTGACGAGCGTCGACACCAGCTGGATGCCGCCCGCGAGCGCACGCGCGTTGCCCCAGGCGAAGAGCGCGATCAGCGCGAGCGCCGCGGTCTGCGGCCCCCAGGGCTGCGCGCCGATCGCGGGAACCAGCCGCTGCAGGTAGTTGATGCCCGCGACGGTGAGCGCGGCGTTGGCCGCGAGCACGCTGATGAGATAGCCCCAGGAGGTGAAGAACGCCGCGGTGTCGCCGAAGGCGCCGGCGACGATGCCGTGCGTGCCGCTACCGTCCGCACGCTGCGCGGCGAGCTGCGCGAACACCCACGCGAGGCACAGCGCGCCCGCCAGCGTGACGAGCCAAGCGAGCACGGCGTTCCAGCCGTACGGCGCGAGCGATGCGGGCAGCATGAAGATGCCGGCGCCGATGATGTTGCCCACCACCAGCGCGACCGCCGCGATCGGACCGAGGCGGCGACGCGCGGGCGCGTTCATGGCACCGCCGTGCAGGGCTGCACGCGCCATGCACCGCCGAGCGCGCGGGCGGGTGTGGTGCCGGGCAGCGACGGCACCGCGAGATCGACCTGGAGACGGTGCTCCGCGTCCGGCGCGTACTGCGGCGCGATGCGCGGCGCGAACCCTGCGGCGGCGGCTTGGCGGAGCCGCGTCTGTGCGCGTGCGGCTTCGCTGAAGAGACCGAGCGACACGGCGCGCTCCGCGGGCAGACCGGCGACATCGCCGAGACCCGCGGCCCGCAACCGGGCGAGCACCCGCGCCTGGTCCGCCGTGGTCGGCAAGCCGTCGATGCGCACCAGGAACCGCTGCGGTTCGACGCCGGCGGCGTACACGAGCCGCGGCGCGTGACCGCGCTGGCGCAGGTCGACCTCGGCCGCCGCGCTGTCGGCGAGCGCCGTGAACGGTCCGATCTCGTAGCAGACGGGCGAGGCCGCGACCGTCTCAAGGGGGGGCGTCGCCGAGACGTCGGTCGCGGACGCCGGTGTCGGCACCGGCGCAGGGCTGGCGGGCGCAGGCGGCGCAGCGCCCACATCCGCAGCCGCCTCGCCGGCGAGCCGGACCGGGGCGAGCCCCGGCGTCGCGGTGGCGGGCCTCGCGTCCTCTGCGCCCGGCGCGCGCCACGGCACCGAGCCGGGCGCCGGCGGCGCATACCACGCCTGCCACGCCCACCAGCCGAGGTTGGCGAGCACCAGCAGCGCCACCAAAGATATCGCGCGGCTGCGGGTCATCGCACGCTCACCTCACCGGCCACCAGCGCGTGGCGCATGCCCGCGGCGTCCTCGAGGACGAGGGCGCCGCTGTCGTCGATGCCGCGCGCGACGCCCTCGCGCGGCGGCGCCCCGCCCTGCGCCCGCACCGGGCGGTCGCGCAGCGCATCGGCCGCGCGCCACGGCTCCCGGAACGGCGCGAAACCCGCGTCCACGAACTGTTGCAGCCCTTCGATGCAGTGCGAGATGACGGCGGCGGCGATGGCGTTGCGCGCACCGACCGCGACGCCGAGACGGTCGAGCCCCGCCGGCGGCAGCGCACCGCCATCGGTCTGCGCGGCGAGCGCCGACGCGAGCGCTGCCGGAGCGCGCAGGTTGAGGCCGATGCCGACGACGATCTGCGCGGGGCTGCCGGCCTCGGCGCGCAGTTCGACGAGGATGCCGCCGAGCTTCGCGAGCGCGCCGTCCGCGGCCACCGCGACCAGATCGTTGGGCCACTTCAAGGCGAGCCCCGCCGCGCCCCGGGCACGCAGCGCGCGCAGCACGCAGACACCGACCACCAGCGTCGCGGCGGACAGGTCGCGCGGCAGCGGTTCGAAGGCGGTGACGAGGGAGAGACAGAGGCTGTCGCCGAGCGCGGCGCGCCAGCTGCGGCCACGGCGGCCGCGGCCACCGCGCTGGTTCTCGGCGAGCAGCGCGTCCCAGCTGCCCACCGGAGGCGCCGCTGCGGCGAGCAGGTCGGCGTTGGTGGACCCCGTCTCCCAGACGACCTCGAGCCGCCGCAGCCGCGGCGCGGCCTGCGGCGACAGGGCCGCGCGCAGCGCCGCGGCATCGAGGGCCTCGCAGGACGCGGCGAGCCGATAGCCGCGGTTGGTCGCCGCCTCGATCGCGAGGCCATCGGCGCGCAACGTCTCGATCGCTTTCCAGACGGCGCTGCGCGTGACCCCGGCGGTGGCGGCGAGCGCTTCGCCGGAGTGCACCGCGCCGTCGGCGAGCGCGGCGAACACGCGCTGCGTCAAAGGCGCTGCGGGATCCGGGCGCTGCGCGGGACCGCCGCTCACGCGCGACCGCGCAGCCGGCCGAGCAGCCACAGGCGCTTGGCGCGCGGCTCCGTACCGGCACGCATGCGCGCGAGGTTGGCGCGGTGCGTCCAGAGCACGAGCAGCGCGCAGGCGATGCCGAAACCGAGCAACGGCCCGAGGGCAGCGGAGTCCAGCCAAGCGTTGTCCACACCCACCCACGCCAGCACCGGCAGCGCGGCGCTCGCCACGATCGAGCCCAGCCCGACCATGCCGAACAGCATCATCATGACGAGCCACACGCCGAGCACGCCCGCGAGCAGCAGCGGCGAGACCGCGAGCAGCGTGCCGAGCAGCGTCGCGACGCCCTTGCCGCCGCGGAAACCGTGGAACACCGGGTAGACATGCCCGAGCACCGCGGCGAAGCCGCAGCCG
>Ga0315903_10009711_pt1 | contig 11599 bp, 12 predicted proteins | sample LakEriMetagenome_7_FD_203524 | JGI IMG/M metagenome (GOLD analysis project Ga0315903, IMG submission 203524) | Freshwater fungal communities from buoy surface, Lake Erie, Ohio, United States - Buoy 2 MA119 | ecosystem: Environmental > Aquatic > Freshwater > Lake | place: USA: Lake Erie, Ohio... | reverse complement strand
TAAAAAAAATCACGGAAGAGAAGAGGAGAAGCTCTACTATTGCAATAAAAAAGTTTTTTGGGGTTTTTTGGGTTTATGCTGCGACTGTCATAGGGGTGCGAGTGGTTATCCTCCGTGTAGAGACCCAATCAGCATACTGAGCATCGGCTCTCTCTATACTCTTCATAACTCCATAACGACGAGCCGCCTTTTTCTGCGGTGTCAGACTCTTCTCCTTCTCATACAGCTTCGCTGCAAAGAACTCTTGCATATCAATAGTGGCGGGCATTGTGCTAGTAATAACTGGCTGGTTGCTTTCTTACTATCACTACAGACGAAGTCAAGTTTTAAATTCCACAAATATACTATAAGCTACTGCTTTGTATATTTTTGTGGAATTCCAGAATTGATTCCCCGTTGTCCCCTCCAACCCAGCAACCCCACCATACCCTACACTATGCCCCGCCAAGCCCGTCGTGAATATACCATCGCCGAACGTCAAGCATACCTTGACCGAAAGATGGCTCAATATAATCAAAGAGGATACATCCCCCCTTGGGCTGCAGATGAAGCCCGTGCACTAGCTACTGGGAGATATTTAGTCGCCCCTACTCCTAACGTATCGCCTTCTCCTTCTCCTCGCCCTACACCCGCTATAACTCCAGTTATCCCAGACCATATCTTAAATCAACTACGAGAACTCGCAATCGCAGCCGATAAAAAATACGAGTGCCCCATCTGTATGGAAGATATCCCCGCTGCAGATGCCCAAATGACTAATTGTGGTCATCATTATTGTGCTCCTTGCCTTTCTCAACTAAAGGCAGCCGCTCGGCACGAAAGGCAATGGACTTGTGCCGTATGTCGCAGTAAGCATTCCCATTAAAATCTACGACACTCCCACGGTCTCGGATGAAATATATAATCATCCGCTACTATTACCGGAAAGGTAGGCTGTGGCTGTGGCTGTGGCTCTACTTTGCTAAGTGCCCATTTTGGATTCATAATTAAGATATATATTTTTTTCTGCAAAAATACTATAAGCTACCGCTTTGTGTATTTTTGTGGAAATTAAAAAGTGATTCGCCCATTGTCCCTTCAACCCAGCAACAAGCCCCTATATCTAGAATGAGCAACGCCGAAGACCACTCCGAAGTTATTGATTACATCTCGTCTACTCTCATTGACGAGTGCGAAATCAGTATTCTCAAGATTAATAATGAATATTATTGCTATATCAGACGTGAAGATTGCACCATAAAAAAGATGGTGTGCACGAATGAGAGGTGTGTGGCTAATGGAGATGAATACTTTGCAACTTTCTATCCGCTTGACTTCCCAGAATATGAATATACAGTTTGGTATTACGCCAAGAAGTCTTGTAAGAATTATATTATGCTCCGTCTCCGCAAAGGAGCAGTGGTTTGCAACTTTGGGAGTGATGACGGAGAAGAGGGACTTGATTACGAAATCGGAAAGCTTCATTAGTAATTGTTCCGATATGAATAAAGGCATTTTTTTCTGCAAAAATACTATAAGCTACCGCTTTGTGTATTTTTGTGGAAATGCAAAATTGATTCTTGACAACTTTGCTGGTCGGTAGTCAACAAGCCTAACAGAATATACCAAGCCACAATGGATGCCCAAATGGATTATGCACGCAAGAACCCCAATAAGATTCGTATTGTTAAAATGTATGTAGACAGCCCCTATGAACTAGCTACATTTCTCGCATTTCTCCCTTTATCGGAGGATGACCTCCATACTCTTGGCTCTTTCAAATCAAAGGACTGGATGAGCTATGGAGCTATGAAGGAACAAGAATATTTCTGCAATAGAAATAAGGAGGACATTCCAGTTGATGAGAGAAATGATGATGACGAATATAACAACAACGAGAAAAAAATCCTAAGACAAATTGAGTTCCTTCGTGTTAAAAAGAACAACCCAAGCAGTTCGCTAACATATTCCCTTTATCTTCGTATGAGAGAGTGCGAGAAGTAAATAAAAAAGTAATGGGACGCAAATCATTTTTTTCTGTAAAAATACTATAAGCTATCGCTTTGTGTATTTTTGTGGAAATGCAAAATTGACTCTTGACAACTTTGCTGGTCGGTGTTTAACAAGCCTTATAAAATGCCCGCCAGCCCAGAACTTATTCGTCATATCTATCACGTCATTAATTGGGATTTCTTTCAAGAGAACTGGCGTGATACAAGCGGATGTAGTATAAGACTAGCAAAACTATACAAACTTATTCGTAATGTTTGTGAAGATAGTCCCAATGACTATAACGAGGATGAATTAATTCAAGAACTTGAAAAACAGACTGAAAAAAAATTATTGACTATTATTAAACAATGGATTACAAAGTTTAATAAGCTTCGTAAAAAGTGGGATATAAAAGCATCTATTAAAACTATTGATGATAAAACGTATCTTAGTATAACTGGTATGACCTTGCCCTATGGACTACCGGGCGAAGAATAAGCTACTCTTCTGCACTATCCTTTTTAATATATAGACGCTGCATCTCTCGGCTGTGAGCCATTTCTAGTGCAGTAGCATCCATCTCACTATCCTTTGCAGAATATCGTGAGCTCAGATAAATATGGCGTAGCATTGAAGAACCCACTTTTTTATCAAAGATACGATTCAGAATACGAGTAATCGCATTCACAGAATTCAGCTCCTCTCCATCCTCCTTTACCAATAGCTTGAACTCCTTCTGCTTCTTCAGCGGATGAAACTTCAGATACTTCTCCAGCACTTCCTTCAAACTATCGGGAACTGCAATCCTTTGCTCGCCATATGTCTTTGCCGTCTTATATTTATTAAACACAAATTGCTGAGCCGCAATATCATAATAATTCTTATCACGCTCATATTCTTTTGGAAGCTTCTTTACTACATACATATCTAGATAATCTTGATTGCGACGAGGAGCAATATCAGTATATAGGGAAAGGATTAGGTAATGAAGGAGAATCTCATACTCTCCTTCAGATACTTTTTTATTGGAATGAAATCGTGAAACATCCTCTTTCAACCCAGACTTTTTTTTTTCTACCTCATCCCACGTAATCCAATTCTCCTCTTGCGTCTCACTCTTCTCGTGCTTCGCTGCATCCTTACGAAGCTCCTCTCCCGCTGAAGCCATCTTGTCCCTCCAATATCTATATGCCTTCTTATATACTGGCTTATCATTAAAGAGAGAAAGGGAACTTGCAAGTGCCGCCATATAACTTTGACGGGTGCTCGGTGCATATGTTTCTAGACGCTTTTCAACATCCTCGTATTTTTTTGACCACGCCATATTATTAAACTTACCACCCGCTAGCTTATACAGCGTTTGTAGATATTGTGTTGCAGTGCTGTCCGCAATATTCCTCTCTGCAACCAGACGGGTCTTGAGGTTTAGCATAAAATCACTAACTTTCATTGTATCAGCCATTCTGATTTCTACTCCTACTCACACTTTAGAATCAATTTTGGGACGCATTTTTACCGCTGCCGGAATAAACCCTTAAAATTATTGGTTCACAGCCGCTTCTGCATTAAAAGAGGCTTGTGCGGCTGCGGGCATCTCTCCATAAAGAGGAGGCTGTTGCCCCATCTTTCTTTCTATATAATAATTCATAAACATTTTATCTGCACCCTTAATTGGTAATTGATTTACTCTGCAGCCATAAAATCTTATTTCATATTCAGTATATATTAGACGTTCTGTTTTCGGGTCAAATGAATACGCCTCATCCTCGTCATATTGTATACTATCATTTACTGGACGCTCTGGATGATTCTCAGCCATCCATTCTGGAAATTTCATAATAGTATCAATATCTGCATCTTCCTCATCAATAGCTGCCATAAAATACTCTCTATATTCTGGAATAAATTCTGCATATTCTGAAGACACATATTCTGTAAATTCATCTTCCCAATGAGAGTCATAACCAGCATCCCCCTTTCTTATCACCTTCCCAAGCTCCTCAATCTCTAATCCCTCAAAATATTGATTGATATCTTCAACATTCAAATCGTTCTCCTCACGCCACTCTATCATATCAGCAGCGGGTTGCACCTCAAAACCAGCTAATATAAAATATCTATGACCACCTATTCTCATTATATCTAAACCTTGAAAGTCATACAAACTTTCAACACCTCCATATAAGGGGGGTGGACCATAATTACCACCTTCTTTATTTAAGAACTCTTCTAAATATTCATCATTCATCGCCTCATAATATTTCTCGGGTATCGCCATATCTTCTATATTGTCCCTTGCTTCTTGCGGTAAACTATCTATATTCAATTGCATACGCTCAAATGGAACATACTCCATTATATCAACATAGGTTGACCGAGGAAGGTCTTGCATAGACGCTGGAGGGTCAAGAGCTGCTATTTTACTCCACATCCATATCTTCAAATCATCACGCCATTCCTCCAACTCCTCTATTGCTAAAGGACGAGGATGCGTTGCAACATATACATCTTTGAATTCATCAATCTTTTGATTATAATATCTAGGATTTTCTTGAATTTTTTTTCCAATTTGTTCTACTGCAGCAACTGCTTCATTACGTTTAGCAGCACGCATTCGTTTGAGCCGCATTTGTTTTAGAACTTCTTGCGTATTTACGGGAGTTTGCATTTGCACTGGAGCAACCATTGCACGAGGAGCCATCACAGAAGGTGTTAGTTGATTTACTAATGCTGCTCTCCCAAATGGCGATGCTGAAGCAACAGCAGCAGCCGTTGCAACACTACGGCTTGCTTTCGCCGGAACAGCTGCTTTTCTCGGCTTACGTGGTTTCTTTTCTTTTTTAGGGTTGTGCTTATCCATAATTGCTTTTACCGCATTGTAATCAGCTGTCCCCTTCTTTGGATTCACATATTTACCACCTTTTTGAGCGTTCCATTGTTTCACAGCTTCAAACCACTTCATTCTAGTTCTTACAAATATTTTTCATACATAGTAGAAACAAATGCCCTATCACATTGTTAAAGCTGGTCGTGGATGGAAAGTTCAAGATGATAAAGGACGCTCTTATAGCAATAAACCTCTTCCGAAAAAACGTGCAGAAGCTCAAATGCGTGCATTATATGCTAATGCATATCACGGAGGCAACATTACTTCTTATTCTGATGATGATGGTCATCATATTTTAATCCACGGCAATGGATTTATTACTGATATTTTTGCAAAAGCCAAAAAAGCTGTATTTGGAGCAGTTGCATCGGGCTTCCGAACAGCCGCAAATGTTATCGGTAAACCCATCCGAAATAACTACCCACCATCTGCACGTCATTTACTCGCCAAATACGCCAAAGCAGAAGTTGACAACGTAATTATTCGCCGTGAACCAATCGTCGGTGCCCTCAACACAGCCCTCAATTTCATTTCTCTCGGCAAATGGAATGAAATGCGTTCCAAATTTGCATTTGATAAACTATTCCATCTCTCTATGGTTGTTCAATTACGCAATCCTAATGCATATCTCATTGTTGAAAAAAATGAAGTCATTAATATTTCTGATAAATTCAAAATGAATAGCGACCGTATGGAATATATGGTTATTCCAGTTCCCAAAGGCATTAACTTCTGGACTTTTATGACAAAAGCACAACAAGCCAAAGGCGAGGAGTTTTTTAAATATGATGCATTCACAAATAACTGTCAAATTTTTATTGACGGTATTCTTTCTGCAAATGGAGTCAACTCCCCAGAAGCTCAACAATTCATTATGCAAAACGTTGATGTTATGGTTGAAAACTTACCAGAGTATGTTAGCCCATTCGCACGTCTCACTACAAATATCGCCGGTCTTGCTAATAGAGTCCTTGAAGGCGAGGGTCTTGATAAATTAGAAGGAGGTGGTTTATACAAACGCAATCTTCAAACTTATTATTTAGATAGACTTAACAGCATTCCATCACAAGTTTTACGTAATGCATATCGGCAACGCCTTGAACCAGTATATGTTGAAGCTATGAGGCGTATAGTAGAACACAAGGACAGCCGTGATTTGAAACGAGGAGATTTAGCTTTTTTTATTAATGAAGCAGATAGAATTAGGTCAGAACTACTCGCACCTTTCTCTCCCGCTGGTATGGCGGCTGCAGCCACTACAGCATCATCCAGTAGTGAAGAATTAGCAAGAGCACCAGATGCTATTATTACCAATCCAGATGGTTCTATTTCACTAGGTTTTGCAGAAGGGCGAGGCAAACCTTGCTGTGGAAGCTGCAGCATCGCTGGTAAAGGAGATTGCCGCCTTAAAGGAGGTTGCGGACTTTGCGGAGGCTCTAATGGAGTTATGAAAGGACAAGTTATTATGAGTAAAAAGGACTATTTAGCAGAGCATAATCGTCTTATTAAATTTTTAGATGAAATATCCTCCAAAGCAAAACGTGAAAGTGATAAACAAAAAGCTGAACCAGAAATGAAAGGCGGTCGCCTCTATTGCGGTGAAAAAGAAACACCCAGAGGAAAACGCCTAGGAACAGTGCTTGAATGTCTTAAAAAAGGTATTGGTGTTGGCTTAGCAATTGCTGCAGATAAACAGACTGAAGATACTAGAGCCGCTCCAGAGCCAGCACCAGCACCAGCACCAGCTCCTCAACCCAGACAGAAAAAATATCCAGCCACTATTTTTAGAATTGATGGAGAAGATGTGAGCTTTTCTGAAAATAACTCCCCTAAATATAGGGAATGGTATGAATTCTATATGCGTAAAGATAAAGAAGACCGTAAAAACTCCAGAACTATGCTACGCACTCGTATTCAAGAAGGAGATACTCCCGCTCAAGCCATTGAATATGTATTAGAAAGGCGTGAAATGTATGGTGGTGTTGTAAGTCAAGCGGTGAAAGAACAAATGGAAAGAGATAGAGCAGCATATAAAAAAGATATGCAAGAAAATCCAGAAAAGTTTCAAACTAAATCATTTGACCCGAGCGAAGGAGGCACCAAGGAGCCGTGCTTTGTTAATCTTGCATTAGACAATAAAGAGGGCGGCTTGAATCGTCGTCAATCTTCTATGGGATATCAAACACCCGCAGCGTGTGCTAATATCCAGAAAATCCAAAGTGATGAAAGCCGTCGTCGTCAATATAACAATATGAGCGGTTTCCAAAAGTTTGCCCAAGGGTTCCTTGATGTTATAACACCTATTGCAGACGTAGCCTCTAATATTATTCCGGGCGTGAGCGGTCAGATATATCAACAGTTCGCTCCACCGGGCTCTGCCTATTACAGTGGTAATGGAATCAAAGGAGGCAGACCCTCTTGGGCTATCACTGCAAGAAAGCCTCAAACAGCAGAACAGAAGCTGGAACTTGAGAAGTATCATAATCCATACTACGGTCAACCGAAAGTTGAATGTCCCGATATACCAGCAGTAAAAGCCCGTGATGGTGCAGTCATTTTTGCTGGAAAACCCGCACAGCAAACTGAAGAAGGGCGTTGCAATGCATTAATAGCTGGTTATGAAAGTGCTATGAAAACAAAGCAATGGCGTGATGAAAACCTCGGTGTAAGTGGATTTGTCAGTGGATTCAGCAAGGTAGTTAAACCAATAGCAGACATCGCCTCTTTCTTACCAGTAGTCGGTCCAGCCGCTCGTGCAGTTAGCACTGGTATTGATGTAGCAAAGGGAGCCACCGACCTCGCATATGGTGAAGGAGTTGTTCGCAGCAAAGACGGCGATTTCTTTGGTCTATCCGATGCAGCATATCTACGCCGAGTTAGAGCAGCCGCCAAAAAGGCTGGATATGACCCCCGCAAGCTCCATCTTGCTAAAGATGGGAAGCACAAGCTCGCTTATATTACACCAGATGGACGCACTGTTCGCTTTGGAGCAATTAAAATGCGAGACTTCATTCTTTGGAAACATACACAACCAGAGAAGGCGGATGCTCGTCGCAAAAATTATATTGCACGAGCCTCTAATATAAAAGGCGACTGGGCTTCCGATAAGTTCAGCCCCAACAACCTAGCAATCAAAATTCTTTGGGATGGTGCGTAATTTCCAGTAATTAAAGTCCCGTCCCGGTAGTATAGTAAATGGAATCCCAGCCCTATGAAGACATCTGCGTCGCAATTCTCGTCAAAGACAAAGGATACTGCCTTAAACTTTTCCTAGAATGCCTCTATAAACAAACATTCCCCAAGAAAAACATCCATCTCTATGTGCGAACTAATGATAATAAGGACGATTCTGCAATTATTATGAAACAATGGCTAAATAGAGTATGCACTGAATATGCGTCAGTGCATTTTGACGACCGAGATATTGATAACACTCTAAAAAATTATAAAGAACACGAATGGAACTCGCATCGGTTTAGTATTCTTGCTGCAATTCGCCAAGAAAGTTGTGATTATGCAAAAGAGAAGGGACTTCATTATTTCACAGCCGACTGCGACAACTTTCTAATGCCCGATGTTCTTAAAAAACTATATGAAGTGCGTTCTCTTGGCTTAGTGGGTCCACTGCTTGATACAACTGTTCGGGCTTCCAACTTGCATCATTGCTGCGACCCTAACGGTTATTATCAAGAGTGTAATCATTATGACCATATTCGGTTCAAACATATCAAGGGACTAATTGAGTGTGGCGTAGTGCATTGCACCTATTTCATACCCAAATGGGTTCTTCCCTTTGTAAAATATGACGACGGCTCGGGTCGCTATGAATATGTTATTATCGCCGACGGACTACGAAAAGCTGGTATTAAACAGTTTTATGATAGTCGCTTCCCTAACGGCTTCCTCATTCAAAACGAATGGTCTGGGGGATATGAAGAGGAGGTTTTTGGAACGTGGGTTTATCAATATCCTATGATGTTTCTATGAGACAAGCCTCCTTTGTTTTGTATTTCGTTAGAATTTTAGCTCCATACTTTTTAAGAGGAAAAAAGTTTGCACTGAGAGGACGGTGCCGATAGGTGTTAATGATGTGCTCTGGAATATCCTCGTCATCTGCTTTCTGAAAAGAGCAATTCACAATTAGAATATATTTGAACTTCTTGCTGGTTGTAATATCATCAAGAAACTCATAAATCTCTGCCGTTGTCCAATGCTGAAGAACGTCCTTCAGAATTAATAGGTCAGCAGACGGCAAACTGGCTCGTTCTTTAAACCCATCCATACACATCCACTTATGTTGCGACCACTGCTCTGAATTACGCTTAATCAGTGCCTCGTATGCATCCACTCCCGTATAATCAATAGGGTCTTGGCGATAAATGAGGTCGCCACAACGCCAATCACCACAACCTACATCCACAACTGACTTAATTCCCTTAATCTTAAAAAAGGCTCGGATAAAGGGAATATATGTCGCCAGATTGTATTCAATTGAAGAACCCTCTCCAGAAGAGCCCTTGTATCCTTTCTCCTTATTATCACCCCAATGACACTCCTCATACACCTTTGTAAAAGCCTCCTTGTGGTCGCCCATTCTGATTGTTGTCGGGATGAAAGTTTAGGTAAATAAACGCATTTATTTGTTAATCTCACCCTTCAGCTGTTCCAGCCGAGCCTTTTCTCCTTCTGGACATTTTGCAAGAGCAGCCTCCACTTCTCGCTTCGCACATTCCCTATGTCCCGTTAGAGCTGCTAGAGCGGCGAGCTGAGCGTTATACCGCCATTGATACGTTTCATTTTCAATAAAAAGCATATGAGGACGCATCTCTCGGTTCTCGGTAGCTGCAGCCATTGCATAGGCTTGCTGAATATCCTTATGACGCATACAAGCCTCTACCATAATATGAAACGGCACCTCCAGACGAGTCGGGTCAATCTCCATTGCCTTCCAAGCAAGTTCTAGCTTTGTATTCCAGTTTGACTCCAGACGTAGAAGATTGAGATAGGAAATATAGGCTTCTTGATTCCATCCAGTTTTCAGAACCGCTCGGCGATGATACCATTTAATCGCCTTCTCACGATTCCCCGCATCCCTCCACGAGTTTGCAATGTAAAATAGAGTCCTAGGGTCATTCGGATACTTCGCCAAATCTTCCATCAGAGCTTCCGCATCCTTCTTATATTTTAAAGGGTCTTTGTTTCGTGCACCCTCACGATTTGAATTATTCCAAATAGTAGGAGGAAGGTCTGCAACTTTAGGAGCATCGCAAGTAGGGAATTCGTGTAGAGAACGTTCATAACGCCATTTTGTTGTATTACGGAAAATCTGTGTGCGAGTATATGTGCTTCCTCCTTGTTTAATTGTAATAGATAAACCATTTACAGAAGGCTCTGGGAAATTCGCTAGCCAATCCGTTGGAAGCTCTCCACCAATTGTATCGTCTGCATCTAGCACCCACGCCCAACCATCGGGACAGACTTCCCGACTCGCTTCCAGTGAAAGACTGCGATTATGACCAAAATTCTTCCACTTGTGATGAAAAACTTTACCCGTAATAGAATGTTCCGCCATATATTTTTCTATGACCTCCACCGTTCTATCTGTAGAGCCAGTGTCGCAAATTGCATAGTGTGTGATAAAGGGGAGGATAGAGTCAAAACCCCTCGTAATGACTGCTTCCTCGTTCTTGACAATCATTGTTAAACATACTGGAATAGGCATTTCTACCAGTCGTCGGAGTTAATTATTAAGCTCGTTTGGACGCACTGCTTTAAAAGCGTGAGGGAAACTCCAATTCTTTTCATTCATATATGTTATAATATGCTTCATAGTCCATAAGGGCTTCCAATGCTCTGCAAATAGTAATAACGATTCTTTCATTTCATCATTTGGGTCATACACTGCAAATACTCGTTCAATAATTTGTCGGAGAGTCTCACGAGTTAATTCCTCTGGAATATTAAATTGTTCCATTCTATTATGACAAAGGCACATAAAATTAAGTTCCTAACACAATACAACCTTCCAGAAACTACTGAGCTTACTTTATTAGATATAGCAAATCTCAGTGGAACCGATTATAATACATTAATAACTGTTTTTAATAGAGCCAAAGTGTATGAATATATACCGGCTTCTTTATTTTCATTTCATAAAAAACCAAGAGAAACAAAGCCAGTGAGTGATAAGAAAGCAATGGAATCTGTTTATGAGTTTCTGATGGGTAAAATCAAAGACCGTGATAAAGATTTATCTGAAGATAATAGAAACAATGCCGCTGACATATCGGGAACAGTTCTTAAAAGCGTTTGAATTACCAAAAGATACATCTCTCAGTCTGCAAGAAATTGCTGACCTTTCTGGAATAAAGAAAAGTATTTTGCAACAAGTCTATAATCGTGGAACTGGGGCTTGGAAAAGTTCAGCTGTAGGAATACGAAGAGTTTCAGATGGTAAGAAAGATTATAGCACTTCTAGAGCTGGTAAAATGGGAAAGGAAGCTTGGTCGTTTGGACGAGTCTACAGCTTCATTATGGGTGGAAAGACTTTTAGGACAGCTGACAGTGATTTAGCTAAACTTCTTTAATGATAAAGGTTCTTCTTTCCTATCTGTGATTTTTATATTAATTTTTTTATTAGTGTAGGGTAGTGTAGGGTAGTGTAGGGTTTGTAGGGATGTAGAGAAAAAAAACCAAAAATTTTTGCAACGAAAAAAAAAAAAAAATAATTTTTAAATTTTT
>Ga0315903_10009710_pt1 | contig 11600 bp, 29 predicted proteins | sample LakEriMetagenome_7_FD_203524 | JGI IMG/M metagenome (GOLD analysis project Ga0315903, IMG submission 203524) | Freshwater fungal communities from buoy surface, Lake Erie, Ohio, United States - Buoy 2 MA119 | ecosystem: Environmental > Aquatic > Freshwater > Lake | place: USA: Lake Erie, Ohio... | reverse complement strand
TCAGGATACTGGTGGTTATCGCTATCATATATTTACATCTAGCGGCACTCTTACTGTTAATACTGGAGGATCACCGTTTGATTATCTTGTTGTAGGCGGAGGTGGCGGAGTTGACAAAAATACCCCTGCCTCAGCGCCATACACTGGAGGAGGTGGCGGCGGCGGACTTGTTTCTGGTACTGCAGTATTGCCCGGTTCTCCGGTAACCATTACTGTAGGTGCAGGTGGTACTGGCGGAACACCCTCTCCTGCATCAGCATCTAGTGCAACTGCATCATCTATATCAGGTACAGGGTTAAGTTTAACTGCTAATGCGGGCGGTAAAGGGGCTAAGGGCTCAGCAGGCGCAAGCGGTAATGGATTTAGTGGCGGATCCTTTGCACCTCCTAGAACTGCCGGTGGAGGTGGTGCTGGTGGAGCAGGTGGCAACGCAACACCCACAGCTGCAGGTGTAGGAGGTGTTGGCGCAATAGGAACAATCGCTCCTGCCTCATATGGAACACCCGGCCCTAATCCAGGTAGATATTTTGGTGGAGGGGGCGGTGGCACTGGTGGTGACATACAAAATATTCCCTCTGCCGGTGGAGCAGGAGGTGGTGGAGCAGGTTCTGTATTTCCTGGAGGTAGCACTGGCGATGCTGGTACAATCAACACGGGCGGTGGTGGCGGCGCAGGATATTTTAACTTTGATGGCGGCACCGGGGGATCTGGGATAATTATTATTCGTTATGCTCTAGAATAATTAAAAAAACATCAACATAAAATTTTATATAGTCATAAAATTGTTTTAAATAGGAGAAAGAAAAATGGCACATTATGCTCAAGTAGTAAACGGAATCGTAGCACAAGTAATTGTTGCAGAACAAGATTTCATTGATTCAGGCGCAGTTGGAAACCCAGCAGAATGGGTTCAAACAAGCTACAACACATTTGGTGGAGAACACCGCAATGGTGGAACACCACTAAGAAAAAATTATGCAGGCATTGGTTTCACTTATGATGCCGGTAGAGATGCATTCTATGCACCTCAACCATTCCCTAGCTGGGTTTTGGATGAGGCAACATGCTATTGGAATGCACCAATAGCACAACCAGAGAATATACCTCCAACCGAAACGGAAGCAGGCATTTTCTATACATGGGATGAGTCCATTGTAAATTGGAAAGCTGAAACAGTTCCAGCATTAGGAACACCAGCCTAATTTGGTTAAATTAGGGGCTCGGCACCTAGCCGGGTCGGTTGACATCTGCTGTCAACTATTATATAATTTGTCTGTGATTAATAAATCCCCCAGAAAAATCTAACTGAAGCAGTCTTTGTCTCAGTTATTTTGGGAGATCAACCATAGGAGAAAATATGAATATTAGTGCAAAAATTAGCAATGATTTTCTTGTTAATTTTACATCAAAATTCTTACGAGTATTTGGATTCATTGTTGTTATGTTTGTAGTTGTGCAGGCATGCAACGCAAAAATAAATAATTTGAAATTGGAAAATTCTACTTTAGCTGCAAACTATGTACCAGCAAAAGATGTTTTAAAACAATTAGATTGTTTAACTCGTAACATATATTGGGAAGCGGGATCCGAACCGTTTGAAGGTAAAGTAGGTGTAGCGCAAGTAACAATGAATAGGCTAAATGATGGACGTTTCGCAGACTCAGTTTGCGGTGTCGTATATCAGAAAAATATAGTTTATGAAAAGGTTATTTGTCAATTTAGTTGGTATTGCGAAACACCCGGACAATTAAGACCTATTAGTAAACCTTTATGGAAAGAAAGTGAAGAAGTAGCTAAGAAGGTTTTGTTAGAAGATTTTAGACTACCTTCACTTAAAAATGCTCTTTATTTCCACGCAGATTATATTAATCCAAATTGGAATAAAGCAAAAATTGACAAGATAGGCAGACACATTTTTTATGGAGACAAATCGTGAATATAAATGCTATCCGAAATTTCCTACATGAACATCTACATACTATATCCGCAGATACATTGGGATGGCTTGCAGGCATAGTCATTCATTGTGCAACCATTCCCAGTCTTATAGCTTTGCTAACAGGTTTAAGCGATAAGACTCCGGGAGTAGATATTACTATGTTCTTGTGGGGTGGCTTAATATTGCTGTTTGCAAAAGCAATAGTATTGAAAGACACCTTGAATATAATTACAATCGGCATTGGATTTATTATTCAAGCAATTTTAATGGCCCTTATTCTTTTTAAATAATATCATGAGCAAACTAGAATTATACGGAAGAAATTACGTAGTGTTCGATGCAACAAATAAAGAACATCGAAAATGGTTTGCTGAATTTAATAAGTCATTATCATGGGGCCATTGCCCTGTTAGATTTGTGATAGATAATGATCACGGTGATTTAGTTACTATGATTCAGCGTAGTCTTATTCAATATTACGTAGATAAAGAGTTTAAGACTGGCACATTCAAACGAGGTTGACACCTATTCAAAAAGGTGTTAAAATTAAAATATGAAAATTGCACTTACATCAGACATTCATCTAGAATTTGGTGACTGGAATCCTTCTAACCCTGAAAGCGCAGATATTCTTATTCTTTCTGGAGACATTATGGTTGCGGCAGACTTTGGTCGCCCTGATCCATATAAACTTATGTCAACAGACAAGGAAGAAAGATATACTAACTTTCTAGAAAAATGTCGAGATAACTACAAGCATGTTATCTATGTAATGGGCAATCACGAACATTATCATGGTGATTTTCAGACGACCAAATCAATTTTAGGAAAAGTTTGTTCTCGGTGGGATAATATTCATCTACTGGATAAGCAAAAAGTAAAAATTGATGATGTTACCTTTTTAGGTGGCACTCTATGGACTGACATGAACAATGAAGATCCTATTACATTATGGGATTTATCTAATATGATGAATGATTTCCGTATTGTTAAAAACAGTGCAAGAAAAGTTGGTTTATCCGATAATCCATCTAGGTTTCTAACTTCGGATGCTCTCGAAGATCACAAAGAAATGATAAAGTTTCTTAAAGAAGAAATTGAATCTAATCTAACAGAAAAGTATGTTGTAGTTGGACATCATTCTCCTAGCAGACAATCTACACACCCAAGATATAAAGATGAAACCATCATGAATGGTGGTTATTCATCTGATCTAACAGATTTTATTCTAGATCATCCTCAGATTAAAGTATGGACACATGGCCATACTCATCATGAATATGATTATATGATTGCATCTACTCGCATCTTATGTAATCCTCGAGGTTATGTACTATATGAAAGAGGTAGTGATGAGGAAGATCCATATCTAGCAAAGGTGTTCGAAGTATGACCGATGAAGAAATGATTCAAATATATAATGAAATGGTTGAAAGGTATGGAGATAAATTACCTAATCCTGAACATCAACCCATTGAATTTAAATACTATTTGAAGTTGTTTCTTTATTATAGAAATAGGACAGTGCAATTATGAATACGATTAAAGAGATTATGAATCGCATCAAGGATCTTAGTTATCATGAAGTAACTATTGAACTACATGAACCTTTGAGGTTCAATGGTAGTATACCCTTTGATACTAAAATTGTAGGTGATATGGCCACATTCAATGTTCTTGCGGAAACATATGCAGAAGCAGAATGTAAGGTATGGGATTATATAAGGAGCCTAGATGAGGACACCTAAGGATCGAACAGACTTACTATATAAGTTTTCTCTAACAGATTATGTACCCGAAACACATTGGAACACGTCTAGAATATTTGAAATAGACCCCAATATGAATAGACATTTATTCATATTAGATCCTGATATGAATACGCCAATCAAATATAGTCAAACAATGCCAGATGCTTCCAAGTTTATTCTTTGGAACATTCCGCAACATACCAAATGAAATATCTATTAGCACTTCTAATCTTTGTGACTAATTCTGTATTTGCCAAAGGCTCATACTTATTATATGATTATGAATTGGGAGTCTCACAAGTTGCATATAATGTAGATCAAGTTAGACCAATTGCCAGTATAACAAAACTGTTCACTGCTATTGTTATACTAAGAAGCGGCGTGGAGATGGAGGAGAAAGTAAAAGTTCAGGGTAAGAGCAGAGGCAAATTTCCTCGAGGTTCGCAAGTTACAAGAATGAACTTGATGCGAGCCATGCTTATTAGCTCAGACAACCTCGCGGCACAGACATTAGCAAATACATATCCTGGTGGATTCAATCAATTTATCATAGACACAAATATCTATGTAAATGGTATGGGGTTGATTAATACTAAAATTGTAGATAGCTCAGGATTACTTGCAGGCAATGTAAGTACAGCAAAAGATTTAGCAAGATTTCTCTGGATTATCAAAAACAATCCTACAATTAGAGAAATTTCAAATGAACCAAATGAAGTTATATCTATACCTAAAGGTAAAAGAACATTAAAGATTCATCTGCGCAATACAAATCCAAGCATTTTTGTTTTTGATAATATATTAATATCTAAAACAGGTTTTACTAGTCCTGCAGGTAGATGTGTTGTGATGTTAGTTGAAAAGAATGGTACATATAATGCTGTGATTGTTTTAGGACAAAAGAACGTAAAAGCCAGATCTAGAATTGCAAATGATTTAATAACGGTTGATCCATTAGAAAAACCAAAAGAAACAGTACATGAACCTATAGAGTTCAATTTTGGAATGTGAGTACCCATACAAATGAAAAGGGTATTGCTTGACATACTATCCGCAAGGTGTTATAATTTAGACATAGCACTTTTAAAGGATATTCTAATGAATTTGACAATCAATGGTCTGACCTATGAACAGGTTGAAATGCTTGACATGATGTGGTCTCTTGATACTGAGGAAGAGTTTCTTGAATGGTATGGATCTTTATCTAGCAAAGACATGCATCAGTGCGATCTGTTGCAACGTCTTATCTTGATGGAATCTTTCGATACAGTTATGGAACAAGAAAATGACTATTCCGACGCTAAGCGTGTATTATCGAAGTATCGATTAAATTAAGAGTATACAATGATTAAAATTATATTGGCATTTTTTATTGCATTTGGTATTTGTTATTTTGGAATCAAGGGTTATAGAGATTTGTCCGGAAAAGACAAATGGGCATTGACTAAATTGATTGGATACAGTGTATTGTGTTCATTGACAGCAATAGTGCTGTTGATGTTGATTGTTATTTTATTTTAAGGAAACATAATGAAACGTTTTTTGGCTCTTTCCATTATTGCCGCAGCAATTTTGTCTACAGGCTGTACTCGTATTGAAACAGGTGAAGTAGGTGTAAGAATCGGCTTTGACCGACAAATTAAATCCGGTGAATTATTGCCCGGCTCATTTAATCAAACTATGATTGGCGATGTATTGACATTCCCTATCAAGGACGTCAATGTGGTACTTGAGAATATGACACCTGTTGCCAAAGACAATAGCACAATGAAGGATCTAGATGCTGTAGTTGTTTACAATATTAATCCACAAAATGTAGCAGAGTTATATTCTACTAAGAACAAAGCTTTCCACGCAGAGTTCAAAGGCGATACTTATGTGATGTACAATTATGTGGTGCAAAATGCTCGTAACGCTATTTACAAAGCTGCTCGTAAGTATGAAGCATTGGATATGGCAGACAATCGTAGTGACATGGAAAGTTTTATCAAAGAAGAAATCGTCCGTAATCTTACAGAAGAAAAACTCGACGGCAGTATTACTATTAGTCAGGTATTGATTCGTAATGTTTTGCCGTCAGACACAGTAGTTGAGAGTGCTAATGCCCTAGTTCGTAGCAAAAACGAATTGAAACAGAAAGAAGTTGAAGTAAAGACTGCTGAAGCTGAAAGTCGGAGAATGGCAGCATTGGCCAATAACTCGGGTGCATCTATTCAGTTTATGCAAGCTCAGGCTATGTTGAATATCTCAGAAGGTATTAAGAACGGTCGAGTACAAACCATTGTTGTACCTAGCAACTTTAATGCATTAATGATGCCTAAGTAATATGTGGTCACTAGTCATTGCTTTAATGTTTACCACTACACCGAGTGAAATTAAATTCATAAATTTGGCTCAGTTTAAAACATATCAAGAATGCCGAGACTTATCTAAAACTTTAAAAGATCGTGGTCTAGATGCTCATTTATTTTGTGTGGAGAAACAATGAAAACTTTTGAACTTACTTATGAACAAATTGATACAATCCTTATCGACGAATTGCAAGAAGCATTTGAAATTAATCGCGGAGATAGCAATTTAGCTTTAAGAAAAGCATTACTTGAAGTACTTAATTATTATATGGAACCTCGTGCATATGATAATTTTATAGAGCAGCACAAAGATGCAATCGACGAAAATCAAACAAACTGAAAAGGTACAACGAGACGCATACTATCAGATCAGCGTAAAGCTGGTCGATGGTTTTCGTTTCAAAGTACCTGCTCGAGGCTTTAATCTAAAATCACTACTTGACTTTGAGAAGTCGTTAGATTCGGTAGCAGAACATTCCTATAAGGAAATAACTGAAAAAGAATATGATAAGATGATTAGCTCTACTTGGGTAGAAGAAAAAACAACAATAAAAAAGAGGACACGTAAATGACTATGGAATCTGCAGCTATTTTTATGTCGGCGAGTATTCTAGTAACTTTGGGGTTTCTAGTTATAGTAGTTGGTATAATTATAGTAAATAATTTAATAGAAAAATATTGGAAACCCGTAAGACTATTTAAGTACGAATATCATCCTGTATATTTTGAACAAGATAAAAAAGAAATTGTCGATAAAACTGTTGAACCTTCATTTTCTGAAGAAAAGCCAAAAACTTAATCATGAGCACAGAAGAAGATAAAATCAAACATAGCAAACGCTTACATCAAGAAGAGGTTGCTATTAAAAAGCAAGTAAAGATTGCTAAAGCTGCAGGTATTACTAATATCGAACCTCATAAGTTTGCCAAGCATCATGCTATGGACTGTGGTAATCCTGAATGTGCATTGTGCGGTAATCCTAGAAAAACACACAAGGATACATTAACTACACAGGAAAAACGATTGTTTCAAGATGTGGAACAAATACGCGATAAACATAGTAATGGTCTATTGCCTAAGGAAGAATAATGGCAATAGCAAAAGCATTTGATAATCCAAATCAATTAAATGATGATGTATCATTCGGAGTAAGAGATTATGCCATTGGTGGTAAACTTGTAACAGCTACATATCAAGTATCTTACCTAGATGCAATGGCATGGAAATCTGATTTTGAAGATCACGTTAAAGAAACGCTTGCAAATAAACTAGCAAAGTATTTGCTAGACAATAAGTTAATTGAATTTACCAGGCAATCTACCCCTATTAACGAATTTACATCATATAGAGCACATTTATATGCTGCACCTAATGATGCGGTTAAAATATTAAGAATTAGTGCAAAATGAATATATCTTTAGATTTTGATGACACCTACACCAGAGACCCTTTATTGTGGGATAACTTTATCTCCAGTGCCAGACAACACGGACATCGAGTATATGTTGTTACTATGCGATATAAAGAAGAAGGCGATGATGTAGTTAAATATCTACAAGAAAATGTAGATATGATTATTTTCACAGGCAGGCTGGCAAAGAAGCCATATTTAGATAATATGCATATACATATAGATGTATGGATTGACGATAATCCTTTTGCCGTATATAATGACATGTCACCTATACCTCACTTCACAAGAACATAATATGAAATACTGGACTTACGTTGAACCCACACATGAGGCAGATTTTATTGTCACAATGTCTGAAAAAGAAATACTAGATAATTATTTTGAATATTGGTATGGCATGATGGCAAAAGGTGGTAAAGATATTCCACCTGAAGGCCGCGTAGCAGAAGAGATGTGTATAGGTGATTGGGTTGTGATACATTGGGCAACGGAAACTGATGAAAATGGCCTTGAAATAGAAAGTTAAAACCTTTTTATTACCCTAGCGAGCTGAAGGGTTATTCTTGACAATCTGTTCAAACGGTGTTATAATTATAGCATGAACAGAAAAAAGAGATCAGATCGTAGACACATAGTATACAGTATCACAAATGCTGTTACTGGTGAATTCTATATTGGCATTACGCAAGGTTTTCGCCAGAAGGACCTCAAGGTTCGCATACAAAAGCACATACGCAGAGCATTGACTGAGGGTAAGTCCTGGTCTTTGTGCTGCGCTATCCGGTTCTACGGGGCCGAGGTGTTTGTCTCACAAATAGTCGAAGTCGTCAGGGGCAAAGCAAATGCTCATGCCCTAGAGCGTCAATTGATTGGTGAGCACTTACCAACATTGAACACACAGTAACCGAGCAAAGCGTAAGGTTATAGGTTGAGTAATTTTCCAAACGGTGTTATAATAAGACATAGTAACAAAGAAAGGCAAATAAAATGATTGACAAAGAACTCCCAGTGGTATCCAAAGACGAAGCGCGCAAATTATCAGAAGAAGCAATGGCTCGATTTATGTCTCAAGGCGGTAGTGTTGAGCAATTGAAAGGCCGTAAAAATCCTAAGCTGCAGACAGCTAATGGTAAGAACAAAGGTGGCGGCAAGATCATGAGCGATCCTACTGCACGATTCCCTAAGAAAGATTAATATGAGAAAAATGGCATCCATTCGTCGTATTGACGATATTGTGCCAATCGAAGGTGCAGATGCTATTGAATGTGCTGTGCTTGGTGGTTGGAAAGTAGTAGTAAAGAAAGGTGAATTCACTGTAGGCAACCTTGCAGTATATTGCGAGATTGATTCATGGATTCCTACAGAGCTTGCACCATTTCTATCTAAAGGCAAAGAGCCTCGAGAGTTTGAGGGTATCAAAGGTGAGCGCCTTCGTACAGTCAAATTGCGTGGACAATTATCTCAAGGTTTGCTGTTGCCTTTAGAACCAACTTGTGCTAACATCGAATCTGAGTTATTCGAAGGCTTAGATGTTTCTGTTCCATTGAACATTGTAAAATGGGAAGCACCTGTTAATGCTCAGCTTGCCGGTCAAGTCAAAGGTAATTTCCCTTCATCTATTCCTAAGACAGATCAAGAGCGTGTTCAAAATCTAACTAAAGAAATCAAAGCAGCATTTGATAACAACTTGCTTTTTGAATTAACAGAAAAGCTTGAAGGCTCTTCAATGACTTGCTATTTGATTGAGCAAGAATTTGGTGTATGCTCACGTAATCTAGATTTAAAGCGAAATGATGACAACACACTATGGAAAGTTGCCATTGAGGATAAAATTGAACTAAAGATGAGAATCGCTGGTCTAGATAATCATGCAATTCAAGGCGAGCTTGTAGGCCCAGGCATTCAGGGTAATATCTACAAATTATCTAAGCCTATGTTCTTTGTATTTGATATCTATGACATCAAAAAGGGTGCTTATATGAACCCAGTAGAACGTCAGGCAATGATTAAGGTTCTTCAATTGAATCACGTACCAATATTAACTAATGATAAAGACTTGGGTATTGGTACAGTGGATGAACTATTGGTGTGGGCTGAAGGTAAATCTTTTCTCAATGGAAAGCAAGAACGAGAAGGTATTGTCTTCAAGCAAATTGACGGCGGCATGACTTTTAAAGCAATCTCTAACAAGTATTTACTAGGATAATAAATACTAGTATGAAGATAAGTTATGAAAACAGAACAAGCCCGAACAACCTACACTTGGAACGGCTTGTTTATCAAAAACAAAGGTGTAAGGTTATTCAGGAAAAGAATGAGCCTCGCCGTGTTGAACAACCGCTGACTCGCCAAACAGAGGTCAAAAAGATAAAAAAATGCAACGTAGGTAAAAACGTGGATGTATATGTATGAAGAATAGTATTATACTGCAAGTACGGGAATTGCTTAGTAAAAATTTAAGTCTGCGGCAAATAGCATCAAGGCTTAAAATTAATCCTGATAAAGTAAAAATGGCAGTACAAATCATACGGAATAAATTAGCATGAGAAAAAGAGAAATCTCTAAACTTCAAAGCAAAGACTATTTGAGCGAAATGGTTTTGATTTTGACAGGCTCAGAAGAGCTAGCAGATGCTTGGTGGTACTCACCAAACAAAGCATTTAATATGAAAACACCTAATGAGATTGAGTATGAAGTGGTCAAAGACTATCTTATTTGGCATACATCAGCTTCGGGTGGATCTTGACAAGCAATACAAAAGATGTTATAATTGAGTATGTTTAAGGAGAAAACGTGATTAGTGAAAAAGTTATGGACGTAATGTTCAAAGGATTGGGCGTAGGTATGATTGTATTATTCGCCTATGCTTTTTATAGTATAGCTACAATACCAAAACAATGTCTAAATGGTTATGTGTATGAGAAATCTATAAATGATTATTGGACAAAAACTAAGACAGAATGTTTGCCAGTTTCCAAGGAATAAATATGAGCGTTAAATCTGATGCAGCAACACTACTATTGTTCTTTTTTTTCCTAGGCTTATTATTAGCACCACTGGCTACAATCTGGGCATTGAATGTACTATTCCCCGCTTTAGCTATTCCATATAGTATTGAAACATGGTTTGCTATTATTTTATTGATTGGTGTAGGTAAAACAACAATAACAGCTAGGAAAGAATAAATGAATAATCTAGAAGAATTCATTAGTAATAATACTTACAATGTGCAATTTGAAGTTGCTCAAGACGATATAAACAGCAATGAACGTTTTGATAAGTATGTCAAGATGTTCGAAGAGAATATTCAGTTTGATAACTGTTCTCGACCAGGCGAAGCGCCGGTTTATGTATATGAATTAAACGGTCAACCCGTTGCTTGGTATGATACAGAAATTATGTGCGGGCATATCAAGCGATGAATGATCTAGAGCCAGGTTGCTTGGCGATTATCATTGAATCAGTATTTGGTCATTCGGTTGGCAAAATAGTACAATGTATATCGATCAAAGGAAATCATTCAGAATTTGGACCTGTTTGGTCTGTTAGATCACAAACAGAATTAGTATCAGAATATGGTGCTAAAGGTCACACAATGGATGTGCCGGCAAAATGGCTTAAAAAGATTAAACCAGATGACTTGAATAAAGATACATCTAAACCCAAAGAACTAGAAAATATATGACAACAGTAATTTTACTTACATTAGTATTAGGTATGGCTATTATAGGTGGATTGGTTGCATATATCTCCTACATACTAAATGATGAATAAAGATCTAAAGCTCGGTGCAGCAAAGGTTGTACAATGGAAGGACATTCAAGACAAACTTAGTGTACCTATTCACGTACGAGCATTAGACGTATTGATTACATTAATGGCAATAGCATTTGTCATTGTACTATTTAAATCCTGGGCGTTCTTAATAAAATGATCTACAGTATAGATATTAAAACTGTTGTAATATTTGCATTAATAGAATTGTTTGCAGTTTCGGCAGTAATTTGGTTAATTTTCGCATAATCTAAAAGGTAAAACCTTTTTATTACCCTATAGTACCCTAGCGTGCTGTAGGGTTTTTTCTTGACAGGCTCATCAAAAGCAATTATAATTAAGGCATGAACAGTAACAAGGAGCAGACAATG
>Ga0315903_10009708_pt1 | contig 11602 bp, 2 predicted proteins | sample LakEriMetagenome_7_FD_203524 | JGI IMG/M metagenome (GOLD analysis project Ga0315903, IMG submission 203524) | Freshwater fungal communities from buoy surface, Lake Erie, Ohio, United States - Buoy 2 MA119 | ecosystem: Environmental > Aquatic > Freshwater > Lake | place: USA: Lake Erie, Ohio... | reverse complement strand
ACAAGCGGAGACTGTTCCATCGGTGCCGGCGTTGGGAGGCGCTACAACGGTGAGGACCCCGCTCACATTCGCACCACCCCAGGTGCCTCCGCCCGATGAGCTATATCCACCATACTGCCAGTCGCAGTTATTGATTTGATATCGGAAAGCATAATAATAGATTCCGGGAGTGAGACCACTTAACGTTCCTGAATATTCATCATTATTACCGGTAACGCCAGGATTAAAGGAGGCATCACTCCAGTTTGTCCAGGTTGATGGGTTGGTATTGGTTGAGCTGTATCCTATTTGAGCCGAAACACCTGCAGCCTGCCCGGCACCAATCGTATTTATTATTCCATTATTATATACCTGACCGAAGGCTGTAAATGAACCAGTTTGACAAATGGTTCCATTAGCCGGAAACTGGAGGTTGAAAAAGTCCAGAACATCATCAATTATGATTGTAGTCTGGGATGTTGTCGCGCACTGTCCGACAGCAGGTGTAAACGTATAGGTGGTGGTCGTCGTGTTATTAATCGCAGGCGACCAGGTTCCTGAGATGTTGTTGGTCGATGTGGTCGGTAATGCAGCTATTAATGCCCCGCTGCAAAATGGTCCTACAGAGGCGAAAGTGGGTGTCGCATTCGGAGTAATTGCGATGGTTAACGTTGTGCTTGTTGCACACTGGCCTGTAGCCGGGGTGAATGTGTATAGAGTGGTCGAAGTGTTATTAATAGCAGGATTCCACGTTCCGGTAATTCCATTGATGGATGTGGTTGGAAGCGCCGGTATAGACGCTCCACTGCAATTAGGTCCCACAGTGGAGAACGAAGGAGTAATAGTAGGATTCACAACTAAATTCACCGTTGTCTGCGTGGATGTGCAACCTCCAAGAGCGGAAGGGCCAACCACTTGCAATTTGAGCGCATAGGTGGTGGCTGAAGCCAGCGTCCCAAATGAGATTACATAGGGACCAGCCCCTGTTCCACTCACTACCGTGACTCCGCTCGGCCAGGTCCAATTGTACGTCGAACCCGCACATGCTACACCGGCATGAATAACCGTAGCTGTTTGATTCGAACAAATCGGATTCGGAGTGACAGTAAATAACGATGTCGGCTTGGGACGAACGGTAACGGCAATATTGAGCGGCGCGCCATTGCAACCATTCAAGCTTGGAATAACTTGGTAGACATAACTTACATCAGAGCAGGTATTATTTGTAAACTGATAATTGGGATTTCCTGTGCCAATTTGGATTGGTGCTCCTGTTGCAGCAGAGCCCGCATACAATGACCAATTAAAGACGGTGCCCGCTTGAGGTGAACTAAGAGTAATTGAAGGAGCAGATGCATTCGCTCCATCAGGGCCTGCGCACGTAGAGAACGATGTGGCATTGGCTGTAACTGTCGGTGTTTGATTAACAATGATAGAACCGGTTGCAGCAGCACTACCACAGCCACCTGTTAACGGAATAGTATAGTTGAAACTCCCTACAGCCGTTGGTGTGCCGCTTATCGTAATGGTATTTGCCGACCACGAAGCCGAAACACCCGCAGGCAGGCCGCTAATTGTACCGATGCCCGTAGCTCCTGTGGTAGAAATGGTGATAACCGGGTTTATAGCGACACCGGTGCAAAGAGTTGGTGATGAAGATGGCGTACCTGCAGTATTTCCGGCAATTACTGTGATGGTTCCCGTTGCATTTACTGTTCCGCAACCTCCCGTAAGTGGAATGGTGTAGGTATAGGTACCAACAGCTGAGGGTGAGCCTGTAATGGTAATGGTATTGGACGCCCAGGTTGCGTTCACACCGGCAGGTAAACCCGAGGGAATACCTATACCGGTTGCCCCTGTAGTAGCTATGGTAATGCTTGGAGAAATGCTTGCGCCGGTGCAAACGGTCGGGTTAGAAGATGGACTAGCAGCGGAATTCAGCGGAGCCACATTTACCACAATAGGAACGGGATTTCCCTGACAGCCGTTGGCGGCAGCCACTACGCTATAGGTGGCAGTGCCCGCAGAAGCCCCTGTGAGCGTGAGTGTTTGATTTATTGAAGAAGACGATCCAACAGAACTACTCGCACCACCTACACCCGCTTGAGTAACAGTCCAACTGAACGTGGCAGAGGCTGAAGTTGGACTGGAAAGAGTTAACCCGGTGGTTTGTCCGCTGCAAATAGCAGTGCTTCCGGAATAAGAAACCGTTGGCAAAGGGTTGATGGTTAATGTTACGGTAGCCGATGCCGGGGGACATCCTGTTGCATTGATTGTGTATGTGTAAACTCCTGCCGGTGCAGAGGCGGGATTAATTGTCCCCAAATAACCTCCTGTAAGACTTGCACCTGCCTGGCCAGTCCAGGTGCCTGTGGTAGCGGGCGTTCCACCCAGGTAATTGAATAGATTTATGCTCGGCGAATTCAGGCAAACGGCAGCTGTGCCATTGGTACCGGCACTGCTTGGAGTAACAATAGTTACTGCGGCAGTGGCAGTTGAAATGCAGCCACAAGAGTTGGTGGCAGTAAGGGTATAAACCGTTGAAGCAGTTGGGCATACAGTTGGTGTAAGCGAAGTATTGGCAGGGGCAGTTCCGGAACTGGCAGACCAAGAATATGTATATGAATTCTGCGCCGTAAAAGTTACACTCCAAGAAGAAAGAGATCCAGCAACAATAGCGGCGTCATCAGACACCCAAAGTGTCCAAACACCATTTATTGGTGTTCCATTTAAGGCATTAAACGAGCCGGACGCAGGGGCATATGTCCCGGTAAACGGGGGGCTTTGATTTGGGCCCGTACCTCCAATTACATTCGTTGCTGTGGAAGAAAAACATGTATTAACGAAATTATCAAACTGGGACCCTATATCTTGAAAGAGAGTAATTACGGTTCCATTTGGAGCTTGAAGGTAAGCATTCAAATCTTCATCCCAAGCATGAGAAATATTCAAGCATACCGTGAGCGGCTGACCTGTGGACCAAGTTGCACCGCAGAAACCTGATACGTTAATGGGAGACGACGCCCAACTTCCTACACTGAATTGCCCTGTGTTCGTAGCGGTAACTCCCGCATCGGGAATAGCTTTGCACAAAGAGTTGGTAAAAGTTGTTGTCGAACCAGCTGCGACACCGGAATTGACTACAGCGTTTAAATTTACGCAACCGGAACAGACATTACTATTTACGGGTGTTAGTGTAATTATTGGCGCGGCCTGTGCTGAATAAACCCTACTAAACACATAAGAACAACCAGATGCATCAATAACAGAAAAACTAACCGTTTGCCCATTAGTCAATCCTGAAATAGAGACATTTCCGCCTGAAGTGACCTGTGTTGAACTAAGTGCTCCAGATCCCGTATTGGTTATAGTGTAAAGTCCAGGAAAAAACTGTGGATAGCCTCCATTAATTTCTACCGTCATTGCACCATTGCAGCTATTGGTGACATTAAATACTATTGGATTCAAATAAGTAATTGACACATAATTTCCCAAATCAAAACAACCATCATTGTTGTTATCATGATTTGGTAGATTCAAAGCATCGGCTGTAATTGGAACAAAAACAAGGGTATTTGTAGGTGAGTTTGTAGGTGCAAAACCAGTCACAGAGCTTAGGTTAAGGATTGGGGAGCATGCGCCGCCGACATTGGTATTCAAGTTTTGAGTATTGTTTCCAGGAAAACTCCCACCCGTCCAATAATACCCTGTCCAATTAGGATCTAAATCCGGATCTGGGCCACTTGGTCCTGCAGAATTATAAATAGCATACATAAGACCAGGTGTGCAACCGGGTGGAGGTGTTGGACCGCAACCGGCAACAGGTAATATCGCATTATTATCAGATACTATAGAAACAGATGCACTCGGACATAAGATGACCTGTCGATTACCATTGGGAAGATTATTTACAATTCCACCGCCGGTGAGGGTCACCGTCTGAGTTCCGGCGCTTACGCCGCAACAGGTAGGTTCATTGAAGTTAAGCGGCGGAATAACCGGCGCACCCGCAGCAGAATAGGTCGCCGTCACTGTGCATGTACCACCATTCCCACTCGAAGCGGGTAATGACCAATTTAATGGATAGGTTTGAGGTAGCGTAAACGTTAGAGATCCGCCGCACGAATTTGTAATGGTCAAAGTGCCTGATGAGGGCGGACAGGCGGGATTTAATGTTCCGGATAATACGTAGGTGCTTCCCGAACAAGCGCCTGGCACAGCTGTGAAAGTTCCACAAGTAGGTGCGATATACGTCGCTGCGCTGATGACAGGCGCTCCAACCGCACTAAAAACAGCCGAAACCGAGCAAGTGGCACCATTCCCACAAACATTGGTAGGAATAGAATAATTTATGGGGTTAGTGAATGGTGCATTTAATGTCACGGAGCCACCACAGGAATTGGAAATCGTTAAAGTACCCGTAGCAGGTGGACCCGGAATTGTTAACGTTCCCGCGACTGTATAATTGGCACCGTTGCAGCTCGAAGGAACTGCGGTCAGGATATTACAATTGGTAGTTCCAGCCCCTGTTTGATTTGTATTCGTTTGAGTAAAATTGATTACACCCGGCAAATTGGAGAAATTCGTTATTAAAACCATGTAATACTGACCCGCCACTGCACCTGTAATGGTTGCGGTCTCAACTGCTGCCGCAGAGTAACTGCATGCGACAATATTAGTTGCTGCAAGGCCTGCACACATTGCAGATTGAGTGGCGAATGGCCCCCACATAACGTAATCGACATCAATACCAATTCCGGAATTCGTTGTTTGTGAGATGTTGAATGAGATAGTTCCAGACTGAGAAACCTGGAAAAAATAGAAAGCCGGGTTAGGAGTAGATCCCAAACAACCATAGATACCTCCGCCTCCCAAGGATGCAACATTGGTTGTGTTACAATAGTCTGTGGATACGCCTGAGCAAAATGGATCTGCTGAAGAGCAACTAGCATTAGACAGTAAATTAGTACACGGGGCTCCCGCCTTGGCGCAAATTTGAAAAGTTCCGTTATTATTGTTGTTAGGATCCCAAAAACGAATAAAGACAGTTGATCCGGGAGTCAAACCGGTTTGATTAATAGCGGGCATTAATCCATTTGCACTTCCGTCGTCGTCACATGCGAGTAGCGTTAACGTGGTGCATGTCCCTGAGTAAAGAGCCATAGCTCCGTCCGTAACAATTCCCGTGTTCGAATCGATAATTAATACTCCACTGGGTGGAACAACCACCGAAAACCAAACGTCCCCACCGTTGTAATTACCACAACCTGGCGCCGGAACCCCCGCAGTCGCCGATGCATTTGCATTTGTATAGGTTGCAAACGAGCAACTGGCACCAACCGCAAGTGGCGTTGCATTGCATGGGTTATCTCCTGCATCTTGCCCAAACATGGGCATGGCGCAGATAAAGAGAAAACCTATCAATGCAATTCTCAACATGGTTTATACCGCTTAATCTAAAAACTGCTCTTTTAGTTGAGCGTTATCGTTCATTACAAAATTCAAATTACGTCGAGCAAATTGACCATCTTTTCCATCGCTCACACCCAATTCTTTCCAAGAAAGGACTATTATATATCCCACTACTCCGTTAATACTTATTCGATGGTTTTCCTCGGCCCTTCGAAATTCATTGAGTCTATCAAACGATACAATCGCTTTTTTGTAAGTCTCCAAATTGATCTCATTTTCCAATTCAATCAAATAACCATCTCGATTCCAGATTTCAAGATTTTCTGATTTCACACCGATTCTAGCTCCTTGAACTACTTGAAAACCTTCCTGCTGCGAAAAACAAAAAGATGAATTGACCCAACCCAATAGAAATAGCAAAGCCAACTTATTGATATTCGAATAGAAAGACTGAGATGACAGAGAGCTATCACGCAAAGAAGATAGAATAGGCTTGGATATCATAGGACACAATCTAGTTTAGTCAATTTGAAGGACACGAAGATACATAAAAAATTAGACAAGACAATAAAAAACATCGACTAATCATGATAAATGCCATCCAAAACAACCTGAGGGGCTACCGTAACATTCAGGTTTGTTGGGCTCGCGCATTGGTTCGGGTTCGGGGTAAAAATGTAGTTACCCGAGGCTGTATTTGAAATAACAGTAGGGCTCCATATGCCGGTGATACCGTTCAGCGAAGAACTTGGTAAGGCAGGTATAGGAGCAGCCCCGTAGCAAAGCTGTGCTATGGGGTTGAAGGCAGGGAGGGTGAGGGGGTTGATGGTTACCACTATCTGGTTAGAAACAGCCACATTAGAGGTCAAACAGGTTGCATTAGATGTGAGTGTACATGTCACTACCTGACCATTTGTAAGTGAAGAGGAAGTAAACGTTGGACTATTGGTCCCTGCCGGTACACCATTGACAGCCCACTGATATTGCGGTGCAGTGCCGCCGTTGATAGCCGTAGCAGTGAATGTCAGTGAACTTCCCGCACATGAAGGGTTACTTCCGGCAGTTAGAGCAATGGAAATGGAGGCCGAAGCGGTTGGATTAGCAGTAACCGCAAAATTCAAAGGGGTAGTGCAAATAGGAGCCGAAGTGGTGGCTACTTGTGTAAATACGAGGTTCATGCCGTTTGGCCAAGTAGTCCAACTGTAGAAATTTGGAGACAACGAAATTTGACCCCCGGGCGGAATCGTTATCGTATTGTTATTTGCCCCATTTACAACTGTTACCTGAGCGCCCGGTGTACCTTGAATGATGATTGCATTAGAGGTGCCGGGGCATACATTGTTGGAAGAAAGCAACGTTGCGGTTGGCAATTGTAGCACACTAACCGTAGTGTTAGAAGTTGCCCCTGTGCATCCATTAAGAACAGGAGTTACAACATACTGGACGGTTCCGTTGACCGCACCCGTGTTCGTAAGTGTTTGGTTAATACTAGTGCCTGTGCCATTGGACGATCCACTCGCGTTCGTTGCGGTCTGCGTCCAGTTGAATGTAGCTCCCGCAGGCGTCGAGGTTAAATTCAAGGCTGTGGCATTACCCGAGCAAACGGATGTTGGACCAGCGATGGTGGCAGTGGGTGTGGGGTTTACAACGAGATTTATCGGTGTTTGTGTGGAAGTACAACTGCCTAATGAGGCTGGTCCAACTACTTGAAGGCGCAATACATAATTAACCGGTGCAGATATACTTCCAAATGAGATGGTGTATGGCCCGGCTCCAGATCCACTTACGACAGTTACTCCCGAAGGCCACGTCCAATTATAAGTTGCTCCTGGACAAGCCGTTCCTGTATAAGTAACCGTTACAATTTGATTGGAGCACACAGGATTCGCACTTACCGAAAAGGTGGATGTTGGTTTCGGACGCACTAATACGGGTAGAATCAATGGGTTTCCCTGACAACCATTGGAACCGACGGGGACAACTTGGTACACAAAGTTCAAATCTGTGCAACTTGAATTCGTAAATGCATAATTCGGATTTCCAGTGCCCGTTTGAATTGGTACTCCCGCAACTACAGTCCCTGCATAGAGCGACCAATTAAATGTTGTTCCTGCTTGAGGTGAAGAAAGGGTAATTCCGGGTGCTGACGCATTTGCCGCATCCGGACCGGCACAAGTTGAATAAGAAGGTAAATTTGAGGTTACGGTGGGAAGCGCGCTGATTGTCAAAGTACCCGCCGCACTCACCGTCCCACATCCCCCCGTGAGTGCCACATTATATGAGAAAGGACTTCCTGCGGCAGACGTTGGCGTACCACTTATTGTGATGGAACCCGCAGTGGCATTTCCAGTGAACGTGGCGGCTAATCCCGCAGGCAAATTTATGGTCCCTATACCTGTTGCCCCCGTGGTGGTAAATACGATATTAGGGTTTAGTGGTTGGTTGAGGCAAACTGTGGCGTTGGGAGCGGCGCTGTTGGCGGTCATCGTTGCACCCACTGTCAAGGTGCCGACTGCCGGCGGACTCGAACAAGAAGGAGTAGTTATAGTGCTTACCACTACCGAATAGGTTCCGGCTACCGTTGCATTGAAACTCGCGACGTTGCCAGGGTTAGCTGCCCCCGAAGGCACTGTCCATACATAATTATAAGTACCTGGTATACTGGGTGTCGCAGTTATGGTTGCAGAGCCACCGCTACAAATTGAGGCACTGTTTACAGCGGCGGTTAGATTACTAATCACACTCACGCACGCCTGTTGATTATACGTGCAACCAAAATTATCCGTAACCGAATACGTGTAGCAGTTGTTACCCGCCACCGTGGGTGTTACCGTGGCCGAAGTACTTCCTGCAGTGGTAGTCAAACCCGAAGTTGCTTGCCAACCTTGGCTTACGATGGTGGGGGTGAAAGATGTTAGCGAGGTCGGTGGCAATAAAGCCGGATTGAAATTGATGTCCCAGTTGAAGATATAACCGTTATCTGCCCCCAAATTATCAGTCACTTGAATGGTCCACTGACCATTCAATGGACAGCCAATTAAATTGGTAAATGGCTGGACAGGTTGATAAGTTCCTGGCAGTTTAGTAATCCCTGCAGGTGTTCCACAATTCGCTGGCGCATTTGGAGCATTAACCAAAAGGGTTGTAGCCGTGGAATTAAAACAATACTGGGCCCCAGTTCCAGGCCCAACAGCGGGATCATCGAGTGGACACCCCAAATAAGTTCCTGCTCCTCCGGGATAGCTTTTCAAAATAGCAGACTGACCATTAGGGCATACAATTGCTAGATTTAAGTCACCCAAATAGGAATGCTCCAGATTCAAACATATATTCTGGATATCAGAAGCAGTAGTCACCACTTGATTACTCGTATAACAATCAACTGCAATTGAAGTCTGATAAGATACTCCTGAGCCATCAGGAAGAAAAGTTGTCCCGCTGATCGGTGGTGTACAATTCTGCACAAAGGGAGTCATATTCACTGTGGAAGAAGCTGCAGCGCTCTGACCCAAGCAAATAGGATTGGGTGTAATTATGGGGGAGATTACGGGTGTCGTTGAAACTTGGATAATTACGTTTAACCTGTTGGTATTCAAACATCCATTCACATCCTCAATGTTCAAGTTAGCAATATAGCTGCCAGCCGTTGCAAATGTCTGAGTTACTGAAGAACCATTAACCGGAACTCCATCTCCAAAACTCCAATTGTAGGAAGCTCCCGCTCCAGATTGGGAGAATGTGCCAGATCCATTGAAAGTTACCTGTTGTCCTTGGCAAATTCGGATGACACCGTCTCCTTGCACTGCGGGTGAAGTGGAAATTAAATTCGAGACAATCGTTTGGCAAGGTTGCAAGCAACTAATGTTTGCAGACCAGCCAGCGTTTTGAGTTATATCGTCTGACTGAAAAACGAATGTCAGGCATCCGGAACCATTCGTTAACGTAGCTTCTACAACACCAGGCCCTACTAATCCAGTGTATGTTCCTAACGTTGGTGCACTCGTACTAGCGCCATCATAAATGGTAAGAAAATCGAAATTATTCTGTAGATTAAACTGAGTAAATGTCATTCTTACCCGACCACCTACTGCGCTAGGGCAATAGGTAAATATCTGAGTTTCATTAGGCCCATAATTTCCTGCAGCCCCTCCACTATCTGTAAATGAGCCAGTGCAACCGACGATTGCGGGTGGTGGTGTAACACAACTCAATGCCAGGTTAAAGTTAGAGTTTGTAGAAAAACCAGAAACAAAAATGTAATAATTCAGACCTAACTGTGCATTCCAGGAGACTGAGGCCGCCAATCCTGCGCAAGCCGGTCCAGCATCATCAACTCCGTCAACGCAATTTAAAGAATTGCAATTGGCACCAGAATAGATTTGGATATAGCTATCCCATGCCGCTGTTCCGCATAGTGAGGCGGTCATTATTTGACCACCGCCTGGAACAACATACCATACACCAGGCGCAGTTGGTGTTATTGCTCCGCATGGAACAGCCTCTCCAGTGCCAGCCAATGTTGCACCTATGGTTGTACCCGCCAATGTCTGACCACACGAGATTTCCGTAGCATTACAAACGAGGTCGTTCACAGGAGCAGGAGGCGGAGGCGGAGGGGGCGCTGCTGCCTGAACGTTAATTGTAAAAGGAGTACAGGCAGGTGCAGGCCATGTATCAACAATGATATAATACTGAACGCCCGCGGTCAATGCAACTCCTGTTAACGCCGGGTTACCTGCGGCATTGGTATTATTCGCTACACAAGTGCCTCCGGATGTCGGGCAGCCCTGCACCACAAAAACACCTGTGTAAGTTAGTGTACCTGTCAATATAATATCCACACTACCACTAACTGTTGGCGTATAAGAGAATAGGTAATCCTCCCCTCCCAAATAAATAGAAGTACATCCTTGACCAGAAGCAACAGAGTTACATGCCCCGCACGTTGAGTAAGTACCTGAAAATGGGAGCGAATTAATAGCGGTTGCATTGGTGCAATTAGAACACGGCGGTGGCGGTGCACCGCAACTAAGTAAAGTAACGGTTATCGCTCCATTTAATTGATTGGTTGTTGAGCAGTTGAAACGATTTAACTGAATATTGTATGCGCCGTTGGCAGGGCACGTAAAGTTTATCGAAGCTGCATTTCCTGAGCACGCAGGTCCATTATCGTCTGCGGATGCTACAGCCACTCCTGCCGAGTTAAAAATAGTTAGTTGTGTATCGAAGCCAGATCCACAATTCGAAATCTGATAAACACACCCAGCGATCATTCCAGTAACTTGGAAGTTCTGACGTCCACCGTTATTATTAGGTGGCGTGCAAGAAACACTAGCCCCAACTGCTGCTGGTGCGGCGCTTGTGCAAGCCAATGTTCCTATAAACTGAGGACATTGAGAGCGAACCTCACTGAATAGCACGAGCAATAACAATAGTGATCCGACAAATTGTCGAACAAAACTTGTTGTTATTGCTTTTTTGCAATTCTCCTGCATCTAGTGAAACAACCGGTTTAATGTAAAATAAGAGGCGAACGCCAAACACCACATTCAGTGCTAGTTCAGAATTCGTTTAGGTAGTGGCACGGTTAAGTGCTTTACAAATATAAACAAGATGATGAAAAATGAGCACTCGAAGCTTACCCCAATTGAAAAAAAAAAAAAATCAATCGTGATAAATGCCGTCTAAAACAACCCCGGGTAGCACCACGACCGTGGTTTGTTGCGGCTGGCCGCAGCCCAGTGGGGTGAAGGTAACCGTGTAGGTGCCGGGCGTGCTAGCCGCGGGGTCAACGGTGCCCGTGGTAAGGTCGAACGACAATCCCGCCGGTGTGAAACTATAGGTACCGCCGGAAGACCAGGTGTTCTGCGGTGCATCTTCTTCGTCGGTCGGGCAATATGGCCCTGCATAGCTCACCGAATAAGGGGTTGGGACTGTAACGGTAACCGTACTAACCGCATTCCCTGCCCCACACGGGCCGGTTCCATTGACCGTGTAAGTCGTAGTGGCCGTCGGCGTAGCTACTACGGTCGCTCCCGTGGTTGCACTCAATCCGGTAGCCGGCGACCACGTGTAGGAATTACCTCCATTGGCTGTAAGTGTGGCCGAAGCTCCCAGACAAATCGTGGGTGAATTGACCGTAATCGGGGTAAACGTGCTGCAACTGATGGTAGCTGTTCCGAAAAAATTGAGGGGAACAGAGGTCGTCTGC
>Ga0315903_10009707_pt1 | contig 11602 bp, 2 predicted proteins | sample LakEriMetagenome_7_FD_203524 | JGI IMG/M metagenome (GOLD analysis project Ga0315903, IMG submission 203524) | Freshwater fungal communities from buoy surface, Lake Erie, Ohio, United States - Buoy 2 MA119 | ecosystem: Environmental > Aquatic > Freshwater > Lake | place: USA: Lake Erie, Ohio... | reverse complement strand
TGGTGAACAAGGAGTCGTTGGTGCTAATATTATGAACAATCAAAATACAATATTAGTAAAATATGATAATGTTCAATATAATGAAATTTTATCTGATTTATTTTTAAATAATAATAATTTTATTACGCCTAAACAGGCTTCAAGCTTTTTATTTAATAATAAAAGTGGATCAACAGAGCCTAAAGAAATAGAAACAGTAGATGAAATTAAAAACAATGCACCTGCACTTTATAGAAGTCAACACCGTTTAGTTACCACTAGAGATTTTGAAGTTTTTATTAAATCGAATTTTACCAATTTAATTTCGGATGTTAAGTGTGTAAATAATTGGAGTTATATATCAGATTATTTAAAATATTTTTACGAGATGGGTGTCAGCAATCCTTCTTTAACTAATAGAGCGTTATTTAACCAGGTAATGTTCGCAGACTCTTGTAATTTTAATAATGTTTATTTGTTTGTAATTCCTCGGTCAGTTACACAAAGATTAAATTATTTAACACCATCACTAAAGTCACTAATAACAAGTTCAATGCAAAATGTTAAAATGGCGACAATTGAACCCGTATTTATTGATCCTGTATATAAAGCAGTTTCTTTGGGTATATCTGAATCTTTATCAAAATTAGACCCAACAATAGATGAAGACATTTGTAGATTAAATGTTATTAAATATCCAACTGCTCGCAGAAGTGATGAATCTATTAAACAAGATATAGTTAATATTATTCGTGATTATTTTAATCGTTCTAAAACACAATTAGGTGAAATGATCGATACACGTTTATTGACGCAACAAATTTTAGGAATTGACGGTGTTCGTACTATTTTCACAACAAGAACAGACAACCCTGACATTAAAACAGAAGGATTGTCTTTATTTGTGTGGAATCCTGTGTACCCTGACAATGATAAATTAGTTTCAATTAATAACATTCCTTTACGTTATTTTGAATATCCTTTTTTCAATAATTTGGATACGCTTAATTCAAAAATTATAATTTCAAATGTAAATAATATATTTGAAACAATAGAGTATTAATATACAATGTTACAAGCAAATTTTACTGTAAGTCCTTTAAGTGGTGATGTAAATTCGAGTGAATTTACGTTTACGGATAAAACTTCGGGAGGTTCTGTTTACAAATATATTTGGGATTTTGGTTTAAATGAATATGTTTATAATGAAACTTCCCCTAAATTTACCTTTAAATACCCAGGAACATATAATGTTTCATTATCAGTTACTGATTTTGATGGTAATGAAAGTAATACAACACAACAAATAACAGTAGATTTGGCTTATCGTGATTATTTAAAGTTTACTCAAATTCCAGAGAAATACGCAACACCAGGAAAAAAAACAGAAACACCATTTAAAATAGAAATATTATCATCTAATATAGATAACCCGTTATTAGTTGATTTATATTCTGCAAATTCAAATTCAGTTCCATATAATTTCGTTCCGACAAAATGGAATTTTTTAGTACCTACATGGAAATTTTTAGATAAAAACTCTAATTTTATTACTACGTTATCTGTAGATCCTGTTAAAGTTTATAAAAATAATAAAGTAGTAGCAATTTCAGGTGTCGGTGAGTTTTATTATGTGGATTCTATGAGTACTGGAAATCCTAACATAAATTCCCCGTTAATTATAACAGCGACTTTACAAACATCTGGATTTAATTTTAGTCCTGATTCATCCGTTTACTCTTATCCATCATATGCTAACAATGAATCAGTCAGAGCTGCAATTTTATGGTTAGTAGATGACGTATTTCCGACCAGATTAAAAATTACAGGAAATTATTTAAATCCTATAGATAAAACACAATGGCAAGGAGTTAAAATTCCTATTTTAATTTCTTGTCATTCAAATCGATCAGATTTAATTCCCGGAAGCAAAGATGAATTAAGTGAAATTATTTTTTCATATCCTTATACAAATAATACAAATACAGTATTTAGTAATTTTTATGAAACTAGAAACCCAATAGCAAGTTATCTGGTTTTAGAAAATACTACAGGATATCTTTTACAAGAAAATAAATTTAAAATTTTATTGGAGAACCCCGAATATTCTCAAGTTACTATACCTTTACTTGATAGTAAAATTGAAGATGCTCCTTTGTTTTTTCAAAAAACAGACGAAAATAATTTTCGTATAGGTGGTTATATTTTTACAACTCTTACACCGTTCAGTACAGCATCTTCAGCATCTATTGAATTTAAAACACAAGCAGTTAACCCACAAGCAGATACTTCAAACTTTATTTATCCTGCTGGATTTTCTCCTAATCCTAGTGTGTGGGTTTCTAACCCACAGCAAAGTACTCTTAATAAGATTACTTTAATACCTAATAATAAACAATCAAATACTATCAATTACTTTAAAAATAAAAAATTATTAGTAGATGGTAGCATTAAAGAAATAAAAGTTCCAAGTGTTAGTTCTTCTAATACTACAAATTATACTTTATCGGGATTTTCTGGAATCTGTAGTTTAGCTATAGACCCTAGACAATATGATTTGATTGCAGCGGATTCAGAATTAGATCGAATTTATAAAATTTCAAACGAGGGAGAAATTTTAAAAACCTTTAATTTGTCTAGTATTGGTGATTATAACCCTAAGAAAAAAATGTTTTATTCTTGGAATTGGTTAACCCCATCTCCTCAATTATCTTCAACAAATTTTAGTTTTTACGACCCTTCTTTTAAATCAGACAAATCAAAAAATTTTATTGGCGCTCTTGATGGTAAAATAGTACCATCTGTAAGACTTGCTAGACGGGAAGATAAACCTCAGTCAATCAGAATCATAACTTTATTTCCAGATCATGAACCAAGTTGGCCTTTAGACCCTCCAGGCACACCAAACAGTATTAATACATATCCGGATGAAAATTTAGATTTTAATGTTATACAAATTTTTAGTCCTTTACTTCCATCTACTTACATCGATTCATTATCTACGTGGACAATTATTAATGCTGTTGGAAATGGACCCACACAAATATTTGAATTAACGGGTGTTGATCTTCCTAATAATGTTAATCCTAATAGATTTATTGTTAGTGTAGATGGTGTGTATCAAACACCTTTTAATTATACGATTAGTGATATCAATAATACAGTAGGTTTTTTTAATCCTGTAAATGAAAGAAGTATAGTTAATGTTCATTATATTGCTAAATCTTTAGAGCCTGCATTTTGGTCATTTACATTAATTGAAAGTACAAGTTCTTTATTTTTACCAGACCATTTAAATTATGTAGCAGACCCCGAAGCAGGGTTTTTAGTTTTTATAGACAATAAATTAACAAATCCTAAAAATTTTTATTTTGATGTCGAAAACAGAAGTTTAATTTTTAATAAAGTATTAGAAACAAATACGCAAATTCATGTTACTCAAATAACAGTAGAAGAAAACATTAACGCACCTGTAGCATACACTCCTTCTTATGTGTCTTTAGACAAAGATTATAATATTTGGGTCACTTTATTTGATTCTGTGTCTGTATTGAAGTTTGACCCAGAATTAAATTTACTTTTTAGTACAGCTCCAAATAATATACATTGGGATCGCAGAGCTTGGACAAACTCACCTTCAGGTATAGATTATCAATCTTCACTGTTCGGGTTTCAGGCTAGATATACAGCCCCGAATGAACCAGACTTAGACGAATACACAGATGAGTTTTTCTTAAAACCGACAGTAGCAGAAACAGACAAACAAAATAATTGTTGGGTGACTTATTCAAATCCTCTTTGTAGTATTTTAGTAAAATATAATCCATCTGGTGTTCCTTTAAACGAAATTCCTACTGGATTGTATAGTACACCTACATCTTTGGCTATTAATTCATTTAATAATGTTTGGGTAGCTAATACTTACAATTCGTCTTATTTGAAAGGTGAAAGTAACGATAATATTCAAACCCCAAACGTTTCATTATCAGGTTCATTAAAATTATATGATAGTGAAACCGGCAATTTAATTAAAATTATAGAAGGATTTTCTAAACCTTCACATCTTTGTATAGACAGAGAAAATAATTTATGGTTTACACAATCTAATAGAAGAATCAGTTATTATGATACAACAACTGAACTTTTATCAACCTGGACTTTAGAATTGACTGGAGGATTTACTCCTTCTAATGATTTACTTTCTTATCAAGAAGAAAATGAGAATGATCAAATAGGTGGTATGGCAACCGACATTTATAATAGAGTTTGGATTTTAGACAATTTACAAAATTTTGTTTGGGTTATATCTTCCACGCCAAATTTCGAGAACGGTGAAATACGTTCCTTTAAGGCAAGGCCAGATAATTTAATAGGTTATTATCCAGATTTAAATGACGGTTCTACTGAAATTAATTCTGGTAATTTTTATTTTGAATCTATTAACGCAGCCGGAGACTGGACTGGAAATCGTTGGTATCAAAAATATATTACATATTCCACACTTTCTTCTGTCACTTTAAGTGGTGTTTCAAATTCATTTACAATTTATGACTTTAATAATCCATATCAAATAAGGAGAATTAATGAATCGTTCAACAATGCTGAATATTTTAAAAATTTAGCATTACCTGAAAATTTAAATAATAACAGTATTCTTTTTGATGATTTCTTTGGTGCTGCTGTTGGTACTGGATATCTAAGTGCTAATGAAGATTTGGGGCAAACCATTTACGAAAAAATAGCCAATTTTACTTCGAACCATGCTGATATAGATACTTGTAATATATCACAATTATTATCTATAGCACAACAAGTTAATCAACCATTTGACCAAAATTTTAATGTTTCGTATCCATCAGAAATAAAACGTCTTTTAGACATTTTTTCTATCTCTAAATCAAAATTGTGGGGGATAAAAAATAAAATACCCTTATTCCCACAAAGTATCGGAAATACATTAAACATGGAAACTGTTATTTTAACAGCAGGTTCAGAAATAATAGCTAGAAATATATTCGACAATAGTATACAAATTATTTCTATACCAGAACAAGACGGATTTACCACTTATCCTTTACTTTCTTTTTATGGTTACGGATTAGAACAACCGTTGTTTAGTCATTATATTTTCTATGAATTTAAACCAAAATATTCAGAAGAATATATCGAAAATATTATAGATTGGAATTCAGACTTTACGTTTTTATCTCCTTCTTTATCTAGTAATAAAGAATGGTATGGTAGTGAAGGAGCAATAGAAAATTACTTTAGATATATACTAACAAAAAATTTAATTGTTAAATAATACTAGTGAGTAATATTAGCCAACAATTTTCAAAAGACCCAAGTCAACCTATATTTATATCTTCACAAAAAACAGATATAAATAACCCAGATTCTTTTAAAAAATGGTTAAATTCTCACTCCGGTATTTTACAGGGTCAAGAATTTATTCAATATAATGACTATCTTGTAAGTTGGTATAAAAATAAAGCTCAAAATGTCACAGACAGTAAATTACAACTTAAATTAACATATTTAAAACTACTCAAACAATTACAATTATTTTTTTCTGATACAGAAGCCGAAAATTGGTACAATCAAGTAAATTTAAGTGACGAAAAAGAGCTTATTTTAGCAATTCCATACTTCGCTAAAAAGTTAAAAGACATATCATTATATTACCTCGAATTAAGAAAAAAAATAAAAGAATCTAAATTAAGATATAGTGAAGTTGGTACAAGTAATAATATAACTAGTTTAGTCAAAAATATAATTTTATCAAATTATGCTAAAAAAACAAATACCAATTTAAATGTACCTGGGCAATTACAAAATAATTTACCCGAATTAAGTGCAGTCAAAAAAAATTTAGCAATTCAAATAGAAGAACTTTACGATTTTCAAAATTATTTTGATATGGTGCCTACCTTACCCGTTTCAGCATACTTTGATGTCAATGATACGGAATTTAATAAATTTTTAACAACTAAAAATTTACTATTAACATCTACTGATTGGTTATATAAAACAGGCAATTATCCTTTATCTGGATCGCCCGAAGAAGAAGAACAAGTTTTAAATTTAATAAAACAAGCAGCGGAAAAGTATTTAGGAGAAGACAAGTATGTAATTTCTCAAATTCCTTATCAAACAAACCAATTAGAGTTTTTTGATATAGAAATAGAACAAGGACATAATTTCTTTTTCTGGCCAGGAACTGTTTATGAAACTAAAGCTTTATCTTATCCCCGTTACGAACCAATACCACTAACAAAATTAAATTTAGAAACACTCGGAACTGCTGGTTCAAGTTTAGAAATAGCTGATACTATTTTTGTTAAAACAATAAGAGGTATTGAAGGTGCATGGTTAAAAAATACATTTGTTGATTATAAAAAAGAAACAATGAAGTCTATTTTAGACGCATCAACTAAAACCTCTTTTCGTTTTCCATTTCCAGGTTTTGGCTTATCTGCAGAGGATTTAGAATGGACAGGTGCTTCTTTAGAAACAGACAAAAGATACGAATATTTAGAAGAAGACGTTAAAAAAAATATAGAAAATATATATTGGAATAATGATTTAACTTTAAGTGCTTGTAAACCAATACCCTTAAATCAAACCACTTTAATTTATAATAAAGCTTTTGCGCATCGTAATTATGATCATGCAGATAAAATTAAAATTTGGTCAACTACTCCAACTTTTGATCAAACGAATGATGCTAATTCATATTATGAAAGTTGGTTATATCGTTTCGATAAAACAGACATTTCTGTAAAATCTGGAAACAGTAGTGTAATTTACTGGCCATATGAACAAATAAATCCGGATTTAGATTTTCCTACATATTACCCAGAAAATATTAACGATACGTGTTTACCCGTACCAGTATCATCTATTGATTTTAAATTTGCAATTGCAGGTGATGCTTTATCTTCTTCAGATGTAATTTATAAAATTAACAATTATAAAGATTCATCTGAAAATGCAATTGAATGTTGTTGGTTATCTGGGTCACAAACCAAAATACCCAAAGAAAAATTAATATATACCAATCAAACAGCGTTGCAATTAATGTTAGAATCTGGAAACTATACAGGATTTGTTTGGGATGGTAACGATTTAACAGACGCCAATTCGGTATTTATTGGATATGACCACCAACCAGATTGTGCTTATAAAAATACAAATTATGTAGATTATAAAATGCACTCTATTTGTACGTGCAGCCAGGTAAGAACAACACCTTTCGGACATCCTGGAAATTCATACACAGATAACAAATCATTAGCTGATTTTATTATTGAAGATAACTCATCACCAGAAGATATTTATTTGTCTACATGGAAAGACAAATATAACACTGAATTTAGTTCAAGTTCTTCATTTGGTTGGTTTAAAACTTTTTCTAATATAGGGTGGGGTACAGGAAAATGGACTTCAGGGAATACTAATGTTAAAAATAATTTTTATTTACGCAAAGGTAAAAAATATATATATTACAGAGCTAATGTAAAAGATACAGATGTTGAAAACCTTCCAAACTATATTGTAAAATATTTTTATAATAAACCTTCAAAAGATTCAGTTTGGGTTAATGCTAAGAAAGATAATGAAAATAATTGGGTAATATCAAATGAAAAATCTTCAATGGTCTTATACCCAGGAGACCTATTAATTTACAACAGAACACCACTTTTAACATATTCATTAACTGGTGTAAATTTAGAAAAAGTTGATATCTACGAAAATAGAGGTTCTATTTGGTCTAATGTGGATTACCTTTCTATTGAAGAAAATATTAACAGAACTGTGATAGTTTCTTATCCAGCAGGACAACAAACTACTCTTAGTACAAATACTAAGCAATACCCCAAAGTCCCTTATATTAATATAATAAAAACCTTAAATTGGTCATTAACTGCACCAAATCGAGAGGTTTACAATTTCACCGGAAATCAACCGTCATTTATTTTTACACCTAATTTAACTGGTATTTATACAGTAGCAATGACTGCAATTTCTGGAAACCCAACTGCTATAAATCAAAACGCCACAAACGGTACATGGTCATATAAAACATCAGGAGTTTACGTTTTCACTGATATTCCACAAATTAGTTGTGTTTCTCCTTTTATAGAAGTTAAAACATTAACTGCATTTAATTCTCAATTGCCAGGGTATGTGATTAATACTCCATTAGCTGGTTGGGATTACAATAAAGGAATTTTTAATTCAGTTACAAAAGATGCAAATAAAGGAGGTAAACCTTTTTGGGGTAAAACTTATATAAACAAAGACGCTTATACAGGGTATGGTGGTATCAATGTTTTGGGTAATCCTTTAAGAGTGATAGATGAACATAACATTTTATCGCAACCAGAATTTTCTACAGCAATATTAAATGTTGGTTCTAAAGTACAATATGATAGAAAATATCAGGTTAAAATGGATTGGATACAGCCAATAGACTTTGAGGTTTTTGTTAATGAAAATAAATGGTGTACACTAACATTTAATTCAACCGCAGATTCTAACGCTAAAAATTTATTATATAACCACCAACAAGAATTAATAGTTTTAGCTACATCCTCTGTATCTAATATATCAATTACAAATATTGTAGATAATCAACCTGTAGAAATTGTATATTACGCAGTGAATCCATTTTCAATGCAAATATCTGCAACCCCCTCTATTTCAGAAGCTGTTTATAATTCTGTCTCTGCACAACGCTCACACGAGGCAGTAGTACCTTGGGCTAATTTTACAAATGTTAATTATCCAACAGTTGCAGCTGTTCCTATTACTACTAATTTATATTCTAACGCACAAATCGGTGGATACTTTACTCCCCCTAATTTAGGTGCATCTGTTTATATAAATGAAAATTATGAAACCTCTTTAATTTTATCATCAGATGCACTTAAAAATTATTTTAACAACACATCCAAATATCACAAAACCAAAGGTTTAACTAAAACAGAAATAGCGACACCATATTCAACCAAGTCAGAAAATAACACATGGGTTAAAGAATCTATTATTACAGGATCCACACCAGGAACAATCAAAAAAAATATATTTAAAAAATACCAAAAATTCTTACCGTATCAATCAAGTAATGATACAAACCCCCAAGCAACAACAGGATTAATTACACCATTTTCAAGACAATCTCCTTGGGGTGGTAAAAATGATTCTGAGTGGACTGATACATCTAATCACCCCGTTTTATTCACAGGAGAATTGAATATATCTAATTGGTCTGATTCTCAAATATTAAAACAAAATAAATTACAATTAGATAATTGGGTTACAGATATATATGGTAATCAATACGGTCTTTATAAAGATATTAAAAATGTTAAGTTTAAAGACAGAAAAAATACTTTAGGTGAAATTTGGGTAAGAAAAAACTCTCAAATGGTTTCTCCTGGTTATTTGGCTTTATCTGGTGTTTTTGATACTTATAAAAATACCAATTTTTATAAACAATTAACAGAAAAAGGTATTAAAAAAATTGATATGTTTTTTGATACATTAATGATAGAAACTCCAGGTGCTATCATTTTTGAAAAAATTTCTTACGATTATGCAGATGATTATATTTTTTCATTAACAGATAATGCTAGGTATTTATCTTTAGCAATGCCAACTTCTTTAAATTTAAATAAAGAACTATTAGATAAAGATTTAAATGAATTTAATTTTGCTCAAGGAGGTGAAACCTGGTTTTTCCCTAAAGAAAAACTTGTAATAATTTCCATTTGTGGTTTAGAAAAAGAAAATATTACACCAGAACTTTATCGTTTAAATTTATCAAATCAAGTTTTAGAAAAAATATTCCCCAACAAAAATGATGATATTCTTTTATTACAAAGTTTAAGTTCAGAAAATATCAATTCTATTCAATCCCCTGTTTTATCTTATAATTCATTAAAAGAAGAATTTTTATTAAATGTATCTTGTCAAAATTCACAAAATGAAAATTTAATACTAGAAATAACAATCAAAAATGATTCTATTCTTTATATTAATGATGTCACTATTTATAAACCGGACAATTCTTTATTAGCATTAAAAAACCCTCCATTTATTTTGCAACAACTATCTACTGCTGTTAATCTAACAGCTAATTTACAGTTTCAGTGTTTCGCTGAAAATGGTCCGGTTGTTTTTAATGAAACCCAAACACCAAACTGGATTAAATTGACACAATATGGATTGTTTACGGGAACACCTCAAGCAACAGGAGTTTACACAGTTCCATTTGCGGTTACAAACTCGTTTGGACCAACTTATTACTCTCTCACTGTTAATGTAACTTCTTAACTTTCTTTTCTTAGTTTAGAAGAATAATGATCGAAACGATTATGTTCAGTTGGAGATAATAATAATATACCAGGATGAATTTTTTTGTCTTTAGTTAATTGAAAGATATGAGACATCCAAGTTTGCTCATGTGGTCTAGCCCAAGTAGTTTCTAAAAACATTTTTTTATTGCCTTGTTTTGATACAATTTGTGGCCAGTTACAATAATAAATTTCTCCGGTAGCATAAGAGAGACCATCCAAAGTTTTGATAGATTTGAATTGCGTACGAGGGGAATTAGGATCAATTCCTTGTACTGGTAATCTATTGTAGTCAGGCCAATATTTTTCCCTTATAATTTGAGGAACATTGTACCAAGACCATTGTGTAGAATTATCACCATAAAATTCACTGAATGAAAGTTTTAAAAAATCAAATTCTTCAGAGTTCATGATTTTCATTACTTTGTTGTACAAATTATCAACAAAACGATTAAATCCACTCCGACAAACTTTACCAGAATGGGGATAGAAAAACATATCATCTTCAAAGAAAAACATATATTCTAAATCAGTTTGATTGAAGTGTTCAGCGATAAATTGTCTACCACCACAAATTCCTAAATTATCTTTTTTAATATGTTCAAATCCATATTCATTACATAATTCTTGATATTTCGAATACGTTGAATCATCTGTTGAATTGTCTAATAAAAATTTAGTAGTTTTTTGTAAAAACTCTTTATCATAAAGTTCCATTGAATTTATAAGTGTTTCAAATTGTTTTGGACTATTGAAACTTATAACATAGAGACCTGCTTTATCTGTATAAGGTTTTGAAGATACTTTACCAAAACCGTTTTTCATTTTTTCTCTTTTTAATGTAACTGAATTGGTTTTAACATTTTCAAAATACGTTGAAATCAATCCATTACTTTGAATTTCGGCATATTCAAATAATTCAGGGTGTTGATATAGAAGAATAGTAAATAAAGACTCTTCTGTTCCCATGAACCCTAAATCTAATGTTTGAAAAAGTAAACTATAATATAATGAGTTAAATCGTTCTATGTCTTTTTTTGGTCCACCAAAAAATCCCCCTCTTGCAACTTTATTAACATTTTCCCCTGCAAGTTTACACATGCCATCAAAATTAAAACCATGTATTTCATTATTCGCTTCATAAGGGAAACACACAAATGTAATTCCTTTATTTTGTTTAGAAATTTTATCAAGAACATGATCGTGAGTAAAATAACCAGGATGTACTGTGTTAGTTAATCCTGCATCAACCCAGTAAAGAT
>Ga0315903_10009703_pt1 | contig 11605 bp, 25 predicted proteins | sample LakEriMetagenome_7_FD_203524 | JGI IMG/M metagenome (GOLD analysis project Ga0315903, IMG submission 203524) | Freshwater fungal communities from buoy surface, Lake Erie, Ohio, United States - Buoy 2 MA119 | ecosystem: Environmental > Aquatic > Freshwater > Lake | place: USA: Lake Erie, Ohio... | reverse complement strand
CCAATCGCTGGGATAAGCCCCTGAAGGGCTTCTGCGATGGTTTGGTATGCACCTTGTTCGTTCCAGTATGTAGCCATGATTTCTCTCCTTATGTTGTTAAATTAAAAACCGTAGTTCTCAGCGCAGATGGGGCCAATGCCACGAGCGATGCTGTCAGCGTCTGTCAATGCACGTCCGCAGATGGAGCAAGCACCAAACTTCTTGCCGTAAGCGATAGCGGCTTGTGCTGGATCGCTAGCCACCGCCACGATGCGCTCTGAAGCCTCTGGAGTGCATTCGCGTGATGTGAACAGGCGACCACCCATGACCTTGCCCAAGTACAAACCGTCTTCTTTGTTTTTGATGTAGATCGCGCCAGCGTTAGCGCTTGTCTCTGAGGCTGGGCTGAACACAAATGTGTCGAGACGCAACTTGGGGCGCTTTACGCCTGCTTGCTTGGCGTTGTTGAATGCCACCTCGATAGCCTCCACAGTCACCACTGGGGCTGACTCGATACGAGCGGCTTTCTCTGTAGCGCGTTCTGCCATGAACTGTGCTGATTGCAAAGTCAAGCGCTGAACTGTCTCGAATTGCTTTTCTGTGAGTGAACCAAACTTGTTGAGAGCTTCCAACATAGCGCCAGCGAATGCGAACTTAGGGGCGCTGGTTTCCATCCACAGAGCTTCTGCTGGGTTAGCGTCTTTCCACTCTTGCGCAGTAGTAGCTTTGGCTTGTGCCACAACAACAGCACGTTTTTGTGAAGCCATCTTTGCTTTAAGGCGCGTAGCTGGGGATGTCTTGAAAGATAGCTTGCCTTTGCCCTTGCAAGCAAAGCATTCGCCAGAGCGAACGTTGATGTAACCGAAGGTGAAGCGACCAGTGCCGTTGCACTTTGTGCAAGCTTGCTCAAAGTAAGTAACTTCGGCAGTTGTGGAGTTGGCTGGTGCGCCAAAGTCCAAGTCGTTGGACATGTCGTCAAAGGGATTAGATGCTGTGTTCATAATTTGCTCCTTGTTACCTGCTAACGTTGCAGTGATGCTATTGTAACTTCAAGTTAAAGGAATTTAGAAGTAGGGACATACCCTAATACAAATTATTTATTGACGAGTACTCTTGTTTTCAATTCTGTCAAAGATTTCGCCTGCTTCATCCTCAGGTACTGGGATAGCGTTGTCGAAGAGCGTACCGTCCTCCAATTGCTGATGCAAGTCTGCAATCACTGCTTGCAGTTCTTCCTGAGTGCCATCGAAGTCATCGAAGCACCCCTCAGCAAATACGATCTTGAGCTTGGTCATTGCTTTGTCCCTTTCATTTGGTCTAGCTCTGGATCAATGAATCCCTTGATCAACTCCACAAGCTCTTGCCCATTCTCAAAGTGTAAGATGATGGCGGTTAAGACGTAAGTCACCCCCACGTCAAACCCTTGAAAGTAAACCAGATCCCTCTCTTCTGCGGTTTTCATGACATCTGATTCGGCATGCGGTTATAGATCGCTTTAGCGGCGTTCATGAGGGCTGTGGCTACTTCCCCCTCATCTTCTTGATTCGCAAGCTCTGCGACCAGCCTAGAGCACTCCTTGCGCTCAATTAGGATCGCCCTCTTGCTTGTCTCGATAGCCACGGTCATGATCTCTGCTTTGGCTATTGCCAAGGTAGCGTCAAACTCCTGCTGGGTGTAGAACTCCACCGCCCCCGTGGTGCCTAGCAGTTGGCGAGCGAGTTGGCTTACTTCTTTGGTCATTTGAATTTCCTTACGAGTTCAATAAATTTCTCAGGTGGTGGTGGCAACATTTTCTCACTGGGTGGCGTCCAACCATACTTACGCCAGATAGCCTGAACGTCAGATCCAGACTCCCACTTGAAGTCTTTGTTGGGTGTCGATGGATAACTGATCTTGGAATACGGTGGCATTGCAATTTTGTTCATATTGTCTCCTTAGAATGAAAAGTCATAGTAGGACTCACGGTGACCAATGCTCAAGCCACCAGTGCCGTAGATCAGTCGTCCGTTCTCATTGTGATAGCACTTACGCCATTGACCCTTTTTGTCCTTGCGGTAGTAGTAACGGTGTCCGTCCATCACAGTGGCATACTCGTACTCTTGTGACTCGCTGATGCCGTTGTTGTCGATACGCTTCTTACTGTCTTCTGTGACTGCAATGTAGCGCTTCTTCATGTTGACCTCCACAATGGTGCCAGCGTCGCGATCCGTCCACGACAACATGGTCACACCCATGCCCACGGTTGGCTCTGGTTCGCCAATGGTCATGCGACTGTACAAGTGATTGACCAGACTGCCTGTTTGTGTTCCTGCGTTCATGCTGTCACCTCTTCTAAAAGTTTTGTCAATGCTTCCAACATAGCCTGAGCTTGCTCGCGAGTCAGGGATGTGCCAACGTGGTGGTTGCGACCGTGGATTGATAACCACACGCCACCGTTCTCCCAAGTATCCAAAAACATATTCTGGTTACCGTTGTGTTTGATTGTGTATTCCATGATGTTGTCCTTAGATGGGGCCGAAGCCCCGTTAATTAGGCTGTGGGTGTCACGGTGATACGTGCTGAACCTTCTTTGCGGAAGGAATCAAGTTGTGCTTCGGTGATGCCGAAGTGCTTGATCAATGCCTCGTAATCGACACTGCCTTTGACGTTGGCGATGACAACAGTCACGCCATACTTCTCACCACGGTGCTTGCCTTCACCGTAGGCGTTGGTGACGTCGTCCTTGAGGGACTTGACTTTGGCTGTCAAAGCCTTTTGTTCACGATCCAACACTGCGAGTTGGTCGATGGGGTTGAGCAGGGACTCGACTGTCGCTACTGCTTGTACTTCTGTTGCTACTGCTGTCATGATAATTTCCTTTTTTTCCTGTTACCCGCTAACGTTGCGGTGAAGTGATTGTAACTCCAAGTTAGAGCACTTGTGAACCCCTTTTGAAAAATATTTTCATTTATTTTGCTAAGTGTTTTCCCTAAGCCTCTTAATTGTCACGTTTAGGGCGTCTAGCTCGTCCATTTTGGCTATAGCCCATGCTCTACGCTCCCCGTGCCAGCCCATCTTGCTCCCCTGATGGCAGGACTTACACAGGGCTACGCAGGTGTACTGCCTGCCTTGCTTGATGTGGTGGGCGTCAGAGGGTGGTGGCTCGTCACAGACACTGCAGGGAAGCTCTTTGACCTCCTGCAAGTGCTTGCGCTCTGCCTTGTTTAGGTTGTTATTCATTTATCAATTCCATTCCGTATTCGTTTATGCCTTGAGGGATTACAAGCCCATCGCGTTTGGCAAGCCTGTTTTTTTTGAATCTGTTGTAGTCAACAAAGTGGTGCCATCGATCAAATTTCCAAACCACTTTTGCGACATCTGGATGCATTTCCTCCAGCATCTGGGACTTGGGCATGGTTCCCTCGCTTGCGTAGAACGCCTCTGTGTTGCCGCCACCCATCGATTGAGTCCTAACCTTATTCTGCAAGAACGCGTTGAATTGCACCGTACACATGCCATCTTTGAGCACACGCAGGGATAGGTGCGTGTCTTCGTTGTAGCGCCCCTCCCAGCGGTGTTTGAGCGTGTTCTCGATCAGCAGGCAGGAGTAGATACGGGTGTTCATTACAAACGGTGGTGGCGTGTCCTTACGCTTGGCAAACATAGAGTAGTTGAACCCAGCAATTGGCACGTTGGTGTAGCGCTCCACGAAGTCTTCCGCCGCTCTAAAAATTGCTGGTGTTTCGCACTTGATCTTCATGTTGCGGTTAAGGCGGTGAAAGCCATCGATGTTGTCATCCAGCACCCAGTGACGAGACGCACCCAGAGAGATGGAGTGATCCCATGCAAAGTTCCTTGCCGCTCCGGGGCCTTTGCTCTTTGAGTCACCAAATTCATCGCACGTCACATATGCATCGAGGTAGCTTTGTGGCAAAACGACCAACCTATGCGCATCTACGCTACTTGCGTAGTTATCAAACTCTTGCTCTTCGACCACCATACGGTACTCAGCGCCCATGCGATCAAGGGCGTCGGCGGTGAGGGTCTTTCCCCACCGTCCTTTAGACACAATGTAAATTGGGTGTTTAGGCTTCATCGACATACCGTTTGTCTGCCAATGTTGCTTTGTCTTGTGCTGGATACCATACCGAGTTTGTCTTTATGGTAACGGTCTGCCCAATAAGTTTCGCAAAAGCTTGAAGGCTTTCTACGCTGTCAAAATTCACACGCAGGGAGTAGACGGGTAGCAAGTTCTTTTGCTCGTACTCAGGCATTCCCGACCACTCCTCGCGCCACGACTCCTGCTCTCCAAAGAGAACATGTTGGTCATCATTGGGCTTTGCGTAAGGCATTTTTAACCCAGTCGATCCATAGTGCGGTTAGACGCCTCCAAAGAGCGCCAGACGTCTACGCGAGCCTGAGCCGCTACCAATCCCCACCTCAAGGCTTCTGCTTGCTCTGTAGCCTCTTCTATTGCCTTGAGGTGCTGGATGTACTCTGCGTCTGCGTATGCCTCGATCTCAGCGGCGGCTACCGTCTTCACGCCATTGGACATTGCATGCTTCATGAGCATCGCCTTTTTGGACTTGCGATACTCCTCGACGTAAGTGAGGTGAGCTTTCGCCTCGGCATATTTCTGCCCGTGTGTGTAGATGAAATCTACTGCGTCGTTGATGTCTTTTTGATTCATGATTTTCCCTTTGTAAACCCTGCTCTGTTTTTTAATTCATGGCATGTCAAACACCGCCACTGTGGAGCGCCTCTGCTGTTTTTGCCTTGCAACTCTGCAGGGCGTAGGCGACACACCTGACAAGTCTTTTTTTCGTTCATCGTTTCATGCCCCGTATGTATGCCACGAAGCTATCCATCGTGTCCTTCTCAAAAGCTTTGAATTCGTACACCGCCTTCGCTACCTCTTCCAACACTTGATTACGGTCAACAGGCATGACGTACTCACGCTTGGGGAAAGCCTCTCTGTAGCTTATGTACTCTTGAATGTCGTCGTCATCGTTTTTCATTTCACATCCCATAAATTGCAATTAACGTTGCGTCAGCCAAAGCCTGACCCTTACCCTTTTTGTCCAGATCACGCCAGTGTGGGTACATCTGGATCGCTTTTACCCTTGATGCGTCTTTGTCTAAGCCAGTGAGCCTAGCGCGTGTTTTCCACATGTTTGGGGTCACCATAGTCACTGGTATCTCAAACGCGCCCAAAACGCCTTGTATGACCCCTGCTGAGTGTCCAAACGAGAACATCGACGCTACACCTTGCTTGGGCATGCTCGCGACCAACTCCACGTATGCATGGATCTTTTCATCACCGTACAAATGTGGGCGGATAAAAGCCGCCAACGCAGAAGCATTCACCCTGTTCGCGGAACCCGTTTTCATGGTGGGCATCGCCATCCATTCGATGGGTGTTTTGTTGTCGTCAATGATGACGATTGCGCCCGATAGACCGGGGTCAATTCCTATGCGTTTCATTTCTTTCCTTTGAGTGAAAACTGTGGGCAACGTTGCAGAATGAATCGCAACTGTTGTGTAGGGTGACCCTTCTTGTCGAGGATCGCATTGCACTTCTTGTTTTCGTAGTGCTTGCACTCGAAGCAGATCCGCCTATCGTCGCAACCCTGTTCACGGTCACGTAGCTTGAGCAAGCCTGCCAAGTCGTATGCCTCTTCGGTGGGGCATCCATCGTCAATAAACCTCTTTGCTCTACGCTGGACAATTTGCTCTTCGCGCTCTTGTTCTTCAGTCATGGCATTCCTTTAGTTGATCAGTGTCCGAATGACATCTTTTAATTTGGCAATTTCTTTTGTTTGATGGTCAATAATTTTCAAAAGGTCTTTGGTATTTTTTTTGACTTTAATCGGCTCAGGAATACCAATTTTTAAAACTTCAGACTCCAACTTTAAAACTTGAAAACTGTGTTTTAAAAATTCAAACAGTTTTTCAGTTCTATAGTGACGTGGAATAGCACCAGTTTCCCATCGTGCCAATGCTTGTTGCAAAAGAACTGCGCCTGTAAATTCTTTGTATGCATCACAAAATTCCCGTTGGGTTAAACCCATTGCAAATCTATCGGTACGAAGAGCCGCACCAAAATCTTGACTGATCATGCTTGTCCCCTTGCTCGGATGGCGTCACGGTTATCAATGCAAGCCGCCCATGCTGATTTTGCTGTTGGGTTTCCTTCAAGTTTTGCATACACATCAGCGTGTTTCTTGCAAACTTCAGCACACGCCTCACGCTCTTGCTGTGCTATTAGCTTGGCAAAGCGTAATAAACCGTCTTCATTAAATTTAAGACCATTGATGGTGTGTTCTATTGCCAAGAGAATAATGTCGTCATTGTTCATTTGTTTTTCTCCTCAAGTTCTTTTACCAACATTTTTATGACCAACATTAGCTCTTCAAGTCTCAAAGCCGCTTTTTTCAATTGCTCATGTTCAAGCTCATATGCTTCGATGTAAAACTCAAGTTGTGTTTGTTTCATCGTTGCTCCCTTAACTTCAAGCCACGAGCATCCAATTGCTCAATAATTTCTTTTTGGCTTTTACGTCCCAAGTTAGGAATTTTGAGTAATCCAATGTCTGTGCATCTAAGCAGTTGTGAAATTGTAAAAATTTCCACCTCTTTCAAACAACGCTCCGTCCTTACAGTCAATTCAAGCAATTCAATACCATCCACAGAAACAGCTTCTTTCAACGCCCATTTGTCTAAAATAGCTTTTCTGCAATCAAGCATTTGTTCTGCCATTGCATAAGACCGTAGCGCTACGTTGTGCACAGCAACCATGCCCTCTTGACGTTGGATAGCTTTCATTGCTTCGGTAGCAAAGTGATCCAGTAATTGTTCTTTGTTCATTGGTAATCCTTACATGAATGATGTTTAGCGTCTTCAGAGTTATGCCACTTACCTTGACAGCCAGTGCATTTAAATTGTTTGGTTTTGATGGTGATGGTTTTGCCTCTTAACTCCTTAATGGCGTTTGAAGCAAAGTGGTAATAGTTGTGAGCGCCATTGTTACTTTGGGCTTCATGTAACCCCATGAGTAAATCAATACACGCACTACGTTCGGCAGAAGCAACAAGGTTTGCAAAATGTTCTAAACCTTCTGTAAAAGTTGGCTTGCCAACCAGTCCCGCTTCTTGTGCCATTTGCATAATTTCTTCTCTGTTCATAAAAGCATCCCTCCGTTTTTAATTGAGTGAACCAGAGTGTGATCAGGGTTCTTACCCTTCGCCTCGTGGTAAGCCCTCCAGATCGCGGCATGCACTGTGTAGCCACGACGGTTGGTTTGGATCTCCGCCGCCTTGTGCGTCTTGTACCCAAACGGGTTGCCAATCATCTTATTGTTGGCGTCAAAAATGTAAAACCTTGCTTTATCAATCATTTCATTTCTCCTTAAACCCACTCATTGTGGTGATCACACTCTAACACAGAATTACAGTAAGTAAACAAAAAAAAGGGACACGTCCCAAAATTTTCACCAGAGTTTGAAAGTTTGATCAGAGTATTGACCAGAGTTTGTCCGCTTTTTCTCCGTAATTTCTCCGCTCTTTCTCCCCATTCAATCCGTTCACCCAAAGACCCCCCCTACCCCATTGAAGGAGTAAGAGAGAGATTAGGTGCTTCACCCCCGCTAAACGGGATCATCATGTTTGCTTGCGCAAAACCCCCGACTTGATGATTCGACCAGTCGCACGGATTGTTCGGGAACTGCCCCCTAGACCTAGGTCATACCGTGTACGCTTTTCTTCCGCGCCACCACGACTGGGGTGCTTGCTAACGTGCGGAGTACGGTTGTCGGAGGAGAGACTGGGACTGCTTCACATAAAGCAGTGTGTTTCAAAACATGAGGAGCAGTGGCGGCGCTAACCCGCAACACAGTCCCAGTCCCAAAAGCAAAAAGCCACTTACAACTGCCCCGTCGAAGTTCCCCTAAACGGGGCGAGGCATGTGTAAATGGCTTCCAGCGTTGACTTCGACGACAACGAGCGGATTATAACCATAGAAGTTCAAAGAGTGTCAAGGGGTATCAAAAAAAAACCCCTTCACGTCTGAGGTGAAGGGGTAACTCAAATGGACAAACCAAAATGTGGCAACTGCGGTAACCACACCCACAATATACATCAAGCCACCTGTAAAAGCACCTTGTTCCTAAGCGCCATAATCTTTCCAACGACAGCAAATAAACCGTTGCTTTTATGCAAATCGTTGGCATCCCAGCCAACAGTGTCCGCCATCGTCCAAGGTAGCTCAGTACTTATTGCCGATTTCTCACCAGTCTTTGACTCGTCGTTGTCCGCGAAGATGTAACGCTGACCTTTAATCTGATCTGCTACCGCGACCATGTTCGATGCAGAGAAACAAACCACCACAGACGCCTTTAAACCCACGCTACGAAGCGATGCGTGGATGGATAGACCTGTAGCGTACCCTTCGCATAACCAGACCTCCTGCGCCCCTCTATCGCCTAAGTACATCACAGCGTTACGAGCTTGCATCCCCAGCAACATTTTCTTTTCCCACTTGCGTGTCTCAGCATCCCAGTAGATCCGCTGATACCCTTGCAGGCTGTTGGTCACCACGTTACGCATAGGCACTAACAGGGAATCCTCCAAAACAAGCCCCTCAAGGTCTGGGAAGCCTTTTAGGTGCAAGTAGTCATGCTTGGCTGGTTTAGCCGCGTTTATCGTCGTATACGCCTTTTTAGAGGCATTCTCGTACCCTGTATCGCGTGTAGCGTTTATCTTCTTGCGCTTATCCATCCATTCGCGCTTTTGTTCGTCCGTCCACGGTGTCGCGTTTGGATCTTCGAACCAGATCACGCGAGCTTCGCCTGACCAATCCATAACCCAGCCACGCTGACCATCGTAGAAGTACGCCCCGTTGCCAGAACGTGGTTTCTCCACAGTCCCACAGCGACGTATACGGTCAGAGGGGAAGAACTTGTTGGGGTCGATCTCCACCCCATGTGCTCGTGCAAAAAGAATGAAGCTCATCGTTGCATCCCCTTCTTGTACGCCATGTTCATTGACTGAATTTTATTGTGTACGTTGCGGGAAATCTCCACGATGGGAGCGGTCGTGAACTTCCACATGGGATCTTGCCCAGTCATCTTCTTGAACAGGTGGTACGCACGTCCCTGTTGCTTCTCAGGTGCGCTGTGGTGCTTGGCATACGCGACGACTTGATGCCACAAATGCTCTGCGTTGTCAGCGAGCTTTTTCTTGTTCTTACCCTCGCCAATGAAGATCTCCTGCATATGACCGGGCAACGCCTCCTCGCGAGGAGCTTGTATCTTCTCAAACCCACACGCCATACAGCGCTTATGAAACGGTTTGTACCCACACTTAGGGCAACCCATCGGCTCGTAGTCCTCATCATTGCGAACCTTCTTGTCAAGCTTGTCACCGTCGTCAAGCTTCTCAAGTCCATTGAAAAACACCTCGGTGAAGTCTTCGGCAAAGCGAACAATGTTGCCACTGAAGTCAAGCAGGTAGCAGTCCTTCTTACCAGTCTCAGGAGAGGAGCGCAGACCTCGTCCCCACATCTGAATCGCAGTGCTCAGTGACTTGCGAAGTGGTCGTGCATCACACACACATCCAACGTCAGGAACGTCAAAGCCTTTAGCTAAAGCTTCTACAGAGATCAAGATGCGCAAGTGACTGTTTGGCTTGCGGTACTCGTCAAGCAAAATCTGGCGCTCCACCGCTGTCGTGTCGGACGTAAACACAGCCGCCATCACGCCCTGTCGTACAAACTGTTGAGCCAACTCTTCGCAGTGCTTGATCGTTGCACCGAACACAATCGTCTTACGGTTCTCAGCAAACTTAAACCACTCTTTGACGACATCCCCCACAATCTCCATCCCGCGCTCCTCAGCCGCCTTATCCGTCCACTCACCCCCTGCGGTAGCCGCGTCCCTCATATCGGGCTTTGTACAGCTAAATATCCGCATGGGTACCAACACACCAGACTCAGTGAGTTCGTGCATCGTGGTGGCGTTTATGAGGTTTGAGAAGATCTTTCCCAGACCAGCGCTGAATGGCGTTGCAGACAGCCCGATCACCGCCGCCTTTGTGTTCTGAGCAAACTCCGTCCACACCTTCATTTGGGTGTGAGCTTCGTCCACCACCAGAACGTCTACGTTAGGCCAGTACGCTCGCTTGGCAATCGTCTGTGCAGACGCGATCTGAAGCAGTTCATCAGGACGACGACGCTGGTGCTTGGCTTGAATAACTCCATGAGCAGTCAAACCGTACCCATCTGCCGACTCTGAGGTTTGGTTGATCAGTGTTGTGCGATCACACAGGAAAACAGCACGTTTACCCTTTTGCATCGCCTCATGGCAGATACGAAGCCCAAGGTAAGTCTTGCCAGCCCCTGTGGGAGCCATAATCAGTTGGTTTTTATGTCCATCTCTAAACCCCTGACGGAGTTGTTGGTGGGCGTCAATTTGGAATGCGCGTGGTTCGGGAAATCTTGATCCATCATCACACTCACTCGGTGCTAGGATATTGGTCATTTTTGTGCTTTACGAATTTTGTCGAGTTGTGCTTGAGCGCGTTTAGCATCTTTGATGGCTTCGTTTTTCTCCGTCATCAGAGCAGAAATACGTACCTCCATTTGAGCATTCAAGAAATTCAGTCTCTTGATTTCTGCATACGCAGTAGCTAGTGCATCGTCTGCTTCTAGCATCTTATTCATCAACTCAAGGTCGGCTTGCTGGGCTAATTCGTTGGCTTTCAGTTCCGCCTCGTCAGGGCCGTAATACTGCGTCAGGATTGGCTTCTCAGGCGCTTCTTTCGGGAGAGCTTTGTCAATAGCGCCAGCCTGCTGATCCTTGGGTAACTTGGAAATTTTCTGTGCTTTTTCCAAACCAATCTTGCCTGACTTGACCGCCTCTTTCACCTCTGGTGATGCGTCACGCAGTACAGCTTTGGCTTGCTGAATAGTTCTTTCTGACGCGCCTGAAATGTTAGCCAATTCAGAATTGGTTTTAGATAAGGGCGCAGTGCCTGCGTCCTTATTTGGACGGTTAGCAGGATGCCACTCATAGACTTGTGCGGTAGCTATTGCCAACTGAGCCATCGTGATGTGACGACGGTTCTTGTTCTGTGCGAGAACGAAGTCTTTCGGGTCAATCCACTCGTCTAGCTCAGTCTCAGGGCAGTCTACGTTCGCCTCATTAGCGGCTTTATAGCGGTGCCATCCATCAATGACCATCCCCTCGTAAATGGTGATTGGGTTCAATACCCCGTTTGTTTCGATGCTGTCTCTGAGTTCTTGAAACTCATTGTCTGTCATTGCTGGGAATGCAGAACTGAGAGGGTGTTGCTTATATTTCATATTGCTCCAAAGGATAAAAAAAGCCCTAGGCGGAACTCTCATCTTTCGATGTTGGCGGACTGGTGAGTACCAGCAGAGTCCCGTCTAGGGCTTACTCAAGGATCGCCGCCAAGCGATGGTTTCACTGTATCACAAGAAAATATCAGGACGCAACTCGACTCGCGTAACCAAGCCTTGTGTCGCCTGCTCAATCCTCAGTGATAGCTCAGGAGAAGCCTTTCGGCTCCCATTCATGATCAAGGATAGCCAAGTCGGTGATATGCGAAGGTACTCCGCCATCTCAGACTTAG
>Ga0315903_10009697_pt1 | contig 11611 bp, 17 predicted proteins | sample LakEriMetagenome_7_FD_203524 | JGI IMG/M metagenome (GOLD analysis project Ga0315903, IMG submission 203524) | Freshwater fungal communities from buoy surface, Lake Erie, Ohio, United States - Buoy 2 MA119 | ecosystem: Environmental > Aquatic > Freshwater > Lake | place: USA: Lake Erie, Ohio... | reverse complement strand
TAACGGGAGCATTAATAGTGGGTGGAGCAACAACATCAACGACAGTCGGTTTAATTAGAGCGTCTAATGATATCATTGCATACGCGAGTTCAGATGAAAGATTAAAAGAAAATGTTGAAACTATTAAAGGTTCATTAGACAAAGTGATGTCAATTGGTGGTTATGAATTTGATTGGGTTCCAATGGAAGGGATACATGAAAACGAAGGACATGACATCGGAGTAATTGCACAAGAAATTCAAAAGGTCTTACCCGAAATTGTTACAACAAGAGAAAATGGTTACTTAGCTGTTAAATATGAAAAAATAGTTGCATTATTAATTGAAGCAATTAAAGAACAACAAAAACAAATAGATGATATAAAATCTAAGTTACAATAAAAGAAAAGGGACTCAATTGAGTCCCTTTTTTATTTCTATTAACATATTTCCAATATGGTATTCACCAGGTTCATAATAAGGAATAGAAAGTCTAAGCTTTTGAAGATTTATTATATCTTCATTTGTAAAAGGTTCTACTTCTACTATAACAACATCTACCGTATCTGTAAGAGTAAATTTACTTCTTAAATCGTATCTAGTGTTCTTTTGTTCATTCTCTACATAATCTAATGGAATGTCCCCCAAGTCAATTTTATCAAAGAATGGTTCAATTTCAAATAAACGATTTTTGTTTCTTGTTATTAAACCCATACTAAAAGATTTAAAAGAAAAAACATCATCCTCCCAATATCTCAGTTCATTAAACGCGTTTATTGGTATACCCCATTTCCTAACAAAGTTTCTATTTGACGAGACCTCAATCCTATGTCTATCATTTTTATACTCATCACTAAATCTAGATGTCTGCGAAACAAAATGGTAAGTTATTGCGGAAGTGCAGGTTTTAAGTTTATATCCTTTTAGTTTCGCACGAATTAAAAAATCGTCATCTTCACAAAAAGCAGGAATAAAACTAAAACCATCGAAACCGCCCACATCAACAAACATATCCTTATAACCTGACATGAAAAAAACCGCACCATCATATATGTGGTCAGTTTTATTATTCTCTGAAACATAACGATTAAATCCGTCGTAGTTAAAATTGTTAAATTTATCTCCTAAATCTAATATAACTTTACCAGGTCTTTGATGTCCTCTGAATATCGGAGGTTCGATAGTTGTATAGGATAAAAGAGTATCAGGTGTTAATAACCTTTCTATTGATTCTAAAAACCCCTCACCAATTATCATGTCATTATGAATTAAAACGAGTTTTTCTGTATCAACTAACTTTATACCTGTGTTATATGTATCTGAGAAAGTAAGTCTTTGGTCGTCATGAAATATGGTGACATAATCATCTATATTTGATATTTCTTCTAACCATTCTTTTGTTCCATCAGTGGATCCCCCACTACTAATAACTAACGGAGATTCGGGATATAAATTTCGAACTCTATCATAACATGATTTAGTTAAATCTAATTTATTATATACCGCCAAAACAAATGTTATATCCATTTTATAATTTTTCTTTTACAAATTTAAGTGCAGACTCAACAACTTGATGCATATCATAGTATTTGTATTCACCCAAACGACCACCAAATAATACCAAGTCCTTCACCTTATTAGATTCTTCTTTATACTTGGAAAAAATTTCATTATTTTCCTCATCATTAACAGGATAGTATGGGTCAGTAACACCGGCAACATATTCTGTTGGATATTCGTGAGTAATCCATGTAGTGTCTGTATTAACACCCTCGAAATGCTTGTGTTCAATTATCCTTGTATATGGGATATTGTAATTTGTATAATTCATCACAGGAACACCTTGATAGTTTGGTTGATTAAGGTGTTTGTGTTCGAATCTAACCGTCTTATATTCCAACTTACCATACTTATAACCAAAGAACTTATCAATTGGACCAGTAAAAATTACTTTATTGTGAAGTGGTAATTTACCATTAAAGTAATCTGTTTTTAGTTGAACGTCAATACCTTCTAATAATTTATTGAATATCTGAGTGTATCCACCGATTGGTATTCCTTGGTACTTATCAAAGAAATAATTATTGTCCCACACGAAACGAACTGGTAATCTTTTAATAATTTCTTTTGGTAATTCTTTAGGATTTTTCATCCATTGTTTGTGAGTGTACCCTTTGATAAGTTTCTCATATACATCTTTACCCACTAGCTTAATTGCTTGTTCCTCTAAGTTTTTTGGTTCACCAATTTCAGATGATTGTTGTTTGATAATCTCCTGAGCTTCTTTTGGGTAATTAACACCCCATAACTTGTTAAATGTCCACATACTAAATGGTAATGAATAAATTTCATTATCGTATGTTGCTAATACATGATGACGATAGGTATTAAATTCTGCGAATTGATTAATCCAATCCCATACTTCTTTGTTTGATGTGTGGAAGATATGTGCACCATATACTTGTAGGTTTATACCATCTCTGTTTTCAGTGTAACAATTACCACCAATGTGATTACGAGAATCTATAACCAAAACTTTTTTTCCTGATTTGGTAAGTTCATGTGCACATATAGAACCAAAAAATCCCGAACCAACTATTAAATAATCGTACATATTAAACTTCAATTAATCCAATACCCAAAAAATTACCATTAACACTATCATATTGTTTAGTATATTCATAATGTTTGTGGTTTTTTTTGATTTCATTCCAAAATTTAACAACACCCTGACAAACAATACTATCGATGTCATGAAAGGCGATATACTTTGGATTAAATTGTTTTGCTATTTTAAAATCACGAGACAAACCTTCATAAGAATGGTCACCATCAATTAAAATCAAATCAATGTCATGATTTATTAAATTTCTGTTTAATAAATTACTATTCATTTTAAAATAACCAAAATCTCTATATTTTTTATACTCATTGATGATTTCTGATGGAGGTATTAAATCACAAGCATATGATTTAAATTCACCATTTATTTTATTTAAAAACTCATTTGTAAGTATAAATGTTCCTCCCCACCTGCACCCTATTTCCAAATAAGAATTAATTTTATATTCTGATAATTGTTTTAAGTAAGGGGCAAATTGATTTGGGTATTGCCAAAAACGAATTCCTTTATTAAAATTTTTACTTAGTTCTTTTGGTAATTCTGAAACATTTTCACCATTCATACCAAATGAAGGTAACAACAATTCCAAGGATTCCAATTCAACTTCTCTAATATCTATGTTAGATATTTGTTTAAATAATTCTACCATTTGTGTTTAAATAAAACTTTTTTATCATTAAAATATACGTCACCATTAATGTCTTGAGTGGTACCCTTTGGACTAGGGTAGTGTCTATGGTTGTGAACATCATACCCCATTTCAATTATATTAAAACTGGTATCGGTACCTATGATATAAGAGATTAACCATTGTTGTTTTGCATAATGATGAAACATTGGAGATACACTTGGATAAAGTTCGTTATATTTTTTTAAAAGATATTTCCAAGTTTTCTTATTCATCCCTAAAACTCCAGTATTGTACACTTTTTTATTTTCCCAAACATCAATATCAATTTCAGATGATATGAAGTTGGTTCTCCCTAAACGTTTGGACTCGTCACCCAACGTATCCGTTGGAGATGCGTTGTACCCAACATGTACATCACCATCTTTAAAAGATTTATAAAAGTTAATCTCATCTTCAGATAAGTTTCTTTGTAAGATGATATCACCATCAGTGTAGATGATTACGTCACTATCTTCAGTTATAGAATTGAATGATTCTGAATTTAAAAAGTCGCCGTGTTGAACACATTTATTATTATTTAAAGATTGAATATTATTTACGGGTAGATTAACCACGTCAATATTTTTATAAGGTAAACTCATCTCATCCTCACCAACATAAACCAATATGTTTTTATCAAAATTAGAATTCGATTCTATTGATTTTAAGTAGGGTCTCATCTTACTTAAATAATTTAGGTCGGAACCTGTTGACAAAATCAATTTATTCATATGTTTAATTGTGTACGTACTTACTCATATTATTTCCAATAGCTGTAAATTCCCTTATCCAATTCGTATTTTTCCCACACAAATCTATCTCTTTTTGGTTGTTTCTGAGCCCATTCCCACATCACCTTAAGTCCATCATACAGTGATGTTTTATCCTCGTAACCCAAAAGTCTAACTGACTTTGACCAAGTTGGTATAGCCGTTTTTACCTCGTGTCTTTGCTCTTTGTAGACCGTTTCACCATCACGAATTACTTCACGTAATATCTTATTAGCTTCGTTAATTGTAAAATGTTTAGTACCACCTAAGTTGATGATTTCTTTTGAACACACTGGTTCTTGAGAGGCTCTCCAAAGACCTTCTAAACAATCGTCAATGTAACTGAAAGCTCTTTTTTGTTCACCATCACCAAATATTGTCATAGCTTCACCATTCATATGTTGGTACATCCAAATACCTAAAACATTTCTGTACTTATCCCAAATATTTTGTTTAATTCCATAAACATTATGTGGTCTAATTATACACCAATCCAATCCATGATGTTCACCGGCCACTTTTATATCCATTTCACAAGCATACTTAGCAATACCATAAGGATCAATTGGACTTGGTATTTGATTTTCATCAAAAATCTCTCCATTACCATGACCATAAACTGCCATGGTCGAGGTAAATACTAATCTCTTAACATCATTTTTAATACATTCATTTACTATTCTTGATGTTGCAACTAAATTATTTTGATAATTATAACTTCTTATAAATGGACTCAACCCCTCCGCAGCATAAGCCGCAAAATGATAAACATAATCAAATTTATGAACCTCAAAACAATTTTCAATTGGATGTGTAACCAAATTCATTTGCCAAAATTCTACTTTTGGGTGTACGTTTTCCTTATAACCACCACTTAAATCATCCATCCCCACAACCTTTACTTCTGGATAATTTTCAATTATATAATCCGCCAACCTTGAACCTAAAAGTCCCGCAACTCCTGTAATTAATATTTTCATAAAGAACTATAATAGTTGTTTTGTTTTTCTTGTTTATTTATTGTTTTAATATGTGTAATAAAAAAGTTTTCATCTTCAGGTGGAAGTAACGAATAAATCCTACCGCTAGTAATTCTTTCGTGTACCTTACCATACCAATGAAGACCTTTCTTATATATTCTACCTTGATAGTCTGGAAAATTAACCCAACCACTTTCGTTTACCTTCCATCTCCATTTTTTTATGTGTTCTTCCGTGATTCCGTTGACGATATTTTTTCTCGGAACATAAAATAAATCTACTTCAGTGTTTAGTGAAATGATATCACTTAAGTTTTTTATTAAATGTTCACTAATAATTTCATCTGCATCCAGTTGAAAGATGTAGTCACCATCACAATAAGAATTTAATTTATTTTTCCATGTTGCGAAATCATCATCAAATAAACCACTACGGATTTTTACAGATGAACCATTATCAAAATCATTCAGAAACGATATTACATCTTCGTTTCCATTTTTTTCATCATATAAAACCACTACCTCATCACATTCTCTTTTATTATTAAGAATAAATGGTAATAGGCTTTTAATCTCTGTTAATTCATTGCACACTGTAATAGCAAAACTTATTTTCATTGTATCTCCCTTGCAAAAATTTTAAATGTTTTCCCGTCATTATTGGTAAAAGTTATATTACCATTTTCAGTTGGGGTTATGTGTATATGTAAATCATTTGGTCCTGTACCGAAACTTATGGGTTCACAATCATCAAACTGAAAACAGAACTCGACATTATTTAATCTTCTCGGTAAGAAAAAATCGTCTCCAATAAATGTTAATGTTTTTTCTTCTTCTCCTCTTAATAACTTAAAACTCATTATTTTACTTTTGTTAATTTAGGTAAAACTAATTTATGTTCCTTTGGTTGACTATTGAAATATGGTGTTATGATTTGTTTAAATTTATCAGTCATTTTCGATAAACTAAAGTTTTCTGAATTTATTTTTCTTAGTTCTTCTGAATTATTTTTGAAGTTATCATAGTCCTTCATCACAACTCTTAATACCTCGATAAATTCATTATAATTAGCTTTGAACCATTTTGAACCTTTAATAATAAAATCGTCAACAACACTATCATCAACCTCAACTAATTTACCACCAATCATTATTGCCTTATCCATCGGTAAGAAATCTTTATGTCCCGACCAATTTGAAGCGATGATGGGTTTACCTGTCATAGAAAATTCTAATAAAGGTCGACCAAACCCCTCACCTTTTGTAATTGAAACCATCGACTTTACTTTCGGGTGATTATACAGTGAGTTCATTTCATTCTCAGTCAATTCACCAAATAAAAGATATACTGATGGTGGATCATTAAATCCCGCACATATATCTTGTATTTTTTTTCTTAATACTTCTCTTTCTTTTACCGAGAATGTTGCATGAGATGTTTTTAAAATTAATCCTGGTTTGTTTTCTTGTCCGTTGAAAGACTCCATAAAACATCTAATCAACATACCAACATCTTTTCTATCTTGACCTAAATTACCTTTCAACCAGTGACCAACAAATAGATAAGCAAAATCTTCCTTGATGTCTAAATCAAACTCACCCCCTTGATTATTAAAAATGGTGGTGTCCACACCCTCAAATAAAACCTCGATAGGTTTTGTGATTCTATACTGACTCACCAATTTTCCTGTTAATTTTTCTGTCTCATTATATACTGTTTGTAATAAAACATCCTTAGAAAATTTTGATGTTGTAATCACTAAGTCCATCTGGTTACACCCATCTATCCAGTTTTTTGGTGCAATGGTGGTTTCAATACCTGCGGTGACCCCTATGTTAAATTTACCAAGTTTTTGAAATTCATTTGGTACTGTAACTTGTACATAAAAATCGGGTACTTGTGATATGTTTTTTATAATTGTTTTTTTTATCCAATCATGAAACTCATTTCCAACTTCTAAAGCAGTCCTTGGGGTGTGTCCCCAAGCACAACTATCGATTTTTATATCAAATAAATCCATTTCATGTAATGAATGGAGTAAATCTCTTGCGTGTGCACCGTATCCACTTCTTGTTTCTACTGGTCCTCTAAATAATAATGTAGGTTTACTCATACAATTTTATATAAATTAAATCTCTTTTTTGGTTTCCAATTTTCAAGAGCCATTTCAATACCCTCGATTAATTTATCTGACATTACTTTACTTGAAAAATTTTCCATTGCAAATTCTCTACCAAGTAAACCAATTCTATTTCTCTCATCCTTACCTTTCTTATACATTTTAAAAATGGATTCCGCAACATCTTGATTATTAACCTTATCGTCGAAAATATATGGAGTTGCGGGTGAACCATTTAATGTGTTGGATGATGACCACACGGGGACCACCCATTCACCATGTTTTGTTTGTGACCTTTCACCCTTATTATGTAATGAACCCAATGAAATATAATCATCCGCAGTGAAATCAAAACCACATTGATCTTGTAAACCACCAGTAACATTAACAATGATTGGTGTTCCTGACATTAAACTTTCCATAGTAGTTAAACCAAACCCTTCGTTACTGGCAATATTGATAGTGCAATCAACCGAATTATATATTTGATTTAATTTTTCTTGGTCAAATTTTTTATCTGTTATTTTAACATCATATTCTTCACATAATACATCAATAACTGCTGGTAAGTCTGTTCCATTTGAATCCACGGATGAAGTGTGCATAAATAACAAACATTTTTCTGATTCCTCTTTAGGTAACATATCACAAAACATTTTATAAGAATATATCACATCTGATGTTTGTTTTCTTCTTATATTTCTATTATTATAGAATAAAACAAACTCATATTTTTTATTACCGTGAATTAAACTTAATGTGTCTTCATCTACTTTTTCTAATGGTTTGAATGTGTTTTCGTTAACACCATGAGGAACATACGACACTTGATTTCTACTTAAAGGATTATAAGTACTGTGTGTAGTCAAAGAACCAACTCTATTAACAATTCCATAAGTTTGTTTTGAAATACAACCAATCCAATCGCAACTTTCATAATAATCTCTGTTATAGATTGGGTCTGGTAAATTATCCCAAACGTGATAATACAAGATTGGGACGTGTTGCCTTATTTCACTTTCATTATCATATAACCACTGCCAATAATGAGGATCAGTAAAATGTAAAATAGCATCAGGTTTCTCCTCTAAAATTAATTTACGCAACGCACCAATGTCACCATATCCATTCGCAGGATAGATTTTTAAATCGGCATCAGTCACACCAGTTTTCTTTCGTGTATCCTCACTGACATCAACAATCTTACCCAATTCAGGATGTTTAATTGCTGCTCCTAATTGAACCCAATCGTACTTATGAATTGTTCCAAGTACAAATTCCTTTGACATAGTAGAAATTCCTGATGTCATTCTTAAGTCATCAGATAATAATAGAATTTTCTTTTTCATTAAAATTTTGAACCACTTGATGCTAAACCATTATGATTATCAATCACATCTCTAAACTTTTCGTCTTTATTGTATAAATCTAAAGACCTATTGACCAACTTTTGTAGGTTTATTGAACTTTCAATTGATTTAATCTTAAACTTTTTATAAACGTCATCTAAGATGTTTACACTTGTTAATTTTGTTTCTGATTTCATATTAGTATATATATTTTTATATATTATTTAGAAAAAATAATAACGGATAAAAAAATACCCGTTATTTATTCGGATTTTTCACCAACTTGTTTCAACTTTTCAACAATTTGGTTCACTAAATTCTCTTGTGATTGGGTCAACTTCTGACTAGTACTCTCAGCCAGACTAACATTGATAGTCGGTGGAGGAGGAGTCTGTGATTGAGTTGTTGTTTGTTGTTTCTTTTTACATCCGCATCCCATAATGTTCTGTTTTAATTATAAATAGTTTGGTTTATTAATTTTTTTTGTCTATAATTTACTTAAAATATAAGAAATTAAAACGTAAAAATCAATGGAAAAGGATTTCAAAATGGTAAAAAGTGTCCATACTTCAAATTTTGAGGCTATTAAAAATATAATGGAACTTTATGAAATAGAACAATTCGATTTAGATTGTACATACTCAAAGGGGAATTTTTGGAAAGACCTACCAAGTCCTAAACACAAAAGTGATTTATATCCTGTAAATGAAACGGTACTGGAGGCTAGCTCCGAGGATTTACCATTTGAAGACAATTCAATGAAGAGTATTATGTATGATCCCCCATTCGTTATTGTAGGAAGTGGTATGGGTCACAGAAACAATAAAGAGGGTAGTTCCATTATAGCTAAGAGATTTGAGGGTTATGGTACTTACGAAGAATTAAAATTAAACTACTATAATACCTTGAAAGAATTATACCGAATACTTGATAAGGGAGGATTTCTTGTAATGAAATGTCAGGATACGGTATCGGGAGGTAAAAATTATTTCAGTCATGTAATGGTGATGAACATGGCATATAAACTTGGGTTTTATCCTAGAGATATGTTTATCCTTACGTCAAATGTCAGAGTCAACGCTTTCAATGGTACAAAATGGACCAAACAACATCACGCGAGAAAATACCATTCATATTTTTGGGTTTTCGAAAAGGTCAAATCTAAGGTTACTTATGATTTTATCTCACAGGATTTTGGGGTGTCCCAAGATATAGGTTAATCCTATCTCCCACCTTCATGTCTTTACAGGTACCACCAGGGAATTCAATTACGTGATCACCCAATCCTGTATATCTTGGTGGGTTCATAGAATGTGGGTCAGCAGGAGGACAATCGTGATGTATTTTGGATATAGTATTCTTGTTTACAAATACTATATCCAATGGTATTAAACAATTTTTCATCCAAAAAGAATGATGACCCATACCCATTTTGAATACCATACAACCATTTAGTTCTTTTCTACCCATCATTCCCCTTTGTATATCCTCGGGTTGAGTTAGGTATTCACCATTAAATCTCTGATTTCCAACAATAACTTCCATATCTATAATTATTTGGTATATTCAAAATAAAATGATATATTTGAAATATGGACAGTATTTTCGGTGGGCTTATTGAATTTCCTAATGAGGAAGAGTTTGATTCCTTTGTAAAAAGGATGGACAAATCTGACGCAATCTCAATAATCGAGAGTGCTATTGATTATTCATATTCACAAAATGTATTTTCAATACAAGAAACTTATTTTATTTACAAAAGTCTTAAAAAATTAAAAGAAAATGGATTTAACGTCGGAGATGATGAATTACAACAAGGTGAAGGACATAGTTCTGAACAAGTTAGTTGAAGAAAACCTTCTTGATGAATCTGATGCGGATGAATTTCGTGAAAGATGTCAGGTTTTAATTTACAAAGGAAAATGGTTCAGTGATTGGTTTGATAAGAACATGAAAACTGAAAACGCGAATAAAGATTCATATTATATTCGAATGATTGAATTGAAAGAACGTGAAGATGATGTTGATAAATTATTAAGAAGAACAACTGGAAATTATGATGAATAAAGAACCAAAGTATCTCGTGGATTATTTTGTTTATAAAAAAAAATTTCATTGGTTTTTAATACCAACGATAGTATTTTTTTATAGAGACGATGTTTTTTTTGAAACCGGAATAACAACACCAGCAATCGGATTTTCTTTTAGATGGTTAATATTTTTTGCTGGTATTCAAATTCAAAGAAATGCCTATTATAAAGGATGAATACCCTTTGGACATTCGGTGATTCATTTACCGATTTTTTAAAACCTTATGGTGATGACAAAAGACATTGGAAACACAAGTATGTTGAATGGAAGGGTTATGTACCAAAGGTATTTGGTGAAATTATTGCTGAGAAATTAAATATGAAACTTGTCAATAAAGGTATGGGAGGGTGTGATAACTCTTATATTTTCGAAGAATTTTGTAAAGTTTGTGATGAGATAAAAGAAGGTGATGTGGTGATTTTTGGTTGGACTAGTCAAGAAAGATTTAGATTAGTTAACAAAGATAACGAATGGGGGTTTTTTAATTTAGATATAAAAAACAGTGACGGTTTTTTTTCACATAAACCTTTAGATAGTTTTGAATTCCTATCCAACAAAACAATTACAGAGGTGATGGTTAACAGAGAACACGAGTTTTACATATCGGAAGTTTGTAATTGGATAAAACTCATAAATTTATCATTAAAAAAAATCAAAACAATACATTGGAGCTGGTACCCAACTTTCAAATCTTGTGACGATATTCATTATGCTTTTGGATATAAAACGATAACTGGCGAAACCAAAGGAAAAATTAGTGATGGTCACTGGTGTGAAGAAAGTCATTATTTATTTTCTGAAGAAATGATAAAAAAAATATTTGTGGGTGATAAAAATGTAAACAGAAAAATCTTATGAGTTGTGTATGGACTTTTGGAGATAGTTTTACTGAACCATACAATCCAAATTATAGTTGGTCTAATGAATATATAAAATGGAAAAATAGACAACCAAAAGTATACGCGGACTTTATTGGTGAAACATTAGATATGGAAGTTAAAAATTTAGGGGTTGGTGGAACCGATAACTATA
>Ga0315903_10009696_pt1 | contig 11612 bp, 13 predicted proteins | sample LakEriMetagenome_7_FD_203524 | JGI IMG/M metagenome (GOLD analysis project Ga0315903, IMG submission 203524) | Freshwater fungal communities from buoy surface, Lake Erie, Ohio, United States - Buoy 2 MA119 | ecosystem: Environmental > Aquatic > Freshwater > Lake | place: USA: Lake Erie, Ohio... | reverse complement strand
GGCCTGCCGCTGGCATGGTCGTATTCACCCGGCCGGAGGATCCGTGCGCAGCGGGCTTGCACCAGGGCCTCCGCCTCCAGCTTGCCGGCCTTCTCGTAGGCCGCAACCACAGCGGCCCATTGTCGGGTCTCTGATGTGGCCTTGGCCAGCAACTGCCGGGCCTTCACCTCCCCGATGCCAGGGCACCCGGGGTAGTTGTCGCTCTTGTCCCCCGTCAGGGTCTGCATGAAGAACGCTTCATCCGCCTCTTCAGGACCGACGAGAACAAACTCTCCATTCCTGAAGTGGTCCCCGGGGATGGTCAACAGGTCCTTGTCGATGCTGGCGATCACATCCACAAACGGCTCGGCCAGGATGCCGATGGCGTCATCGGCCTCGACATTGGCCAGCTGTTCCACTCCCCAGCCGGCAGCGCGGGCCAGGGCCTGAACAGCGGTCACAAGGTGGGGCCAGCCCGCCACCTTGGATTCCTTCTTCCGGTTGGCCTTGTAGCTGGGCCAGATCATGGCCCGAAACGTCACGCGGTCGCCAAACACCAGCACTGGGTGGAGGCCTGGGTTGGCCGCGATGATTGCCAACATGGCCTCCTGAAAAAAGGCCAGCGCTTCGTCATGCCTACAAAAACGCTGCCAGTCGCCTTCATTCCACTGGATGTCGATCTCTGCCGCCTTGGCGGCGGGGACAAGGAAGCCTTCGGTGTCGATGAAGAGTTTCATGGAGTTGTTTCGTTGCTGGGTGGCAACGTGCTGGTGGTGTTGGCCTGGAGCCTGTGCAAGGCGCGGGCAAAAGACAGAATCTCTTCTGCATTAACAAAGATATTGACCCCGTTCGCTGGGATTTGGCGGTAATGAAAGGCTTCTGCAGCAAGCCCCAGGATCTCCTTATCCGTCGGCCCCACCGCCTCCGGCTCGGCCAGCTTGGCGCGGGCGCGGGCAAATAACGCTTCGAAGCGCACGGGATCTTCAACCAAGACTACGTCAGAGGTAATGCCGAGCATCAGCTCAGCGCACAGGGCGCGGAAGTCGGTGTTCATGGATTCGCCCCCAAAGGGTGCAGTGTCCCGTCATCATTCCAGGCCAATCCATGGCCTGGGCATTGGCGGACTCCCGGCCTCAGCTGGCGCCCGCAGGCAATGTCGATGCCGCGATGCGGGCAGCGGCCATCGATCAGCTTGCAGTCTGAATAGGCCTTTTCCAGCGCTTCGCGCCATTTGGCCTCCGGGAATTGCGGAGGTTCTGCGCGACGGCACATCATCCTGCGCACGACCAGCACGGCTTCACTTCGCAATTTGGCATAGTGGTCTGTGGGGGGCGATTCGTCTAGTGGGTCATGCGCCCACGTGCTCAGGGTAACGACAGCCCCAAGCAGGCTTGCCTGTTGCATCGCGTCTAGGTCGGGGGGATAAGTGATAAACCTTTGATCAACGTGAATATGCCACGGATCGAAGCCGACAACAGCGGCATCTTCATGGAAGGCGCCAATCAGTGGCACATAGGCGCCCCAACCTTTGGACCACTTGCTAAACCTACTCACGTCTGGATGACTGATGCACGGCACGCTATACATTTTCCCTGGAATGCAGTCACGCGGGGAAGGGTTGGCAGCCAGAAACGCGCTGAAGCGCTCGTGACCCGTTGGCGTCATGGTGTGGTGTCGGGTGAATGGTTTTCGGCGGGCGGCAAGGCCATTGGCCTCCCTCCCGGTGTCGCCCACTGCAGATACTCGGCAGGCGGGCTGAATCGCCGCTGGGTGTCATCAGCAGCCGGGAGCAGTGATACCCGCTCGGTCGGCAGCAGCATGAGCTGCTCTGGTGACGGCCGCAGCAGCGGCGGCAGATCAGCCTTGAACCCCCAGCTACGGTTTGCCAGGCCGTTTTCGCACCGGTAGAGCGATGCCATCAGCTCCCGCCAGGTGGGGAAGGCGTGGAAGCCGGCGGTTGCGCCCTGCACCCAGGCTTCGCACGCCCAGAGAAACTGGGCGTCATTGATCTCTGGGAACGCCTCACGAAAGGAGGCCAGCTTGACCAGGGCGATGGCTTCGCTCCATCGATCTGAATCTTTCAGCCGTAGGTGGCTGAAGATCATCTCGACACCGACGAAGAAAGTGCTGGGTTGAAGCATCATTCCCAATCAAGAAAAACGGCGTGGCAGCAGCCTTCTCCATTAGCGCTGATCTGGCCTGTGGTGCCGCATTCAGAGTCGATGCAGCGCACCGTGTCCCCATCGCGGGCCCAGCCGTCTTCAGGATGATCGCTGAACACTTGTAGCGGCCCTCCACATTCAGGGCAGTCTTCTGGCCAGTCTTTCCAGGCGTAGTCAGCCATCGGCCCAGCCCTCCAGTTCGTCGGCAATGGTGTGGATTCGCGCTTTGCCGCGGTGCATACTGAGCGCAGCGGCGCGGAGGGCGGTGGCAGCCAGCCGCGCCGCTGCGGCGCCTCTCGCGGAATATCGGCCGGGTCTAATACGTACGCCTGTTGCGTCAGCTCGGTCAGCACCGCCTGTGCAGCGGGGGAGAGGGGGTGGCTCATCGGTCGGCTTCTTCGCGCAGCCTGCGTCTGGTGCGCGGTTGGCAGCTTGGCAGCTCGCCCTCCCCACATTCTGGACACATGAAAGAATCCCAGCATCCGAGCCATTTGACCATGCACGCATCGCAATACATGGTGCGAGCATAGGGAGGATCAACGGCGGATAGGTCGCCTAGGTCTCTATATGTGTTCACCGTGAAGTCCCTCCGGCTCCTCAAAGATCCCTAGAGAAATGGCCTCATCTGCTGTGAGCGGGTTTACGCAGGCAGCGCAAGGCGGAGATACGTGACAGGAGCAGCCTCCCCTTAGGCTGATTAGCTCGGCCATCAGGCTGTCATCATTTGCCACTTTTTCGCCCAGTTCGTCGAGCTGATCATCTGAAATAAGCGAGCGACTCATTGACCGCCCTCCAGTCCGGCGGTGGTCTTCAACCGCACGAACCACCTAATCGAACCGTCCGGCATACGCTGCTCAACCTGCTCGACGTGATCCGGATCCGCCCCGTATTTGGCGACAAATGCCGCCAGGATCTCTTCGTGCTGAGCCAGAATGGAGGCAATGGCGGCGTCGGCTGACGCCACCACTGGATCACCAGCAGGCGCGGGCAGTGGGGTGAGTTCCGCCTCCTCGCACGCATTGAGCACAGCAAAGACAATCCGCGGCGCCCAGTGCAGCGGGCTTCCGATCACGGTGCCAGGCGGCATTTCGCGGACCAGCCATTCGCCAAAGCGATCGATGGCCGGTTGGTTGCGGCGGTCGAGCGCGGGCGGTGGGAGTGGCTGATCCTCCTGGCGAGGCTGGTCTGCCGGCCCAGCCGGATCTTCAATCTCCGGCAGAAGGGAGTCCTCTACCCAAGGGCATCCGCCTTGGCTTTGGCGGTAATACCAAAGTCGCCCCTCTTCGCAGATGGCGAACATTTGCTCCATTTGCTCCCCGCAGAACGCCACGCTGGCAAACCGACGGCGGCGGGATTTTGTTGAATCACCCATGGCTTCTCCCTCCCTCGATGATGGACAGTGCGCCCGCCAGCCCCTGGCTTTGCGGCCTAAAGCCGGCGCCTTGACCCGGCGGCCCCTTGTCCAGGGCAGCCTGGATGTAACTGGACTGCAGGGCCTGCCAACCGTGTTCGATGCCGGCGTTGACCAGCAGCGTCTGTGCCCACTCAGGCAGGTCTTTAACCCGTTGAGCGCTTTGGATGAAGGCTCGCCGCGTCCAGGCTGCGCGGGTGCCGTGCTTGGAGCGCCGTGAGCTGTTCCACCATTCCAGGAAGTCGGCGGCGATAGTCGGCGGGATGCCAACGAGAATGTCAGCCGCATCGGCCATCCCGACCGGGTAGAACGCCGCAGGCTTGCCCGCCTTGGGCGGCCTCGACCGCTTCGATGTCATGGAATCAGGCGGCAGCTGGGGCCCCGGGCTGTGGCCCCTCCAGCTCCTGGTCTGCCGGTCCCACTCATCCGGCCGCTCCGTGGTTGACCATCTGTGGTTGCATTCATGGCACACCCGGTTGCGCCTCAGGGCATCTTCAGGTGTGTTGATCGTGCACCGCTGGGTTGTCCGGCAGTAGGTGTGGAAAGATCCGCAGCTCGGGCACTTCATTGAACCTTCCCCCAGTCCACGGAGACCGCTGCATGCAGGCGCCCGTCGGCGATCGCGGTGACCACCGCCTCCCGTTTCATGGAGCCCATGGCCGCCAGAAGCTGATCGAGCAGCCGGCGGCGGCGGCGGGATTGCTCCGCGGCTTCGGCCTGGCCAGGCGGCCGAAATGCCTTAGCGCTCGTGCTGTGAGCTCGCGGCGCCGCGGCTGGCGCCACCGCAGCGGGTGCCGACGGCTGAGGCTGGATCTCGTTTGCGTTGCCGTCCGCATCCACCACGAGTCCTGAGCCCCACAGGACAGCGAGGCCGCCCATCGGCCGCGCCTCTGCCGATGCCCACGCGCTCAGGGCATCGGCCCCCTGTTCGACCAGGGCTTTTGCATCCTCCACCTCCTTGGCCTCTGCCTCTGCTGTTTCCTTGGCCGCCTTCTCTGCCGCCTCCCGGGCTTCCTGCTCGCGCTGCAGTCGCGCCAGCTCGGCAGCCTGGGCCTCTGCAGCCTTGGCGTGCTCCAGCGCCGTCTCCAGCTGCTTGCGCGACAGGGTCATGGCCGCAAGCACCGGAGTCTCGTAATCCTGGAGACCCACAATCGACAGGCCATTCAGGTTGTCGAGCTGGCCCTGGATGTCGGCGGCCGTGGCGCCATAGCGGACGCTGCCCAGGTCTTCGGCTTCTGACAGCCTGCGCTGCAGGCCTGCGACCCGTTCAGCTTCGACCCTGGCAACTTTATCAATGCCATCCTGGACCGGCTGAATCAGAGCGGCAACTTGATCTTTCAGTTCCTTGGCGCGGGTGTCCACGGCCCTGCCATAGTCCAAAGCGAACCTTTTTGCTTCCGCTCTCGCTGCATCAATCCGACCGTTCAGCTTTCGCGTATTCCAAACATAAGACCGCGCTGCTTCGTTGCCTTTTTTTGAAGTGAAATCAAAAACGGGCATCTCTTTGGCTTCATCCTGGGCGATCTTGATGTCGGACAGGAGAGCTTCAAACTGAGTAATCAGGATGGCGTCTGGAACTGTTGCAAGAGCAGATTCATTCATTTTCATTTGACAAAGAGTAATTTGAAGTAACGTACCCATTGGGCCAAGGACAGGACGACCACCCATCTGCCACCCCGGAATCGCACCAGGGTGATGCTGTGCTGCACTCCAAGGTTCACCGCCTGCTGCTCGGCTTCGGCTGGCTTCTGCCTGGCTGCCGCCGCTGCGTCAGCCCAGCTGGCCACCTGCACGGCATGGTCTGGCACACCGTCCAGGTCGCCGACGTCTCCGCCGGCTGCGCTGGTGCGGCCTGCCCCAAGCCGGCGACGGATCACCCGCGGCAAGCGCAGGAGATCGTTGAGCATGGCCGCAGCCTCAAGCTCTGCGCGGTCCCCCTTGTCCTTGGCCCGGTTGGTCATGGGGTGCAGTCCTCCGGGGTCAGGCCCTGCAGCAGGGCCAGGCGTCTGTCTGCGAGGGTCTTGGTTTCCTCGACGAGCGCATCCCGAGCTTGCTCGAATGTCTCGAACGTTGGGTAGAAACTCTTGACCACCCTTTCACGCTTTGCTCCGGTGGCGATCCACAAAACCGAGTCGGTTTCCGCCACCACATCAACCGGGAATAGATAGGGACAGATGGCCTTGCGAGCCCAATAGCGCTTGGGCGGATGGTATTCAGTAATGGGTTCGTTCAATCCCATGGCACCGCACCTTCGACGGAATTGCCGAACAGATCGCCGGCTGCCTGCTCAACCGGCGCCAGGGTGCTGACATCGACGCCTTCCTCTGGAGCGCCAAACACGCCAGCATCCACGCCTCCAGCGACAAACGGGACATGGGCCAACACCCTTACGGCAAGAAGATTCAGGGTGATGCCCTTTCCCCCATCTTGGTTGTCCCAGCAGTAGACGGAGTAGGCCAGTCGGCAGACGCTGCCGTTGCCGATGGCGATGTTGGTTGGCCAGGCTTGATTCCTGGAATCCTGGACAATGGGTGGAGGTAGCTCCAGCCCATTGCGGGTGGCCAAATCGCGGGAGAATGTGATGCGAACCAGCCCCGTTGGAGTCTCGGACCCGTCGGGGTTGACGACGGTCTCCTTTTTCCACGGACGGCCGTTGGGGCCGTATTTGGCATTGCCGCCGAATTTGTCCATGAAAGCCTTGTGAAGGCTTCCGATGAACGCCTTGGCTGTTGGGTCTTGCTCAGGGTCTGCTTGCAGCAGGACGATCCCGTACTGCCGCTTCTCGTTGGGCTTGCCGCGGTTTACGGTTTTCGGGGTGAGGACGCTCGCATAGAGCACCTCCCCCGGGGGAGTGATCAGCGCTTCTGTGGCCATGTGCCGGGTGATGGTTGGCTGCGCTCCAGGGGTGGAGCGCTGCGCCCATCCTGCGCCGTTTCCGTCTAGGTGTCAACTAAACGCATACGGGTTTTGTCCGATGCCCGAGACTCGCAGGCTGCCAGCCATCGGCGGTGGCGCCACCGCAACGCCTGCCCTGGAAGCGATCTCGCGGGCTGCCCGAGGCAGCCAACTGGTCCGAAACAGCCCCCCCAGCTCCAGGTGCAGCATCCGGTGCATGACCTCTGCATGGGCCGGCGCCACCGCAAAGCAGTCATGGTTGGTGAGCAGTTGGATCCCTTGCTCGCCAGCCGTGCAAACGACTCTCTGGCAAAAGGCGCCATCGAATGAGTGGATCAGGTTGGCCGTGATGCCTCTCGCCGTGGCCCTGGCCGACAGCTCCCCCGGCGTGGCCCTTGTCGCCGCCCATCGGCGGCTCCCGCTGACGGTGGTGCTCACCTTGGCGCGGCGCTCCAGCTCCCGCCCCAGCTCAACCGGCATGCCCATCGGCGTGGTCCATCTCACCGGCTGGCCGGTGGCCACCACCGTGCGGCTGATGCCCTGCAACCAGTCCCTCATGGCGTAGCAGGTGGCGAGCTGGTCTTTGAGGACCGCCCCGAACACCCGGGCCAGGTGCTGCGATGGCGCCACAAGTCGCGCCTCGAACTGGTTGGGCTGCAGCGGCCCGATCTGGGCCTCCAGCTCCAGGGCCAAGAAATCCGCGCAGCTCCAGAACCCGGCGCCATAGACGCTCGTCATCGTTGGCACTTTGGCCAGCGATCGCGTGATCCCCAGCTCCAGCCACTGCGCCGCGTGGCGGCGGATGTGGAGGGGGCCCGTGGCATGGTCCTCCCGCAGCTGATCGGTGACGGCATCGGCCACCAGCTGGTAGAGGTCCACCGGCTTGTCGCCGGTAAGGCGCGTGGCCGCCGCCAGCCGTCCATCTCGGCAGAGCGCCGCGATGATCGCCATGCCGGAGGCGTGCTGATCGAGCCGGATGGGGCAGCCGATCGGCTTCGCCGGATTTAGGAGCCACGATCGAATGCCGCGGCACTGCTGCAGGAACTGCCAGGGATCCTTGGCGTCGCGCCAGAGCTCCAGCCGCTCCAGTGGCGCCTCTGCCGCACCGGTCAGCAGGTCCAGGTTGTCCTTTGCCCATTGCAACCGCTCACCCCAGGTGCCGCGGATTCCCCAGTGCCCGGCCGCCGCCCGCAGCATCCACTCAAACCCTGTGGCTCCGGCCTCAGGCCCCTCAAGCTGAAGGGCCGCCTTCTCCCAATCAGGCCCCTGGTGCGTGGCTTCCCGGTTGGCGGTGTAGATCCGCCCCCGCCAGTCGAGTTCATAGGCGAACCAGCAAGGCCCGGGCGCCAAGGTGTTGAGGGTCTTCAGGCTGCGCTCAATCCGCAGCCGCAAAGCCCGGCCTTCCTGCTGATCCCGTTTGGCGTCCAGCACCTGCTGCTGCCAGGCGCGGAAGGCCTCGGCCCCTACCCGTTCCGTTGGCCGTGGCGGTGGCATCAGCGGCTCGCGTTGGACCGGGAACAGCCCCTCGATGCCGTGGTCCCACGCCTGCCGCTGGAGCTCCACCATCCCCGCATCGACGCCGATGCGCTGGCGCTGGAGCTGATTCACCACACCAATCTGCAGGACAAGCTGCTCCCCGGCCAGATGCGGAGCCTGGGCCACCAGTGGCCGGTGGTTGGTGCGGTGGCCTCCGCCCTCCATCCCCTGCCACGGCCGCGGCGGCTCCAGCATCGGCAGCCGCTTGGTTGGCTGCTGCCGCATTGGCCAAGCCTTGAGCCGGGCCAGCGCCTCGGCCGTCGGCCGCACATCTAACCCGGCGCGCCGGCCGCGCTGCACGGCAACCAGCTCGATCAAGCCCGTAGCGCCAACGATCAGATCGATCAGCAGGGCCCCGATCTCGAACCGATCAGCAGCGGTCCAGCGGTTCCGCTCAATCGCCATGCTGGCCAAGGTCTTGAGATCGGTGATGCGCTTGGGGCAGCGGCGTTTCATCAGCCTCAGCGTTCCCTCTCGCTCCTGGGCCAGCGCTGTCCCTCTGGTCTCCTCCTCAAAAGCCTTGCCGATGGCGATAGCCAGCGCGCGGTGATCCCGTGGCCGGCTGATTCCATCGATCACCATGGGCAGGGCCACGGTGATGACCGCCTCCGCACCGCCCCGCTCCAGATGCAGCAGCAGGGGCAACGCGCAGTAATGGGGGCCAGCCATCTGCGGCCTGGCGCCCCACTTCGCCAGCAGCAACTCGAGCGCAGCGCATACCCGATCGCCGTGCTCTCGGACCATTGCACACCCTGCAGGTGTCAGCGATTCGCGGCCGGAAGCTTGCAGCCGTCGATGCTGCGCACGGCTGGATTCCTGGGCCTGGATTTCTTGCCGCTGCTCCTGCAACAGCTGAGCGGTGGACGCCTCGGCCAAGCAGACACCCCCGCGCAGACTAAGCAGACAAGCAGATTTCTACTGCACCCCTGCACGGCCCGGTCTGCTTGCCGGAAGCCCTGGCGCTGGCAGAAGTCTGCAGGGATGGAGACTGGGAGATGGGATTTTAAGTCCGCTGCGTATGCCAATTCCGCCATGCCCCCGCTGTCACCGGAAAGGGTTTGAGGGATTTTGGTTAGTCGATGTCTGCTCGATAATCGGCAGACCCGGCAGACCTGCGCCCGCTCGCCCGATCCGGTGGAAGCATCCACATCCTAGATCGACGGCAGGGCCCCCGGCCAAGGGGCAGGCTTGTTGCGGCAGCTTCTTGCCAGATCCCTGCAGGGCTGGAGCCCCATCAGCTCGTCAGCTCCTGGCCCACGAAGTCGGCCCCCACGTCGCAAGCCGTGGCCGACGGCGTGGTGACGGCCACGGTCAGGATGTCCGGCCGCTGTCCCCTGATCGTGTTGTAGAGCGGGAACAGGTAGCTGAGGTCCAGGTCGAGCAGGCCACTGCCGCCAGCAGGCCCCGTGAACTTCATCACCACCTCTCCCCCGCTGAGCGCAGTCGAACTCACATCCCGCTCCGCAAAGGAGTTTGGGGATCCGAGGGCCGAAAGGGCCTGGAAATTACTGCCTGTCAGCACGAGGGGGCTGGTGGGGATCGAGCTAAACAGCTCTACCTGGCAGATTGCCGACGTGCTGATGAGCAATCGTCGGGGGAGGATGGCCCCGCGGTTCAGCAGGCCAATCGTGTAGGCGGAGGATGCCGCCGGGGCGGAGGCAAGCGGCAGACCCGTCACCACGTCGCCAAATGTCAAGGTGTTGGCCGTGTTGGCCGTGATCCTGGCCGTTGCCGTGATCGCGGGGAAAGACACAAACCGTCCCACCCACTGGCCGGCAGTCCATGGCGTGCCGGCAACAGTGATCGAGCTTGTGGTGCCAGCCGTGATAGCCCCGGTTGCTTGAGTGGCCTCCAGTGTCCCCATCACCCGATTCCTGATGCTCAGCACAGGGAATCGGTTTGTATTGGCGGCGACTGTCCTGCGTGGCGACTGCAGCGCCATGCCGTAGGAGTATGTGAAACCCCTTTGCTCATCCTGGCCGCCATCGACCAGCACGGCGACGCCCCAATGGATCATGTCCGTCTGGGCCGCAATGGCCCCCGTATTTCTCAATTCATACCGGCAGGGGAGGTCGCCGGTGCGGCAATACGGAGTGACGCGAGAGGGGCCATTCCCCCAGCCGACCTCATGCAGTGGGATGTCGCGCCCGTTTATCGTTACGCCCCATCTTATGCCGCCTGCTCCATACCAGGAATATTCGATATAGATCATTTGGATGCTATTCCAGTTTATTGCGGCCCTGCGGCCTGAATCACACGTCCATTCCTCAACTGGGTAAACGATTTCTGTGATGGTTCCGCCGATGTCGCTGCGGATGACGCATGACATGCCAAATGGATTTCCTGCTGTGATCAGGGATGACAACTGCCTGAAGAAGACACCGTTTGTCTCGTCAAAAAACCCAACTGCTTGAGACTGGTTGGCGATGGCCGCGCTAAACAGCACCGCCGACGCCATGCGCATCGTTTTGCCTGGCTGGTATTGATGGTAGGCGCGGCTCTGCCTGATCGCTATATCCCCTGACGCCGTTGACACACGCATACGTGCGCCGCCTTGGTTCGGGAGATGCGTGACACTGGCGCCGCCAACTGTCAGCACTTCCCACCGCAAGGGCTGCAGACCATACTGAAAGTTGGCATCAAATATGTTCTTGACCTGGGTCGTCTTTAGCCGCCCATAGACGTCTGAGTTTTCAGCGCCGAATGTAACTGTTTGGCCGGCCATTAGAAGGAGGCAGAGGCTCCATGCTACCGGCTCACTCCAACGCGGCCACGCAATCAGCCAGTGCATCAGTCCCCAGGTGCATGTATCTCTGCACGGCTGCCAAGCTGCGCCAGCCACCCCAGGCCATCAGTTGGCCCTGGCTCACGCCGCGGCTTGCCAGCTTGCTGGCACAGGTGTGCCTGCAGGTGTGGATCGTGAACGCCGGATCGTCCGCGAGGCCGATGGCGGATTTCGCCCGGTCGAACAGCTGCTGAAACTGGCGGTAGCTGTAGGGCCAGACCCGATGGCCTGGGCGGGCTGGCAGGTGCGGCCGGATCGCATCCTGCGCTCTTCTGGTCAGCGGCACCGATCGCGGCCGGTTGGTCTTGGTGGCGCTGAACGTCACCCGGCCGGCTGCCAGGTCCACGTCTCCCCCGGTCAACTTCTCCGCCTCGCTCCATCGGCAGCCGGTCTCCAGCAGAAACACCAGCAGATCGGCGGCTTCCGGCTGGCTGGCCTGCACCATGTAGCCGATGAGCGCGTCGCGTTCCTGCTCCTCGATCACCCGGTCTTTCAGATTGCGCAGCTTCATCTGCCGTGGCAGCGGTGGCGCCTCGGCGATGAACCCGTGGAGGATCGCATCGGACTGCATGGCCCGCAGCGCCGAGACCTTTTTGTTGATGGTCGCCGGCTGGTTTCCCCGTCTGATCAGCTCCTGACGCCAGGCCTCCACCAGCGGAGCCGTCACGGCGGACAGTTGGGTGCGAGGGCCAAACCAATCGACGATGGCCTGGCTGAAGATCGCCGCGGTGCGCTCATAGGCGGTGTTCCTCCAGCGGATCCGCAGCGAATGGGAGCGGGCCTCCGCCAGCGTGATCCCCTGCGATTCGCGCGGGGCTGGCGCCATGGTGGCCGCGGCTCGCTC
>Ga0315903_10009694_pt1 | contig 11613 bp, 11 predicted proteins | sample LakEriMetagenome_7_FD_203524 | JGI IMG/M metagenome (GOLD analysis project Ga0315903, IMG submission 203524) | Freshwater fungal communities from buoy surface, Lake Erie, Ohio, United States - Buoy 2 MA119 | ecosystem: Environmental > Aquatic > Freshwater > Lake | place: USA: Lake Erie, Ohio... | reverse complement strand
TGCTGCAGCGGCGTAATCGATGCCAGCAGCGGTGACCGCAGAGGCAATATCTGCAATGTACCGCTTTTCGCGAACGTCCCAATCGGGTGTGACGAGCAACTCGGCGAGCTGCTTTAGCTTACCCGTGTTAAAGTTTAAGCCAACGATCCCTGATGCTGGCTGAATCGATACATTGAAGATGTCTGCTCCTGCGCCTCCGTAGACCTGCTGAGATGTGGTCAGCCCATCATAGGACTGCAGTTGGAAGATGTCATTCGCATTGCCACCGCTCGCTGTGATGCTGACGTTGTTTGGACGATCGAGCGTAATAAACCGTGAGCCGTTATTGCCCACTGCCTTGAATTGATTGATTTCGACAATGCCGCGTAACGATGCGGATCCTGAAAAGTCATTCCAGAGTCCAGCGCCACCGAAGTTCATGCCGACATAATCTTCGTTCCCCAAGTTGTCGGGCTGTCCTGGTGCCCAGTTGCTGAAGCTGCTGGTCTCCCCATTGATCCACTTGAACTGGCCTTCTGTGACTTTGTCGGTCAGGCCGATCCAGAGTGATTCTGAAGCGCCGAAGCTGGACAGGAGAACGTCTCGTTCGGCCGTCGAATTGATCGTGACAAGGTTGCCGCCTAAGGCTGCGGCCTGGACCTGAGCTTGTTCCCAGGTTGCCGGTCCAGTCAGCAGATACTTGCTGCCATTCCACTCGAAGAACTTGTTCTCCACGATGCCGCGGAAGGAGCTCGAGCCGTTACTGTCATTCCATTTGCCTGGGGCACCAAAATTCATGCTCACATAATCTTCGTTCCCCAAGTTGTTGGGTTCTCCTGGCGCCCAGTTGCTGAAGCTGCTGGTCTCCCCATTGATCCACTGGAACTGGCCTTCTGTGACCTTGTCGGTCAGGCCAATCCAATACTGCTGAGCGCCACCGAATTCACCGATCAGGAAATCCTGCTCCTGCTGGGAGTTGATGCTGACCAGATTGCCACCCAGGCTCCGAGCCTGGGCCTGGGCCTGCTCCCAGGTGCCGGCTTCCAGGAGGCGATAGAAGGAGCCGTTGTACTGGCGATACCCCTGGGTAGGAAGCAGCGTGGTTGCGCTGCCGTAGCGATCAATGCCATCTGTGCCACTCAGTTTGACGGTGGCATTGTTGTTGACGAACAAGTCGCGCCCCTGGGCTTGTCCGTTTTCGGCACCACTGCCGCCCGCAATGATGCTTCCCTGGATCACACTATTGAACGATGTCAGGCTGGCATTGCTGTTGACGAAGATGGCGCCACCGAGACCCGCGCCACCACCGCCACTGCCACTCCAGCGGTTGGAGCCGCCATTGCCAGCGCTGCCTTTTCCAGCAAATTGCCCAGCGGCTCCGCCAGATCCACCGCTGCCATCCTCATCCCCCGACCAGTAATCGTAGTCATCTCCACCAGCACCACCGGCACCGCCGCCAGCTCCGAACCCGCCTGAACCGCCGCCGCCGCCATTGCCCCCGTTGTCGGAGGGGTCATTGAAGAAACTACCCCGGGTTGCGCCACCGCCACCGCCACCGGCGCCACCTCCGACGCCAAAACCGCCGGAGGCTCCACCGCCACCATTGAGGCCACTGTCGCCTGAACGGCCACCTCCACCTCCGCCGGAGGCGCCTGCCGCTCCGTTCAACCCGCCTCCAGCTCCACCAGCGAGTCCGCTGCTATTCAAGTTGGCGCCATTTTGTATCGAGGATCCACCGTTGCCACCGACGGCTCGATTGCCAGTGAAGGTAACGTTGTTCAGCACAACATTACCCGAGTTGATGAACAGGGCACCACCAGCTCCCAAGCCGCCACCGCCGCCGTTCACCCCGTCGGCCCCACGGGCCAGGCCATTGGCGAGGGTGAGCCGAGACAGGCTGACATTGGCTCCGTTGATGCTGAAAATCTGGCGAGCCGACTGACCACTGATGGTGGTATTGCCATCATCTTCAAAGACGATGTCGTTGCCTGCGTTGATCGAGAGGGCGCTGTTCAGATTGATTGTGCCGGCGACTCCAGTGAGATCAATTGTGTCAATTCCGGGGTTGCTGTTGGCATACTCAATGGCAAACCGCAGTGAGCCAACGCCACTATCGTTGTTGTTGGTCACCCGCAAGGGGTTGGCGACAACCTGGATGGACGACGTTATGTCATTGAAGCTGCCAACCCACGATGTATCCGCCGTGAACCGCCGGCTCGCGCCAGTGAAGCCGGCATGTTCATACAGAACCGCCGCAAATCCTGGCGTAACTTTGAGGGAACTTAGACTATCGTTGCCAATTGCCAAAGCACTGATATCATAGTTGCCAACACCTAGAAACTGAGCGGCTCCCGTGTAACTTCCATCACGGTAAATCGTCACCCCTGCCTGAGTATTCTGTTCGATGTCGATCGTCTTGCCATTGAGGCTGATTTGCCGATGATCGTTCTCTGCTCGCAGCGCAGCAAGTTTCGCGGGGGAGAGATCCTGCTTTAGGACAAGACGTGCAAAAATCTCCCCCTCATCGCCGGCGCTGCGTGTTGCGTTGATCGTGTCGTCAATAAAGTGGCCGATCTCTTCCAGTAGGACAGCGGCAATGGCGTTTGGATTCCTCCGATTCTGTTCCAGGAATCTCTGGTTCAGGTAAATCGTCTTCTCCGAGGCGGCGTAAGCGCCGTTCGTCTTGCCAAGTTGGTCGGCGGAGAGGATCCTGATTTCGGGAATGGCCGATAAGTCGCCTTTGGCAAAAGCGCGAAATAGCTTGGTTGCAAGCTTTTGATCGTAATTCTTGCCAAAAGCAACATCAACCGAGAATTTTTTCCCGAAGAAGGAGGAAAACCATTGGCCAACAATGTCAAGTGGCTTTTCAATTAGGGAGGGAATGCCTGCCTGGGGCGCAGTTTTTTTGGGGGGATTCATGGGTGTGTTCTCCTGGGTCAATGAAGGAATGCGGAACATCAGTGAAGCCGATTCGGCCATGCCTCAGCTGGCTAGGCTTTTCACGGCCTTCAGCCGTATGCTGAGCGGTTGGAATGGAGCGGGAAAGAATGAGGTCGTGCTGAACTCCTTCGACTCCACTTACAATGTCGCCTTGCCACTGACCATGCTGTTCAGCACCCTTCAGCAGGCTTGACAGTTCAAGACATCTAACTGTCAGCCAGCTGACACCCCCCTGTCATCGGCTTGAATAGCTCGTTGAAGAGCTGTCGTGAGGGGGGTTGGGAACGAGCCGGCGGCACGCTCCCGGACGCCGCTGGCCGAGGTTGAGAGCAAAACGATGCAGTTGCTGCATCGACCCACAGCACTCAAGGAGGCGATCTTGCGGCGAGAGGCGCGGCACTGCTGAAAACAGACCAACGGACAGCCTTGCGGCCTCAACCGGAGGAACCCTTGCTGCGGATCGCTGAGCGCCGGAGCCTTGCCAACAAGCACCACCATGCCGGCTGGCTGCCTCAGCCGCTTTGGGGCAGCCCGGAACGAGACAAGGGCGGCTCCCAGCCCGGGGCCCTGGTGGGGCAGCCCTGATGGACGTGTTCTCCTTCCGCGACCGGGTCGTTGACGACTACGGCCAGTTCAGCCGCAGCTTCACCCAGATCAAGGCGCGCGACCTGCGCGACTTCGTCGATGGCCACTATGGGGCGGGCGAGTACTGGCCCTCACCCTTGATCCAGCTCAATCCCAGCTTCGTGGGGGGTGGCAGCATCAGCCAGCTGGTGCAGGAAGGCCTGCTGCACCCGGAATGCAGCCGCATCTTCCGTTGGGGCAAGGCCGCCTCCAATCAAGGCAGGGGCGATGGGTGGAGCTGCTGTTGCACCGCCATCAACGGGAAGCCATCGCGATCGCCCGCGCCGGCGGCAGCCTGGGTTCGGTGCTTCCGGCACGGCCTCCGAGTCGGACCTGGATGACGTGCTCGACGCCGAATGGCAGAGCGCCAAGGAAACCGCCAAGGCCACCCGCACGATCGTTGCCCAGCGCAGCCTCAAGCCAAAAGAAGCCCTGCGCGAATGGCACCGCAACCGCGAATCCCTCGGCGGCGCCGATGCCGTCGAACGCCTGGTACTCAACGCCTGCCGCCGCCTCAACCTGCCGCTCGGCCCCTTACGGGGCTCTCAATGGGATGTTGCAGGTGAGGGCGGCGGAGCTGGTTCAGGCGTTGGACAGGGCTCGGGCACCATCTGGGAGCTGGATCTCACCCGGCTGGACGACAACCGCCAGGCCCTCAACGAGCACCTGCGCAGCCACGACCTCGGCGGCAAGCTGCGCCTCAGGTTCCGCCCACCAGCCCGTGAGGGCAGCCAGCAGCAGGGCTGCTATCAGCAGGGCTGCTAGCTGCTCAGCCGCTCCCATCCCCTGGTGGTGGAACTGGCCGATTTCGTGGCCGAGCGAGCCCTCAGCGGCCTGGAGCCGGAGCTGGCGGCTCGCGCCTCCGTGATCCGCACCAAGGCCGTGACCAAACGCACCCAGGTGCTGGTGCTGCGGCTGCGAACCGAGCCTGCCGGTGGATGTGATCGGCCTGTTTGTGCTGTTGCCGGCGCCGCAGCTAGGAGCCCGGCTTCATTGCCAGATCGGGAAACAGCTGCAGCAGCTTGTGATCAAATGTCAGCAGTGGGCAGTGCAACTGTTGGGCAATCACCACGAATTCGGCGTCATAACTGGAGCAGCCGGAGTGATGGGCCAACTGCAGTGCTTTGGCACTATCCACAGATACCGTTGACGACAGAAACAGTCGCTCGGCCGCTGACAGGTTCTCCAGGGCGGCGTCCAGGCCCAGCAGTCCCGCGCGAAGATCTTACAGATGAACCTGACGGAACTCGAAGAGCCAAAGTGAGGGAACGCGCCAATCCTCGTCGACGACACGCCATGGCTGGACCGCTTTGGCTTTGTCACTCGGCAGAAACAGCTCGATCAGCACATTAGTATCGACAACCAGCATCAGGAGTCCGGGTTGATGCGATTGCCGAAGCGATCCAATTCTGGTGGATGACTGTCGCGTTCGATCGCCGCAATGATCTCTTCGCTGGTCAGCGGCGGTCCCTTGAACTGACTTCTCAGCCGAGCAAACAATTCAAGTTCCGCCCGTACGTCCTCCGGGTCACGCGGCTGCTGCGTGGCTTTGGCAGAGCCAGGAAATCGGGCCAGAGTCGCTCGGATTTTGGCCAGAGCCTCTTCCGATAGGGCAACCGAAGGATCCATCGGGCTGGGATCGGTGGCGGGATCGTTAGCAGCAGTCCCATCCGCTGGCGGCGAGACGCTCGCCGTTTCCAGCGTCTCCAGGGCTGCCAACACTTCACTGGTCAGGCTGCGCCCATGGGCGCGGGCACGCTCATCAAGCCGTGCCAACACCACTTCCGGCACGTCATGCAAGGTCAGGGTGGCCATCGCGCCAGACCTCCTGGCTGAGTCGGATTTCTGCTCAGTCTGTCAGCGCCAGCCGAATTTCGAACTCCGCCATCCAGCGTCCAGCACACGCCCCGCATCCCGTCCCCACCCATGCCCCGCGCCACCGCCACCGTCAGCGTTCAGGCGATCGAGCTCAAGAGCAGCCTGCTGCCGGCGTCGCTGCTGGAGCAGATGGCGCGCCTGCAGGCGCCGATGCAAAAAGAAGCCGACTACGGCCTGGCGAAGGGGGAGCGGCTGCGCGAGCGGATCGATGCGGCCTGGGTTCGGCTGAAGGAGATCTGGGAGGAGTACAAGGATCTTCGCGAGCGGGCGGCCCAGAGCACCGCCGGCCTGCATTTCGCCCAGCGATTGCTGCGGGAGGTGCTCGGTTGGCCCGACCTGCAAGCCTGCAATGGCTGGCAGCACAGCGACTCCTTCTACACGATCGGCCACCGGGCCTTCGCGGAGCCGCAGGCTCACGCCGCAACCAGCCAGGGCACCAGCCAGGCCTCGGTGCCCTTGATCCTGCGAGGAATCCCCGCCGACCAACTCGACAGGGGCAGCGCCGCCTTCGGCCAGGAGGGGCGGCGCCGCTCCCCCCACAGCTGTCTGCAGGAATGCCTCAATGCCGATGACAGCGACAACTGGGGCCTGTTGCTCAGCGGTGATCGCCTGCGGTTGCTGCACGACAGCCCCTCGCTGGTGAAGCCGGCCTACCTGCAGGCGGATCTGGAGCAGCTGGTGGAGGGCGAGCTGTTCGATGAGTTCGCCGTGCTCTGGCTGCTGCTGCACACCAGCAGCTTGCGCCATCCGCAAACCGGCAGCTGCGTGTCCCAGGCTTTGCCGATTGAGCGATCCAGTCAGTACCTCCGTCTTCAAGGATGACCTCCATGTTTGGGGAGGCCGTGGCACTTCCAGCCGGCACCCTGGCCAGGCTGGCATGGTTTGCACAAGGCTTCGGCTTGCGCTTCAGCTGTCATGAACCCGCCGGATCCTGCAAGTGGAAGGAGCGCAACGTTCTCAACTTCGTGGTGAGCGGCCTGGCTGCCGACCTGCAGTTTCTGCCGGCGTCAGCAGATTTTGTCCGCCACTTCCTGCACATGAGCGCGGTGGACAAGCGTCAGCCCCCGTTGTCAAGCAACAGCACAACAAGTTTGACTATACCTGCTGGTGCGCAGAACCGATAAGGAACAGGTCGCCACTCGGAAAGCAAACAGCCTAGCTGGGGAATATCACGGACATGAATAACAAGGCTTCGGCAAGAGTCAGCATTTACGACCAGTAAACACTGTTGCCAAGACCGTAGATCTCGATGCTCAATCAGCGGAGGCATACAACCGCGAAGCCTTAATCAGGTTGCTCCTCAAAGAGACCTGCTCCCGAAGCCAGCAGTGTTTTGCGATTGCGCAGCAAGAAAGCCAGGAGGAACCCAATCAACACCGGCTGTATGATCACGTCAGAAACGAATCCGATCCGACCTCCAACATACGGCTCAAAAAGCACAACGGAAGTTCCCAAGCAAATCAATAACTTCTCGGACTTGAGAGCTGGGCTCACGTTGTCAAATATATTGGCAAAGTAGGGAACTACACCCAAACAGACAATAAGCCTATAATCCCATGATCGACCTACCATCCAAGCGATCAAGATCATACAAGAAAACATGAAAGCCGCTTGCCTAGAGCTCTCTAGCCTTCTATCAACTTGACCCGCCATGAATAGGTCGTTGAATTTGCTTGTTGACATTGCGTAAGTCACAAGGGCCACAATTGAAGCCTTGAAAGCCGTCAGAAACATTCCAATCCCCTCCCCGTACTTAGCCTGATAAGAGGCCAAAAGACCAAAACTTATTAAGCCATCGGGCTTGGGTGTATTTGCCATTATCTGAGGAAGATCTGTGATTTGAATCAAGATACCAAGACAACTGAGCGTCAGAATCAAAACGGGAATCCATGTAGTCCTTCTTTCTGACCATTGTATTGCGAGACCAAAAGACCAAGGTCCTAGACCCAATAATGGAAAAACTTTCAATGCAACGGCACCAAACGCTAAGACAGAAGCAGTCATTGCTTTTATCGCCCGCCCACGCAAGCCTTTAGGCGGGAACACGAGCAGCGGCACAAAAAGACACGCCCCAAACACAATTATGTCATGATTTCCCCTTTCTATAGCAAGCTGAAAAGGAAATGATAAGATAAAGACCGTGAGCACAAGTAAAGCCTTGACTCTACTTTTGACCAAACTAAACACAAACACAGACGCAGCGATGACGCCAAATACACCAATCAGTGCTCCTAGCACCTCAGTGTCGGCAGCCCGTATACCTAGGCCACGCAAAAGCTCCAGGCTGGGCCAGGTATAATTAAATGATCTCTGAAACGGGTCACAACTTGACCGATTAGCCAGAAGCTCCAAAAAACTGACGTCGCAGCCGCTCGAATGAGTAAGCTGGCGTAAATCCGCAAATACAGGGCTGATTCGCGGAATTCGGAAAAAAGCAAAAGATCTTCCCGCCGAGAAGGCGTACGAGGAAATAGAGGCAAGAGTATAGATTAAAGAGCCTAAGAATGCGACCCAAGCAAATGCAAGCAATCCGCCAAACGGGCTCTTGGCATGAGCTTTACTATTCAAGAAATCAGATTTACGGTCCATTATGGGAGGGGCAAAAGGGTGAGTTAGGTCAAGCCAATTCGATTTCTCATGGACGATGAAACCACAGCGAGCGGATCCAAGATCCTTGAAAGTCCAGTCCATTCAGCATGGTTTTTATAACTTCCATGGAACATCTTTTTGCTCTGTCTCGAATCCTTGGCTAGATACAGCCTCCCCCCAGCCGCCGCCACCTCTTCATCTAACTGATCCAGCACCCTCAGCAGCCCTGGTACGGCCGCCGGCACATCAGCTGCCAGAGTCCAGCCCGGTATCGGGAACGAGAGCGGCGCCGGGTTGCTGGGACCAAACCGCTTGAGCACCGTTAGGAAGCTCGGTGCCCCCACCTGCCGTAGGGCATCCAGTGTGCGGGGCACAAGATGCGCCGCCTCATTCGGCACCGCGAACTGGTACTGCAGGAAGCCAGCCGGGCCGTAAATCCGGTTCCAGTCCTGCACACCATCCAGCGGATGGAAGAACGGCGCTATCGCCTGCAGCTCCCCTCCCCGCTGCTTGGGCGCCTTGCGATACCAGGCCTCGTTGAACGCCCGCACGGTCCAGTTGTTGAGCAACCCGCCGGGTAAAAACGGCGGAGCAGACGCCAGGGCCTTGGGGTCATAAGCAAGCGGATCCGCCTGCTGGTCCGCTGACAGTTGCTCAACCGGGGAATGGTCACCACAGGTAACGACACCCCGGCCCCTGGGATCAAGGCTGTCGACCCAGGCCACGCTATAGCGGTATTTGGCATCGGCCTCCACCATCGCCACCATCAGCGACTCCAGATCCCGATAGCGGGTCGTGTCGACACTGATGAGTGAGCTGGTGATCGGAATCAGCGAGAACGTGGCCTCCACGATCACGCCCGTGAGGCCCATGCCGCCAACAGTCGCCCAGAAGAACTGCGCTTCATCCACGTTGCCCCGCCCGCTGGGGGTGAGCTCGCGCAACGTGCCGGTGCCATCCACCAGCAGCAGCCGCTGCACGTGGTTGCCAAAGCTGCCGTCCACGTGGTGGTTCTTGCCGTGCACATCAGCCGCAATCGCACCGCCCACCGTGACGTTGCGGGTGCCAGGGGTGACCGGCAGGAAGAAGCCCGCCGGCACGATCACCCGCAGGATCTGATCCAGGCTGACGCCTGCGCCAGCTGTCACTGTGCCGCTAACGGGATCGAGGTCGATACGTTCAAACGCGGGGAGCTCGATGACGGTGCCATCTTTCAGTTGGGCTGCATCGCCATAGGAGCGGCCCAGACCACGGGCAATCAGTGACCGAGGTGGGGCCCCACGCACCAACTCCTGTAGCTGCTCCAGCGTGGCCGGCTGCACCAGCTGCGCTGACACAGGGTTGGTGCGTCCCCAGCCGCTGAGGGTTCGCGTTTCGGCTTTCAGGACTGCGGGAAGAGTGCTAGTCACAGGGGCTCAGAGCTTGGAGGCAATTGGAGCAGGAAGCAGCCGGATCAGCCGCATCAATGGCGACCACCAGAAGGGCATATATTCTAGGCCACGTTTGTTAGGGCGACGCAGGAGATTGCGGGCCACAGATTCGGGGCTGGCGCACAGGACCGGTGGGGCCTTACCCACTGTCATCGGCGTGGCCATGAAGCCGGCCTTGATGATCCGCACCGCAAACGGCTTGCCGTAGCAGCGCAGCAACAGGCCCTCGCAGAAGGCTGTGAGCGCCGCCTTTGCCGCCCCATAGTGGTAGTTGGAAGGCCGGCCCCGATCGGCGGCCACTGAACTGAATACCCACAGTCGGCCAGGCCGTGCCAACCGTTCAGGGGTGGCGATAGCAGTGAGCCACGGGATCAGGCCGCCATAGTTGGCCGCTGTGATCCGCAGCGCTTCAGCGGCATCGGTGCGGGCCAGCTCAGCATCGCCTAGGGAGCCAGCGGTGATCAGATACAGGTCGAACTCCCCCACATGCACCACCTTCGGCCTTTCTGGCAAGGCATCAGCGAGCAGGTCAGTGTGCTCGCTGCTTACGGCCGCCCCGAAGCGCTCTTTCAGCTCAACGACCAGCGGCTGGTTGGCCGAGCCATTGCGTGCCACCAGGTGAAACTGCCGGCAGCCTCGCTGGGCCAGCTCTCGGCAGATGGCTTTGGCCACCTCACTGGTACTACCGAGCACAAATGCGCTCCGAATCTTGCTCGGAACTGAAACTGCCATGGCTTCAACTCTCCTTACGTGGAACTTGTACGGATGGCGGAAGGACAGCCACTGCGGCAGCCACTGCAGTGGCCAATGAAGTGGCCAATGAAGTGGCCACTGCGGCGGCCACCGCCGCCGGCACCCCTAGCTGGGCCAGCAACAGCACTTTTGACACCTCATTCACGCCGATCCTGCCGGGCAGGTTTGAGGTCAAACCGCCTGTGCCCGAGAGCGGGAAGATGCCGATCGCAGCCGGGTCGGCTGGTCTCGGCCGCAGTGGCCAGGGCCACCAGCGCCAGACCCAGGAGCGGTGAGGTGCTCACTACAGGCAGCCAGCATAAAACTTGAGTTAGCATAGAGTCTTAATGCAACAGAGTGACAGCCGCCACCTCGGCGCAGCGTTCTGCAATCAACACAGGCACAGGTGGCAGAAGTGGGTAGTCGAGCTGCTCATGCAGCCACTGCTTCCTGCTCGGTTAGCCCAGCTCTGCGGGGGTGGCCGTGAGGGCAAAAACCTCGTACCCTACCCAGCAGGTCCGGCCGGCCGATGCGCAAGGGGGCTGCGCAGGCCACCTACATGCAAAGCCGTTTGATGGCTCAGTCCATGATGATGCAAAAGTCCATGTATGCTAAACTTCCACGAACGCACGCAAAAACATGAAGCAATGAAAGCCAAAAACCGGTATCACGGTATACACAAAAATACAGCACGCAAATCAATCATTGAGGCCCTTGAGCTCTTGGCCGCAACCATCTGGAAGATTGCTCGGAGACTTTATATTTCTGCAATATCGAAAGCGATATGGATTAACGAGGCAGTTGTATTTGAGCCCCAGCTTCACTCCTTTTACAAACGCCTTGAGGCTTCTGGAGAGCTAGGGAAACCGGCAACAATCGTTGATGTAGGCGCAAATCGCGGGCAGGCTGCATGCTTTTTCAACCGCTTGCTGCCAGGCGCGCGAATTGTTGCCATAGAGGCTAATCCTGATCTCGTCCCCCTCCTCAAACGCAAAACGCTTAATCTGAACATAGAAGTAATTCCCATAGCAGTTAGCGAGAAGCCTGGAATTCTGCCATTTTATCGATGCGTCTTTGACGAGGTTTCCACCCTGGAGACGCCAGACAAAGACTCGGAATACTTGCTATTCAAATCGAAAGTTCTCCTAGTACACGTAGATGACATGTACAAAGTTGTAGACGTCGACACCACAACTCTTGATCAGCTCATTAGCAAGCTAAATCTCGCTAAAATCGACATTTTGAAAATTGATGTTGAAGGACACGAGGCTAGCGTCCTTAAAGGTGCAACTCTTGCCCTTGCCAAAAAGACTGCAAGGTTCATCCAGATCGAATCACATGGCGATGATCAATATCAAGGGAAAGGCGCCCAGGCTGAAGCTATCCTCGCTCTGCATGGCTACCGATTGATAGCAAGAATAAAGCATGGATTCGGGAATTT
>Ga0315903_10009688_pt1 | contig 11615 bp, 14 predicted proteins | sample LakEriMetagenome_7_FD_203524 | JGI IMG/M metagenome (GOLD analysis project Ga0315903, IMG submission 203524) | Freshwater fungal communities from buoy surface, Lake Erie, Ohio, United States - Buoy 2 MA119 | ecosystem: Environmental > Aquatic > Freshwater > Lake | place: USA: Lake Erie, Ohio... | reverse complement strand
CGAGCCTCACAAGTGGCAGGATTTGCTCGATCGCCCCGCCGGCGAGGGCGAGAACCAATGCCCGGATCGCGGGCCGGGCCAGCATCCAAACGGGATAGGCGACGATCGGCACCGCCCGATCGGCGAGGGCGTCGAACAACCGGGCGACGGCCTCGACCGCGAATGACTTCTTCTCGTCCCCGGTCATGCTGCCGACGGCGTCGAGGGCGGCGACCGTCAGGTGGAGCAGGGCCACCATCAGCTCGCCGAACTCCTGCCACGTCAGGCCGTCCACAGTGGCAGCACGGGCACTCGCGATGAACAGGGCGACCTTGTCCACAACCGATGATTGCCCATCGGCGGCAGCCTTTGAATCGCTAACCTGACCGATCATGCGTTCCCGGCGTAGACGCCGACCCCGACCATGGTGAGATCGACGGTGTACGTTCCGGTGGGACCGCTCGACAGCGATACGGAGACGCCGGTGGCGCCGACGGCGTAGTCGGCCCAATGCACCTGCCCACCGACACCCACCCGCGTGCCGGTGATGCCTCCGGGGGCCGCGAGACTTAGGAATCCACCCGTCGGGCCGGAGACGACGTTGACCAGCAGCTCTTTAAGCGTGCCGATGGCCAGGATGCCGGTCACGCCGAACGCCTGGATTTCCAAGCCTCCGATCGACAGACTACTGCCGGATCCGGTGCAGATGATCCGCTGCGAATGGGCGACGTTCGCCTGGCCAGGCCCGGTTCCGTTCGTGATGCTTCGCGCCGTCCGCTGCTCGGTGCCAGCCGACTGCGAGGCGACAGTGTCGGCGTTGGACAGCGACCATGAAAGCCGCGTCGCGCCGGCGACGGTGAGGCTATTTGCCATCGGTGGAGTCTCCTGTGGTTGCGGGCGAGCGCGGCGGTGGGCCGCCTAGCGAAATAACCTGGGGAGTCGCGGCCTCTTCCGCAGCGACGGGCTCGGCCGGTGCGTCTGTCTTGGACTTACCCATTAGTTCAGCCTTCCGGATTGGTGGAGTCGGATCGCCTCGGCCAGCGTGACGCCCAGCCGAATCGCGAGGTGTTCGTAAAAAGTCAGCCGGGGCCGCTCGTCGGGCCGCTTGCTGGTGATGCAGCCAACACCGACACGCCGGTGTGGCTGGTAGTGAATGTGTTCTCCTGACTCGCCAGCCGACGCCAGCGGCTCCCGGCCCCGGGCCGTTGTCCGAAATAGCGACTCGCGGGCCATGCGGCTCTCCTACCACCATTGTACGGTTGTTCAGGTAGAGTCAGGGCGCGTACAACCGGGGCCGCGGAGCGTCCCACTGTTGATCTCCGGCCACAGCTTGTCGGAGTGGATCGCCGCCAGCAGGTTCCAGGCGGCGTGGCCTAGGTGCGGCTCGGACCGGTCGCCCTCCAAAAACTGGAAAATGTGGGCGATGGCATGGTTCAAGAGGTCGTGAACCGGCATTCCCTTTTCCCAGTTCCAGTCGCCGTACTTGCCAGCACCCTCGGCACAGGCCCGCGCCACCTCGCGGAGCCCGATCGGCGAAACCAGGTCGTAGCGAAACTCCTCGACCGAGTCGCTTCTCACAGCCCCGGTGCCGAACTTCGCGGTCGTGCCTGCGGCCGGCTCCGGCCGATCGCCGCTTGCACCGTAAACCCGCCGGGTGATCGGCTCGCCGTCCGGGGCTATCTGGTCCCGCTTGTATTTCTCCCACGCCGCGGAGATCGCCGCCGCACTCGCCGCACCGTCCGCCACGCCGCTCGACCTTGTTGCTTCCAGCATCCGTTCCCTTTCTCTCACGAGTCTCATGCAGTGTGCGGCCAGCGTCCCCGCTGTTCCGGTCCACTGCCCTTGATAGCGACGGGCGTCACGCACGACCGTCGCGATGTATTCCTCTGATAGCGGTTCGTTTGACGAAACCTCGGTACAAGTTTCTAAGTGACTAGGTTTTGTCACGACGGCACCTGCCGCCGTGGGCCGGAGACTGCGCCAAGCCGCTCGCGGGCCTCTGCAACATCCTTGAGCGTCCACAGAAACTTTTTCTGCAGCAACGGAACGCTGCTGCTTTTCCGCATGTTCTGGCTTTTCCATAGCGGGCGAAGGTTCGTGTAATGAAACGCGACCCTTTGCTGGCCTTCATCGCGAAGATCAAAAGCAGAGCAAGGAATGATGTGGTCGATGTGCCACTCGCTCCTGTTTTGCCAAGACATGCCATCCGAAAACTGGCACTCCATCCATGCCGCAAGCGCTTCAGTGCTACAGCCAGTCAAGTCTTCCGTGCCGGCCGCCTTGCAGGCGCCGGCTCGACGTGTCGCTGTCTTGACTCTTGCACGAAGTCTTTCGGCTATCGCGAAACGCTCGTCAGTTCGACGCTTCATCCTCATGTATTCGGCGGCCCTCTTGCGGTAGCTCTCGCCGTGGTACTTGATCCACACCTCTCTCCTCAAACGGAGACGCTCATCTGGCGTCATCTCCATGCGTCGTTTCTTTTGATACACAGAGTTCGCAGCAATTACGGCCCGCCTCTGCTCCGGCGTCATCGAAGCACGTTTCTTGGCGGCACGAACCCTATCTCGGACGCGACGCCTTTCCTTTTGCTCTGCGTTTTCGGCGTACTTCGTCACCGCCCACCCCTCTCGTTGCCGCCCCCGACATACTCCATGTGCATCTCGTGCAGCCCACCACGCTGCGAATACACGAAACCTTGCATCGCACGCTCGGCCCCGACGAAGCCCATGTCGACGTGCCATGAATCCGGAGGAACGATCGTCGGTGCCGTCCGCACGATCACACTGTCGATCGTCCCAACCTCGGCGGCTTGGTGGTGAAGGTGCCCGACGTGCCACTCGCGATGCCGGCACTGCGACCACTGGGCCGCGGCCTCAATCGCCATCACGCCGGCCAGCTTCTTCCTCGCCTTGTCGCCGTGAGTGATTCCGATCAGATTGCCGCCGTGCGTTAGATACTTCCTCGACGTGAACTCTGCGTTGACCGACACACGCTTATCGTCCCGATACCGCTCGGCGAATATCTTTTGGAGAGCCCACGCCATCGCGGTGTCGTGATTGCCGGGCACGAAGACAACCTCGGTCGGCAGCGTTTCGGCAGACTGCTCCACCACTCCGGCGATGGCAGCGACAGCCATCTCGATCGTCTTCTGCAGCCGAGAGTCGCGGTCGATATAGGTGCCGCCCGTAGTGGTCCCCGAGATCGTGTCGAAATGCAGCGTGTCGCCAGCGAGGACAATGGTCCGCCGGCACGAAGCAGCACTCCGGTCAATCAGCCGGCTCGCCGTCTTTCCAACCAGCTCGGCGGCGATCGACAAGTCGTAGTCGCTGCCGGTCGTGTGCCGCCACGACCGACCGCCGAAATGCAGATCGCTCATCACCAGCACACTCCACAAGCCGGACTGCTTGCGGCCGTGCCCGCCACGCTTTGGAAGCCGTAGCGAACTAGCCGCGGCGGCGATCAGCCCGTCCACGATTTCCCTAGTTGTCGGCCCACCCCTCGGCCTCAACCGGACAAACACGCGAAACAGCTCGGTGACGACGGGCTCGCCTGTGGACTTGTCTGCGGTCAGCCCTTCCCACTTCGTGGCTTCGCTCACCGCCACCTCAAACCGATCCATGTCCGCGTCGATGTGCCGCAGCAGATCCTCCACCGTGCGGATCGTCCGCGAGACGCTACGGGCCTCCACGGCGTCGCCGCTGGACCGCTTCGTTACTTCTTCGATGGTCAGGCCGTCGCCGCCGGCAGCCGTCACGGCGGCCTTGGCAGAAACGCGATCGGCTAATCGCGGCGACTTAGCCATACACGCATCCCCTGCGGTCCGCACACTTCCCAGCCGCTCGTCGCGGCTTCCTCGATCAGCAGGTCCGCGAGGGACGAAGCCGACGCCTGCAGTTCGCCGGCCTGGAACCGGCGGCGGACCTCGAGCAGCTCTGCCTGGGCCTCCGGCGGCAGTTTGTCGAAGAAGTTTCGCGGCCGGCTTGGCGTGGCTGCGATCCTCTCGGCAACCCGGTCAACGAGTGATTGACGTGCGGTCATTCATCGAGTTTGCCCATACCTGTACGGGCGTCAACCCCGGGATTTGCCGTCGATCCAGGCGGCATCCCCAGCCATTTCTCCCCGATGGCATTGAGGGCGGCCTGTCGCTCCGGGCACGCGCACGGCCCGCCGACGAACTTCTCGACGCGATCCTTCGTGATGCCGATCGCGTCGAGGGCCGACGCGACGCGGTCGCCCAGGCCGGGAACAACTGGGCCGCAGTTGCGGCGAACGTCCAGCCGCGAGACACGCGCGCCACAAGAAACGCACGACAGCGTCTGCGAATCGATTTTGCACAGTTTCTCTCTCACCGACGCTTCACCCTTCGGCATTTGCGAAAATCAAGTAAGGATCCGGCGTGCCGCTGTAATACGCCCGCGCTTCCGTGACGGAGAACTCTTCATCTACAGCGAAAGATTTCCCGGGGTAACCTCCATCGCTGAAATCTTCTGTTACGGGAAAGGTGTTTGAAAAAACTTCTATATTTTCAACAGTAGACTCAAACGGTGGGTTTAGTCGTCGAAACCTAAATGAATAACGAGAGGACATCGTGTTGGGTAGGCTATACGGGGGATTCCCACAGCTAGAAACCATGCTCTGCTGAAGACGGTAGAAGGTGTTGGCGGGAACGTATTCGTTGTAGCTGTCGGGAGTGCACGAATACGAATAGGTAACACTTGGACTACAGGAGCGTATGTGCATAGACAGTACGTGGTGCGTTTGCGACTGTAGCCCCGAGGAGCCATACGCTAGCTGGTCTTCAACTGAAAAAGTAAATGCGCGAGTTACTCTGATCTCAAGGTTGTCACCGTCTCCTTTTTCAACCGTGATCGTTAGGTTTTGGCTATCATATCGATGCTGCGTAAACCCTATGATCGCTCCCGAAAAAGGGTGCAGAATAGGCTTCCTAGCCAGCGAATATGTACCACTGAGGCTAGGCACAGTGACAGAAGCAGAAATGCTGTAAGGCTGGGACTGGGTGTAGGTTGAATGCGTGCGCTTTCCGGCCATTGATTTAGTGTTGCCCGGTGCGGTGATGTCGATCTCTATTGAGTCAGGAAATGCAAGCCAGCCGCCTCCTGGCCATCCGCAGGCCTTGCAGCATTCACTACACCCAAAAAAAACCATCACAAGCACTCCGCCGCGATCAGATGCCACGTCGAGTCCACGCTGGCGACGGCCACCCACTTCGACGCACTTCCGGACACCGTAATGGTTGCAAATCGGTTGATCCCAGTGATCGACACAGGGCCGCTTGATCCGGTTACTTGCGATCCGCTTCCGGAGTATTCCCACACGGTTTGCGTGCCGCCCTTAGACCACGTTCCAGTGATCTTCCCAACCTTTACGCCGCCCCCAGCGTTTGATCCGATTCTCACGAGACCCCACTTTCCGGTTCCGGTTCCGCCTTGCTTCCAGAGAATCGTCGCCTCGCCAGACGACGCCGTTTTTAGCTCGGATGCAGATCCTGTTTTGGTGGTCGCGTAACGATGGCTTGCGTCCACGATCTCCAGTTTGCATTGCACGACGCCATCCACGGCGGCCATGCCAATCTCACCTGGCTTGATCGGCTCGACGGCCACCGCGAACGCGGCCCCGGCGGTGGTTGTTGGCACGGCTCCTACGAGGCCCGGCCAAGATTGAAACGACTCTGTACCAGGTCCAGTAGCGCCGGACGGTGACTCGAGCACCCCGGCGATTTCCATCACCCCCCACCGGCTAATCGTTCCGCTGCTGGTGTTTCGCATTCGCACACGGAAGTTGCTTACCGGGAACGCCTCGTCTTCGCTGGCGAACCGAGGCTTCGTCACGACCTGGTCGATAACGCGATTCCACGCCTGGGACGCGATCTTGAGAGGCTCGCCGGGCCGGACTTTGCGAAAGGCGTTACTCATGCCTTGTTCTTCTTTTCGTCGTCAAGCGTAGATGACTTTTCTTTGTCGAGCTTGTGCGTGAACTCTTCGCCGCCGGCTAGGTAGAAACGCGGCCATTTGGTCCCAATATGCAGGTCGCCAAAGTCTGCCCGTGGATAAATCTGATCGACGTAGACGTACCTCGCGAACTTCACCGGCACGTCCTGGCTGACCTGGTCGCCGTAGTCGATCCAGAGGTAATCCCAGCCATCTTTTTTCGCGACCGTGATGTCGCCGATTTTTAAGTTTTCGCGAGTCTTGCGTGCAGCAAACGAGTAGGTGACAGGCACCATCGTGGATGATCGGTTTGACTCAAATCGTGCTCCGAGAAACAGCACCTCCCCCGGCTCGAATAGCCGCCACTCCTCTTCGTTTACCGTTCCAGTCATGTTGTGGAGCTGGCCGGCATACGGTTTCAGCGGGCCGTTGCTATCTTCCTCCGCATCCGTCTCCACGCCGTCAGGCTCTTCGCCGGAAAACAGATACCACGCCGGCACCAGCCACGTCTCGGTCCACGAGTATGAGGGCACGGTGATATCCAAGCCGTTGACCCTTCCTCCAGAGACGTTGATTGCTCCGTATGACTCCGGCGCCGCATCCTCACCAGGCGCGTAGCCTGTGTAGATCGGACCATCCGTGTCGTCGGGGTAGGCGACCGTGATATGTTCCGTGCTGCCGGTTGTGTCGAGCGAAAAACTGCTTGGCACCATCAACACGCCGTCGCCGTTTACGATGCCGCGGCCTTCGTAGGAGTTGACCCCTGCGTTCCCGTACTGGGCCGATATCTCGTACCAGCCGTTCCCGACCGCACGGCAGCTCAACTCGCCTCGGCGGTGGCCGTCGTAAAAGAGCGGAGCAATCTCGCGCCCCTTTTCCTCGGCCGCCTGGTAGCCGTCCATCGAGTGAACTAGCCATCGCATATCGACCTGACGGGCCATCATGCCGTCGGTGCCGACGCTGACCGTGCCGCTGCCCGAGTCCACTCGCTCGATGTCGTTGCTGGCGATCGGCGACGCGGTAGTCGTCGAAGTCGTTGGTGGAAGCCAGTCGATCGCCATTCAGCACCTCAAACAAATGCCACGCCGGAACCGCCATTGCCAAGCATTTGGCGCAGGAAGTCGGCAGTTTTTTCGGACGCCAGCGCCGTCCGCTCCGACGCGGACAGCAGGTCGCGATCGCTTCGGGCGGCTACGCCACCGGCTACGGCCGGGGCACCGTTCCGAATGCCGGCCTGCAGGGCGTCGGCATTGGGGATCGCACGACCGTTACGGACCAGCTCGTCGATCCCTTCGGCCATCCGGCCGGTGTTGGCAGCGGTCTCCTCGGCCGACGTGAGCGCCGGGCCGACGCCAATCTGGGCGGCGATCGCTGCCTCAAACGTCCCGATCGACTCGCCTTTTCCGAGGAGGTCGCCTACGGCTGCGGGTAGCTTTTTGCCAGGGACCGCGAGCGGATCCCGGAACTCGTCTCGACGAATGCCGGTCCTGTTCTTCGCCTCCATCGCACTGGACGACGCCTCCGACGACGACGCCAGCCACCATGCCGCGCTGCCGATCGCTGCAGCTGCACCAGCAATCCATCCAATGCCAGGAATCGCAAACATCGCGGTGCGAAGAGCCCCGAGTGCCACGGACAGACCGCCTACGGCGACAGAAAACGACCTCGTCATCGTCGCCGCCGTCGCCGACGCCGTGATGTACCCAGCCATCGCGAAGTTCACGCCCTGAAGGACGACCCCGACCCCGAGGGCGGCAACGCCAACGGCAAAGAGCCCACCAGCAACCAGCGACAGCAGCGGAGTAAGGCCAGGGATGCCAGACAGCAACCACGAAATGCCGTCAATGACTGCGATGACTGCCTTGGCGGCACCTCGAACCGCATAAGTGAACTCGCCGTCCGCGAACGCGATCGCCAGCCGCTCCACCACAGCGAGAAGCGCGTTGGATACGCCAGTGAGTTGAGACATGGCGATCTCGAACTTGTCGGAGACTGACCGGCTTCCCTCCATCGCATCAGCAATCGCCGCAAACCCTTCCTTCCCCTGCTCCGCAAACGCATGAATGACGCGAATGCCACGAACGTCGAACACCTTGACAAGCGCCTCGTTCGTCAGCATGGCGTCGCGGGCAGACTTGTCCATGCCCTGCATGGCTTTTGAAAACACGTCGGCGATTTGTGCCAGCGGGAGCAGCTTCCCCTGGTTGTCCACAAGCGATTCCATCGACAGCCCGAGTTGGGCGAGCGCCTCCTTGGCGTCATTTGTAGGGGCCAGCAGCTTCACCAGCAGCGTTTTGATGCCGGTGCCGGCCTCCTCGCCTTTGATGCCGTAGCGGGCGAGAACCGCCAAGCCTTGCGACAGACCGAAAAGCGATTGGTTTGTCCCCTTGGCAACACTCGCCACGAGGGCGAACGACTCGATCATGGACGCGATCGACGTTTCACTGGAGTCTGCGGCAGCGGACAGCGTGTTGGCGGCCTCCTCGGCCGAGATGCCGAACACGTTCATGGATACCTTCATAAACTCCGCAGCCTGGGCCGCCTCGACACCGCTGACCTGGGCAAACTCGACTGCCGCCTTCCCGGCCCCGCCGATCGCATCCTCCACGCCCATGCCAGCCTTGATAAGCAGCGTGAACGCCTGGGCGATCTTGGCTGGCGAAATACCCATCGACTTTGACAGCCGCAGTGCCTCCGCCCGCACGTCCTCCAACTGTTTTGGCGATATGTCTGCCACGGCCCCTTGCAGCTCCAGGAGAGAATCCTGGAACGTCGCGGCCGACGTTGCCGCCGCCAGCATTGGCAGCCCCATGGCCCCACCGGCGATCGCCATTCCCGTGCCGGCCCGCTTGAGCGTGCTCGACAGCCTGACGATCGAGTGCTGCGTCTTCTTGAGCGTCCGCGTGAACTTGTCGTCGTTCGCGGTTATTTCGATGAACGCCTTGCCGGCCCGAACTGCTCCAGCGCTCATATGATTTCTTTCAGCTCGTCGGTTGTCAGCGTCCGCACGATCGGCCGGCGGTCTCGCATTGGGTGGATGTCTGCGGCGTCATATGGCCGCGCTCGTTTTTTCGGGTCGCGATGGATCTCCGCCATCTGTGCTAGGAGGGCTGACGTGTGGTTCCACGCTTCACGCTGCCGGCCGCGGACGGCGGCGAGCAGCTCGCGGAGCGACCAGGGGCCGGGGTGGACTCCGATGATTCCGGCGAGTTCGTAGCCGAGTTCCCAGAGGTCCACTGTGCGAGGGCCGCGTCGATCTCCGCCTCGATCTGCGGCATCATCTCGTCCACCAGCTTGTCCGCCGCTTTTTCCGCCTCGCGAACTTTCTGCACGGCCGCCGTCAGGATCTTCCTCTGGCGGGGCTGGCAAAAAAAAACCATCTCATCCATGAGCGCCGCGTAGGCACACTCGAGCGTCGTGCCGTCAAACTCCGCGAAAAACTGTTCCGGCGTCAGGCCGCGGCTCTCAGCCTGCGGCTCGACCAGCGACCAAATCACCTGGCCAAGCGTAAACGGGTCGGCCAGTTGCTGCAGACTCTTCCGCTCCTCGGTCGCAATGTCAAAGAGCGACACGCCCGTATGGGATTTCACGCGGGCATAGGAGCCGTAGGTCGCCTCCAGCGTCCACGTTCGTCCGGTGCGGTCGGAAAACTCGTGCATCAGTCGTGCCCCCACGACCGCAAAGCGAACCGCGGGATCACCGCACCGTCCAACGACTCGTCGGCGTCGATGTCGTGGATGGTGAACTTGCCATCCAGCTCGAAAAGCCCGCCCGTCAGCTTCGCCTCCACCACTCCCGGGAGCATATATTCGCCCTTCTTCGCCAACCGCTTCTGGTACAGCTCCTTTGCCAGCGTCATGTCGGGCACAAGGATTTGTATCTCGTGGCTACGCATCACCACAATGCTTGAGGTCGTGGATGCGTTGAAACCAGTGGCGTCGATTTCGGTGACCGTCTCGCGGACACTCACGTCGCTGACGCCGTCGATCACTTTGCCGTCGATTTCCAGTACGCAGTCTTTCCCAAGAGCGAATACGCGATCTTTCAGCACGTCACGCTCCTCCGGTCAACTACGCGACCTGGACGCCGGCGTGTCGCTTGAGGCTGATCGTGTATTCGACGACACCGTCGATTTCTTGAGGCTCACTGACGTTGTTGACGTAGTAGATGCCGGTCGCCATCGAGCCAGTTGGCCCAATGCTCAGGATTCCCGTGGAGTGAATGGAGCAGGTGTGATCGAGACACACCACCTCAATCGAGGCGTTCCATCGCACCGGCACAAACTCTTGAATGTTCTCGCTGCCACGAGTCGTCACCTCGGCCTCGGCGGACGTTTCGCGGGTGAAAGACACGCTCTTCACGTCCTTGTTGAGGATCATGCTGCCAAACGAGAGGATTTGATCCTTGCCGAGTTTGTACGAATGGGCGACTGGCATGGTGTGCTCCTGTGCAGTGTGGCGGCGGCGGTTGCCACCTGAACGTCAGTATACCAGTTGGCTATCCGCGGCGGACGGTGAATCCGGTGCCGCGGGTACCTGCCGACGACTTGAACTGGCCCGCGAATGCCTTGGCGATCGAGCCGTTTGCCACGCAAAACTCCATGGCAGGCTTCATAAACGGGCGGGCTGGATAGGCGGCCACCGTCTGCAGCGACATGGGCCGCCAGTGAGTTTGATTGTGGGGACGCTGGCCCGTCGGCAGTTTCATGGTGATCGGCTGCCGCATCCCGCCGCGCTTTGTCTTGACCTGTGGAATATAGACCCACGTCCGCAGCCGCAGCACGCCGCCAAACTCGTGGAGGTACGGGATCATGCGTCCCTTTTTGGATGGACCGACGACCGCCGAATGGGTTTGCGAGTCGTAGTAGTTCCAGAGATTGCGGCGGAAGCCGAGGTAGCTGGCGAAGTGGCCGGCGTATGGTGTGTGCGTGTGCGGGGGCGTGCCGGGCGCCGAGGCCGGCGGCCTCTGAACCTCGCGTATGATCCTGTTGCCGAGTTTCCGGTTTGCTCGAGGCGTGCTACCGAGGACTCCCATCTGCATCAGCGACGTGATGCCGGCACCAGGGAACTTTTCCTGCACCTTGAGCGGCAGCCTCGCGAGACCGCGCTTCTTGATGATCCGCTTTGCCCGATCCTTCACCAGCATCGACGCCTTCGACAACGCCTTCAGATCCATCGCCGACATGGCCGCTTGGACGGCCGCCCGGTCGAAGAAGAAATCGACCGACGCCTTCATCCCGACAGACGGGATATTGGGCATCAGCCCAGGGATGCGTGGGATCATGGGAGTTTCGCGTTGGCGTATCGGTAGGTCACGACGATGTCGCCGAGGAACACCCGCGAGCCCGTCACCTGGTCGCGGTCGTAGGTGACTGCGTTGGTGATCCCCATCCACGCCACGCCGGACGGCATTGGAGGGCTACTGGCTGGCAGTTTTTTGGACCGGATCGCGTCCACGATATTGGTCCGGAGATCCACCAGGTCGTCCAGTTCCGCGTCGGTCACGAGTTTTTTGCCGATCACAACGTGGATTTCGACCTCAAAAAGATCAGCACCATGCGTGTGGTTGGTGACCTCCACGCTGCCAGGCACCACCGAAACCTTGATGTCCGCGAGATCCTCTGTCGTGTAGTCGGCGACGTAGGTACGGACGGCATTTACATCACCGATTTCACCGTCAAATGTGGCG
>Ga0315903_10009685_pt1 | contig 11617 bp, 18 predicted proteins | sample LakEriMetagenome_7_FD_203524 | JGI IMG/M metagenome (GOLD analysis project Ga0315903, IMG submission 203524) | Freshwater fungal communities from buoy surface, Lake Erie, Ohio, United States - Buoy 2 MA119 | ecosystem: Environmental > Aquatic > Freshwater > Lake | place: USA: Lake Erie, Ohio... | reverse complement strand
GCCTTTTGAAATAAGGCAAGAAGTTTCATTAATACCTCGTCATTCTTGAGACTAGAGTCCATGAAGCCTTTTAAAAGAGGTACAATTACAATAGCATCACCAGGAGTTTCTATCATATCGGCAAGCCTCATGATCTCCTGTTTTATAGTACTGTCTTGGTTCTTGTGTTTATTATATACCTCCTCAACTAGATTAGCGACAGTCTTTCCTTTGAATATTTCCTTATCAAGTTCCATGACTTTTTAGAATAAATATTAATAGTCATTGTTTTCAAGATAGTTATCAAGGATTGTTTTATATATAGTTTTTAGCTTTTTTATTACTTTTGTAATAGTATTTGACTGAGTATCAGTCATCTCTTTTACGTATATAAAGACAGCCTTTTTATTAAAAATGTCTATATTTTCTCTTCTCTTGAATATTTCCAGAATAGCATCAGCAACCTTCATTTCATCTGTTTTGTCAAAAAGCTCTAGGAGATTGTCATCTACATATTTGATAAAAAGCTCGACCACATCTAGCTTATCTAGCTCTGGTTCTGGTTCCTTGACTATGATGCTATTTACTAAAGCATTATCATCTTGTTGCTCTCCAATCTCTGTCTTAGATACAAGCTTCTTGTAATTCTTTTGATTGTAGATGATTAAATAACGCTTAGCAATTGTACCAAAATATGAGTAAGCCTTTCCTTTAGATTGATCATAAAGGTCTAGTTTTTGAAGGAGGAACGAGATCACTTCATACTTAAGATCTTCAATATTATCTACCTCTGTATAGTAAAACTTAAAGGTGTGGATAATATTCTCTACTAGCTTATAAAATCCGTAATGAATATCTTGGTTGTATATTCTATTCCTTTCTGCTTGACTATAAGAGTTTCTATATCTCAAAATAGCATCCTCTGTCTCAGTGGTAAAATAATTGTTTTTTACCTTTGGCTTTCTTTTTCTAGGTTCACCTTTTTTAGTCAGTAATACCTCGTCTTCATTTCCTAAAACATCCTGCATATTAACTTTCTATATATTGATTCATCTTACCTTGCATTTCCTTAACTGATTCCATTAACAATAAGAATTCTGGATCTGATTGTACCCAAATCTTTGAATCTATTTGTTCTGCTGTCTTGTTAATGTCTTTCATACATTCTTTTACCCCATTGATAAAATATTGTTGAGATAAAACCATTTGTTCTAATTTTTTATTCTTCTGGAAAAGATTCCAGATAACATATCCTAGTATGGTAAATACCCATAATGATACTGAAATAATTGCTATTGTCATAATTATTTAATTTGATTTTCTACTTTACTAGCCATCAAATCAGCTTGATGTAGAATATATACTATATTAGACTTTAATTCTGTATCTTTATTATAAGTCATAAAGTAAGATTTATTTGCCTCTTCATATAATCCATCATGTAGCTTAATGGCTAAAAATTCATTCTCTGAAACCTCTATACCAGCTTTTTGTAAATAAAACAAGCTTCTATCTGATACCCTCATATGAGTTATATTTGGGTTATACTTATAGATCATTCCTTGTTTCTCAACATGCCATTGTGAATCATTTGGTAAGTACATAGGTTGTTCGTTTGTTCCTAGTTTACCAAGATCATGATTAATGGCAGAGAATATCAATTCTTCGGTAGTATAGTTTTTAGTCTGGCCGAATCTATCCCAAACCTTTTCAAATACCAAAGCGGCTTCTATTACTCTAATAACATGATCAATATAACCACCAGCAAAACAATTATGGTGATCAATACGAGTAGAGGCAGGAGACATAGCTAATGTTTCTTCTATTCCTTTATAGAAGTCAATTAGTTTATCTTTTCTATCTCCAGTCACATACTTATCGATAATAGAATAGAACTTATTTAGATTCTCTAGAATCTGTTCAGGAGTTAGTTGTCTCATAACTATTTATTAATAATCTGTTTCTTGTTGACCATTTACCAAAACTTCAATTTCTTTCATTTTAGCTTCAATCTTTTCAAATTGTTGGTTGATTTCATCAAGAGATCTACCGGTTGAGATTAAAGCCCTTTGTCCATTTATGAAGTTTGATAATTCAAACATCTTTTTTAAAACTAATTGTTTGTATTTCATTTATCTAATTTACTAATTTATTATTGAATTAATCAATTGATCTATAGAGTATACAGGTAAAAGCATAACTCCATTATCTAATCTTATTTTTTTACCAACATCATCATAATTGTCGGTTATATAAACTACCTTATGTATTTTATTACTCTCAATTAATAATGCAATAGGATAATTACTACAATCTATCATATCTTCTATAGTATCACAAATAGCAGTATTAGATTTGCATATTTCGTATTGAAAATAAATCTCTCTTTTATTTAACTCTTTTTTGAGCCCTTCACAACGTTTACAACCGTCTAATACTAACAATTTAATCATAATCTTGAAATTCGGAGTCTATTTTTTTCATAATATAATACCACGCCTGTTTTTCATCATCTGTCATTGTATCGTATGTCATAGACAAATAAACATATAGTGATTCTAATTGCTCTTCTGTTATTTTACTTTGATCTATTTCAATATCTTCTAGGTTCATATAATAGGCTAGTTTAAAGGTATTTCGCCTTTGTTTAGAGTGAGATCGACTTTGTTTTTCATTAACAACTTATATTTAGGATCCTTTAGCGGACTAAACCGTCGGATATGGCCGATATTACCCTAAAACTTATCTGTCAATTATATTTATATACCTGAAGCATTGTGCTTAGTCTTAGCTCCTGGTAGTCGTATTACTTACTCATTCTAAAACTCACTCATGGAATTTAACCAAGCTATGGTATAGAGCCTGAGTATACGACATTAATCAGAACTAATATACAACAAATATTTGAAACAGAAAAATTTTTTTTAATAAATATTTTTTTATGTCATTTTTTTATCTTATATTAGTATAATGGATAAAGAATTATTAGTTTTAGGCTTATTAGAAACAGTTCTTGGTAAAGGAAAAGGTTCTAGAACAACTATGGACTATGCATTTTATTGTCCAGTATGTAAACACCACAATCCTAAACTTATAGTAAACATTAAATCAGGTCAATACAATTGTTGGACTTGTCATCCTGCTACTAAAGGTAAAACTCCTGTATCACTTTTTAAAAAAGTAGACGCTCCTACAGAGAAGATACTTGAGATGAAGAATTACTTTCAAGGAGATAATACTAAGATTGATTCTGTAAAACCAAATAAGGTAACCCTTCCAGAAGAATTTATTTCTTTAGCTAATCCAGACAAATCACTTGAATGTAGACACGCTATCGCATATTTAAAGAAAAGGAACATTTCTATTCAAGACATACAGAAATATAATATAGGTTATTGTAAAGCAGGAAGATACAGAAATAGAATCATAGTTCCTTCATACGATAAAGCTGGAAATATTAACTACTTCATAGCAAGATCATTTGAAAAAGATCCAGGCCGTAAGTATGATGCTCCTAGTTGTAATAAGACAGAACTTATTGGACTAGAGTACTTTATTAATTGGTCTGTTCCTATAATATTGTGTGAGGGTATATTTGATGCTATTGCTATTCGTAGAAACGCTGTTCCTTTATTTGGAAAGACAATTCCTAAGTCACTCATGTTAAAATTAGTAGAATCTGAAGTTAAAACTATATATTTAGCTTTAGACAAGGATGCCTTGAAAGAGGCTTTAGATTATTCACAAAATCTTCTCAATCATGGGAAGGAAGTATATTTAATTGAACTAGAAGGGAAAGATCCTTCTGAACTTGGTTTTGAAAACATGACTAAGTTACTACACCATGCGAAGCCACTATCTTTTAGTGATCTACTTCTCAAGAAAATACAACTAATATGATCGAGCAAAATAAGAACGTCTATCGAGACAAGTTCTTAAAACGTATCGTAGAAACAGATCCTGAACTTAGACAAATTACATTACATGATGCTAGATACTATCAAAGATCGCCTGGAGTCTTTTATCCGTCTGTTACCACAATTCTCGGCTACTTTCCGAAAGGTGCTTTTTTCGAAACTTGGCTTAAAGATACTGGTCATAATGCTGATATTGTCATGCGTAGGGCTGGTGATGAGGGAACTCAGGTCCACAATGCCGTAGAAAAGTTTCTAAAAGGTGAAGAGATTCGTTGGATAGAGTCAGATGGTAAAGTTAACTACCATACTCACGTATGGAAGATGATACTTGGCTTTGTAGACTTCTGGACAACTTATAAACCAACCCTACTATTATCAGAAGAGTTTATGTATTCAGATGAATATAAGTATTCTGGAACATTAGATCTTCTTGTAGAGATAGATGGACAAAAGTGGTTATTAGATATTAAAACATCAAACGCAGTACATGAAAGTTATTACTTACAAATGTCAGCCTACACTAAAGCCTATGAAGAAAGATACCTCCAAAAAGTGGATCGTAACGGTATCATATGGCTCAAATCTTCAAAAAGAGGTCCTGACAAAAGTGGCAAAAAAATGCAAGGCCAAGGATGGGAAATAATGGAAGGTAAGAAGACTGTTAATGAATATTTTGATATGTTTATACATACCTATCAGACATACATGATCATGCATCCTGAGACTGATATTGAACTACTTACTCTTCCTAATACTGTTAAACTCGGTAATTAATATTTATTAGTAGTATGATTAAGCTACTAGATTTATTATTGGAAGCAGAAGCTAGCAAAAAAGCTATTATAATGGCTGGTGGTGCTGGTACTGGCAAGTCTACATTTGTAAAACAGATTAGATCTGACCTTCAAAAAGCAGGCTGGACTGAGTTAAATGCTGATAAATACGTAGAAGACCAAGACAGTCCTATGTACAATAATCTAGCAAAGGCATCTAATCAGATTGATAAAGTTGACTTACCTAATACCATAAAGTCAGGTAAGAATTTCTTATATGATACTACTGCAACCAATGTTGATAGAATATCTGGAATAAAAAATTCTGGCTATGATACAATGATGGTAATGCTCTATACTAATCCTATTGTAAGCTTCCTTCGTAATTTCAAAAGAGAAAGAAAGGTGCCAACTGTAGGAGTTTTATCTAGTTGGAATAACATATATAAAAATATTTCTACATATAAGAAATTGTTTGGAGACCAATTCTATTTAGTACAAACAGGACTTAGTGATGAAGAGCAGACTATGGTTAATGAGTTTGAAAAGGCTTTTAAGTCTGGTAAGTTGAAAGAATTCTTTGAAGATCTTTTATCTTCTGGTCAATTCAAATCAACATTCAGAAAAGATCCCGCCCAGCAAAAAACTCCTGAAGAGATTGCTAAGTCTAAAGAGGTTGTTAATAAGCAGATAGATATATTAGCAGGTCAATTTGATAATATAGAAAAGCAGGTTGCGCAACTAAAATCACAAGATGAGTCTAGTGTTATTGGTAAAGCAAAATCGTTTATTAAGTAATGATCAACTTTGAAGAATTAGGAAGACAGATAGCCGAAGATATCCTTAAAGAGGCTTCACCAGATGTAGGACCTTGCTTTTATCCTGGTAAATTTAAGCCTCCACATAAAGGGCATTTTGAAGCTGCAAAGTACTTAGCATCTAAGACTTATATTAATAAGGTTTATGTTATTATATCTAACGTAACTAAGTACGGTATTACTGCTGAAGACTCGTTATATATTTGGACTGAGTATTTAAAAGCAGAGCCTAATCCTAAAATAGAGGTTACTATATCTAAAGAGTCTACACCAATAAAAGACGTTTTTGCTTTCATGGATCAGAATAGAGAGGTTAGCCCTATCTATGTTGCCGGGGCTGGGGAAGAGGTAGAAGGTCTTGGATATTTTGATGCTTTAGAAAAAAGATTTCCTAACAGAGTTAGAAAAGAAGTAATACCAGACCAGTTCGAAAGAATAAGTGCTACTCAAATGAGAGCTGCTATTAAGACAGGTAACTTTGAAGAGTTTGCTAAGTTTGTACCAGATTCTGCTTATAATAAAGGAGCCGCTAAAGATATATTCGGAAGATTATTGAAAATATTAAAATGACACCTGAACAAAGGCAAAATATAATTGAAGACTTTATACAGTTTTGTAAAACAAGGCTTGATATAGATCAACTACCAATCATAGAGTTTACTAATGATAAAGATTGGGCAGTTAATAGGCATAGTTTTGGTGAATATAATCCTGAGAAAAAAGGATTGGTTGTTTATACTGGTAATAGAAATTTGGCTGACACACTTAGAACTCTAAGCCATGAACTTGTTCATCACAAGCAGCATGAATTAGGTAAAATTAAAAGTTCTAATGATGGTAAAGCTGGTTCACCAATAGAGAATCAAGCTAATTCAATAGCAGGTATATTAATGAGAGACTATGGTAATATAAACGATCTCATTTATGAAGCTTTACTTCCTACGTTAAAAGAAATATATGAAGCTGAAAAGTCTGGTGGAATACAAATATTCTGTGATATGGATGGTGTGCTTTGTGACTTTGATGTAAGGTTTGAGCATTTTTATGGTATACTTCCAAGAGAATATTATGGTGAAAAAGGTAGCAAAGCCTTTGAAGAAGCTATAAACAAAGCCGGTATTGAGTTCTGGAGTAAAATGGATTGGATGCCTGGAGGACAAGAATTATGGTCTATCATAGGTAAATACAATCCTATTATCTTGACAAGTCCTAGTAAGTTTGAATATGCAAAAGAAGGAAAAAAGTTGTGGATACAAAACAATCTTAATCCGCAACCTAAAAAAATATTATTTGCTCAGACAGGAGATAAACATTCTATGATGACAGCAGACCCAAAAAGGTCTATGTTAATTGATGACTATTGGCCAAACTTAGCGCCTTGGAAATCACTAGGAGGCATAGGAATACTTCACAAAGACATTAATAAAACAAAAGATATATTAAGTAAGTTTAGAATACAATAGTTATGATACCTAAAGAGTCTACGTTAAAGAAAGAGTTCAAGAAAAGTGATGTTCAAAGGATGAGAAATATTATTACCGGTAAATCTGGTGATAAAACTCAAGTCCTAGCAGGTTGGGATAAACATAAAATTGATCATAAAGAAGGAGACATTTGGGAAGAAGATGGTCGCACTTGGACAATCAAGAACGGTATTAAACAAAATCTTACAAAGCTAGATAGGATAAAGAACTTGGCTATTATGCCATTGACTTGTCCATGTTGTAAGAACCCGATGAAAATAAATGATCTAAATAAAAAGATGTACTCTATACACCAGAGATGTCTTGATTGTGTTATAGACATGGAAGCCAAGATAAAACTTGAAGGAAAGTGGGACGAGTATGCTAAAAATGTTATGAACTCAAACAAAAATGCTAGTTTAGAAGAGTTTGAACAGGCAGTTGAGTCTTGGATGCTAGATAATGATACCTTTGTTTCTGAGGCTGGAGACATAGAATCATGGCAAGGTGGAGATAAGAAAAAGATATATGAAGAGATCAAGGCTAACTTGGATAAACTAAAGAAAACTGATATTTATTAGTAAATTTATATAGTATGCCATCAGCATCTAAACAACAACAAAAGTTAATGGGCATTGTTCACGCTCTTCAAAAAGGTGATATGAAACCATCCCAAGCATCAGGAAAAGCAAAAGAAATGGCTAAATCAATGAAGCCTGGTGATGTAACCAAGTTTGCTTCTACTAAGCATAAAGGACTTCCTAAAAAAGTAAAGAAAGAAAATATGGGAGTGGCTTCTATGTATGTAGTTCGTAAGCCTATGGATGGTATGACTGCTGAAAATTTAGTATTAGAACTAAATCCATTAGAAGGAATTCAGCCTTTAAATATAATGCAAGATGATGTAATGTCAGTGCACCATGATGAAACAGAGGCACAAAGAATTGCAGCTGAAGCATACGATAAGTACTGTAATGAAGTACAAGCTCTTGAAGAGAAGAAAGGAAAAGTTGGAGATAAGATTAAAAAGACTATCGACCACTTAGAGAAGAAGCGTAAAGAGCATATTGATATGGCTAAAGAAGATCCTAAGAGCGCTGCTCAACATAAAGAGCATATTGCCAAACTTGCTACACAAATCGATGATTTGATGAGTAAGATGGAAAAGATTGAGAAGAGTAAGAAGAATGTAGAAAAGAAAGAAGACGAGAAAAAAGATAAGTAATGGAACCATACGCTTTATTTATAGGAACATTAATGCAGAGCCGTAACCAGGCTCACATTTACCATTTACAAACCCCTTCTTTTGCTGGCCATAAAGCTTTGCAAGATTATTATGAAGGTATTGTAGATCTTATTGATGGCTTAGTTGAGTCCTATCAAGGTCGTTATGGTATCCTTCGTGGATATAAAATGGAAGGAACTATAAAAGAAGACGATAATGCTCTTATGTACTTTGAAGGTCTTTCTAAGTTTGTAGAGATGATAAGGACTAAAGTTCCACAAGATTCATATATCCAGAATGAGATTGACAATGTAGTTAATCTAGTTGAATCTACTAAATATAAGCTTAAATTTTTGAAGTAATGAAAAAGTCACTTAACGAAATAAAAAGAATGCAGCAATTAGCTGGTTTAATTAATGAATCTGAATTAGATGAAGCTGTTGATACTTTAAATATTCAAAAAGGTACTAGTGAAGAAGGTAATAAACAAATAACTCTTAGCGTACTAGGTGGCGGATGGGAAGAAAACGAAATAACTCTTTCTACTGAAGAAGCCAAAGCATTAATAGAATTAGCAAAAGAATTTTCTGGAAATAGAAATAATACAATATCAAAAGGAGTAAATACTGCTGATAAAAATAGCACTCAAAGCACTATTAGTATACAACCAGATAAGCTTTATCTTATTATAGGTAGAAAAGAAGGAAGCACGTATAAAGGATATGATATGCCTATTGAATCATCAGCGGGATATTTAAAAGCGCAACAATCTATTGTTTATCAAATAGTAGATGAATTAGGTAAGAGCTTAAATGAGTCTATAGAAGAAGCATCTGTAAATGTAGTAGACAGTATACCAGAATTACAAAAAAAATTAAGAGACTTATCAGTTAATTTACCCAAAATAAAAGGTATAGATGTTGCTGAAGTTAAAAATTTAAGTGCTTTATTAGATGCCATTACTGCTAAATTAGGCAAAGGATCTATTGGCGTTCATCAAAAAGCAGCATTAGATGTTTTTAATAGAAGAACTCAAGGCCTTAAATAATTATGGCAGAGCTTAATACATATGGAGATTTAAAAAAAGTTATTAAAGCTATATCTCTTAAACAAAAAGGAGAGAAAATAGGCTCTGTTGCTCTAGATACCATAGTTGGTTTAGTTCCTGGATTAGATGCAGCAAAAACAACATTTGATTTTATTAAGGCAGCCATTTCTAAACCAGATCAAAAAAAGACTAAAACTTGGTTAGATAGATTAGATATTGATGATGAAATGAGTGCAATTGTAGATGATACTGTAGAAAATGGTTTTATGAATACGATAGCACAAACTGTAAATTCAGAACCAGATGATAAACCTCTAGAGCCAGATTTTAATATGAATGCTAGAATGGTAAACTATCTTCAAGATAAATATGAAGGTAGACATATAGCCGGTATAAAAGAAGGAGCCGTGGATAAAGAAAAACTTAAGCAGATAAAAAAAGGAATTGAAGTAGAAATGGAACATACAGATGATCCAAAACTTGCTTTAAAAATAGCTATGGATCATATTAAAGAAGATCCTAAATACTACGATAAACTAGATAAGGCTGGTTTAGAAGAGTTAAATGAAGGTGAATTCTGTCCACAATGTTTAGCTCAATATATAAGAGAGCATGCCAATGCACTTCATGAAGCAGAGTATCAAGGACGTAAAGTTCAGTTAGGAAAGCCAATGGCAGGAGATACCAAGAAGTTTAAGGTATACGTTAAAAATGCTAAAGGAAACGTAGTTAAAGTAAACTTCGGACAGAAAGGGGTGAAGATAAAGAAGAATAATCCTGAAAGGAGAAAGAGTTTCAGAGCAAGACACCATTGTGATACTAACCCTGGACCAAGATGGAAAGCTAGATATTGGTCCTGCAGAAAATGGTAATATGATAAAATTCCTAGACATATTAAATGAAGTAAAAGAAACATTTGAAAATTTTGCTATTACTCGTGGTAAAGGTGCTGCTAAAATTGCTGCTACCGCTGAAGAAAAAGGAGGTTTATCATTATTAACTTGGCATCATTTTAAAGTTAAGGCTCCATATTATAAAAAAGCTACCGAAGGTAAATTTGATAAAGAAGCCGCTAAAAAAGAATTCGAGCAGACATATAAAAAGATATCCTTAAATATGACCCAAATTGAATTTCAACGTGAAGTTGGACGTTTGGAGGTGTTAGGTGAATTACTTATAAGAAATAAATAATGAGCTATTTAGTAGCTAATATTCCACCAATAGAGGTCTTTATAAGAAAAGAGTTTTTGTATGATTTTCAAAACGACAAAAACAAAAGTCTTCTCGGTAAAGGAGAATATGAATCTGCACATTGGATAACTACAAAGTCAATTCCAAATCAAGCATTATATTTTGAATCATTTATACATGATTATGGTGCTTTATATGATAAACTACCAATACATGCATTTGTTTGGAAAACAGAGATTGATAAATTATATCCTTTAGATTGGTTACAATTGTGGGATTGTTTCTCATACAATATCTCAGTTATTAAAAAACAAAGACTAAGAAATGCACGATGTGAGGTAATAATGAAAGATAGGTCTAGAGCACCTGGATATTATTTATTTACCATAGATTCATGTTCATCAGATCCAAATGAGGTTGATGTATCCTGGTCAGAAACACCGAATGAGCATAAATCATTTAATATAATTAAATTAGATAACGGACAATTTGCAGCACAACCTAATAATAGGATATTGTGGAAACACCAATCTCAAACACCATCTACGGATTTAAAAACACCATATTTTAAGTTTTCAACCAAAACATGGGTATGTGAAAATTCTGATAGATGGTCTGCAGCAGGTTCTACTACTTTTACATATCTAGATGAATAATAAAAGAGATTTTTAAGATATTTATTTTAAGATGATAAAGTTAAAAGATATACTATTAGAAATGGCCAAAGAAGATATTCATTATCAGAATGTCTTAAAGGCTTTTTTAGATGCTGACGATTTTACTAAAAAGAAAATAGCACAGCTAGTTTCTGGAATGGGTCATATGGATCAAGCTAAATTGGAAGATGACTTACTTCATTTAGACTATGAAGAGATTGTAGATATAGAAAAAGAGTTAGATTTATACCCTCTTGAAGAAGCTTGCTGGGATGGATACCAAAAGCAAGGTATGAAAAAGAAAGGGAATAGAATGGTCCCTAATTGTGTAAGAGTAAGTGAGGCAAAAAAGAAAAAGAAAATCAATCCTGCTTATCTTACAAAAGATGCTTCAGCAATGAAGAAAGAGATTGATAGAGTAAAGAAGTTAAAGTCAGATGATCCTTCTGCTTACGAGAAATGGGATGCTGATTATTCTGATAAAGGGAAAACAAAGAAGTATAAGACTAAGAAAAGTGCGGCTACTTCTGCTTATGAAAAAAGATTT
>Ga0315903_10009684_pt1 | contig 11617 bp, 20 predicted proteins | sample LakEriMetagenome_7_FD_203524 | JGI IMG/M metagenome (GOLD analysis project Ga0315903, IMG submission 203524) | Freshwater fungal communities from buoy surface, Lake Erie, Ohio, United States - Buoy 2 MA119 | ecosystem: Environmental > Aquatic > Freshwater > Lake | place: USA: Lake Erie, Ohio... | reverse complement strand
CGCACAGCACACAACATCGTGTATAGTGCATGGCTGGTTTGTGCCAATTTGTAAGTCTGTATCTCGTTCAATCATTATCGTTAATTTTAAAGTTAATCACTCGTAATCCGCCACGACACCATACACGCAGCCGTTAGTAACAATACTTACTACCATACTTCTCCTTCGATAGGTTTACCGCAAATATTGCAACACTTTACTTCTGTCCATCCTGTTGTTACTTCAATACCGCAAGTACAATTACTAACTTGTGGTAAATTGCAGTTGCTATGCTGTTCAGATACATTTTGCCCTCGCTCGTACAAAGCAATTATTTGACTAGCCTCATTCATTGTAATTATTGTGCCTAATTGGTCACGCCAGCTTATTTCATCTAATATAGGATCATCTATCATTTTTTCTCTTTCTATGTCTAATCTTAGTCTTTCAATTAGTTTTTTCATCGCTCGTAAATTGTTAGTTTGTAGTTATTAATATTTATTGATATAAGTGGTATCAGCAACCGCCAACTTACCACAGTCACGTTGTATGCCATTTGCCGCCAATGGTCTTTGTAATTTGATGCATTTAAAAGCGGCAAACGGAAGCCCACGCACAGCCCAACGCTCCATACAACAAGTAATAAAAACCATGCAACTGAATCGCTCTTTTGATTGTTCATTACTTAGGCTTTGTTTTTAATAAATTTTGCCTGCCCGCTTGCAGTTTTTCAAAACTGCTAATGATTAAATTCATAAAAAGCATAAGCAAATCCTTTGGGAGTAATGCTTCTTAGTTCTTTTGTTCGTTCGCTTTTACCTCCTAAGTTTTTCCATCCTGGATTATCTTTTTCAATTGGCTCAAGTCTTTTCTTTTCCATTAAGTTAAATTTACCCCAAAGCCAGGTTTGTTTATTGTATCTACTATTATCTGGGATTGGGTCATACCCAGCAAAGTCGCAAGGGTTTATTTTTTGTCTAATCTTACCAAGCCATTTATTATGAGTATGGATATCACTCATTGGGTTTTCAATTTGGTAAAATTTCAATATTCCAATTCTGTCAAAAAAATCAATAATCTCCTTTGTTTTGGCTACTAACTTTTGAGATATTTCAAATTCCTTTATTCTTTCTGGTGTTTTTTTGTGTTTGTTTCCACATAGGGCATAAGCCGTACATGGAACCATTGCGATAATTCCAACAGTAGGTAAAATATCGGATATTTCAGTACTTTCTCGCAATGCTTTTATGTAATCCCATTGCATAATATCAATACCTAATTTCTTATCTATCTGGATAACCTTCCAGCCATTTTTTCTATATGGCTCAGAAGCATTGCCCGAATAATCAAATAAACTAATCAATAAATTCATAAAAACGCCCTCCTAAAATTTATTAAAAACAATATTTTACCTTTTTACTTTTATCTCAATCACTCGGCACGGTTCTTATTACTGCCGTTATGTGCAAGCGTAGCCTACCCACGCCTGCACACATTTACAATTACTTGCCTGCCGCACTTACTGCATTTAAGCATGTTTGGTTGTAAAGCATAAGTTCACCATCCCATTCACCTATTGCCATATTATATAAAAACCCCTCCTTATCTCGTGCCTGATACCATGTAAATCCTCCGTGTATTACGCATCCTTCATAACCATCGTATGAAGTAATTGTAAACCCACGCTCCCTTATAAAACTTGGAGCATCTTTCTTTAGTAGTTCAACATCCCTGTATGCTAGGCTATTCCTTAAAGCGACAATTGCGCTAATTACGCCAGCACATAACAGGCAGTAAAATAAAAGCCTGCCAATTTTCATTAATAAAGTGTTTGTTTTCATACGTTTATTTGTTTTAAGTTGATAAATTATTATTTCAATCACGGCTCTAATTTTACCGCCAACCGTTATGGCTCAATCACGCTCCTTTCATTTAAAAATTTTTCTAGTTCCGCTAAATTAATTTTAATTAATTTCCTGTGCTTAGGATTAACTTTAATATTAGCAACAGCAACTTTTCTTAGCCAAAATATAGGAAGCCTGCCATCAATTAAAATTAATTTAGCTGTCTGTTTTCCTACTATGGCATAGCAATACTTGTTGTTTAATCTTTCCATTTTAGTATGTTTTAAATTTTTAAATTTCAATTCGCTTTACGGCTTAACCGTTTGCAAAAAACGCAAACTCCTTTAAGCCTAAATTGAGCCATAACGCCCGGTGAAGGAATGCTAAACTATCAGTATCGGCTCGGAGCATGACAGTGGCATAACAGTTGATAAATGCAATTTGGCGTACTTTATCGCCTGCATTCCACGAGTGCTTTACGTTTGGCACAGTACGCCAAACTCGCACTCATCACCGGGCGTTAGCGTTCATTTGCCAACGCACTCGTTCTAATCCGGTATTTCGTTGTTTAAATTATGACACATTTGTCCTTGTAATAATTCAGCACTTGAATAATCAATGTAAATTTTTGTATGAGGATTATGATGTCTAAGTAAGAATCTAATCGCAGGTTCAACAGCTTTGTCAAAGTCAGACTTATCTGCTGTAAACCTTTCTTTTATGTCTAACTGATTAATTAACTCATCCGCAACTTCATTAAATAAATCTGCATCTAATGCTTTAAATGAATTTCCAAGCTCTCCACAAGAGCCTTTTCCGTGGACTGTGTCTGCTGATTTCCAAAGAATTTCAACAATCTTTTTTTTAATTTCTTCCATTTTATTTAAGTTTTAAACCGCCAACGCTCAAAAACGAAACGCTAACAGGCGGTATGGTTAATAAGCCCTGTAAAGTTTTGTTGTAATTGGATAGCGATGTGGTATGGCTTACATAACCACACCGCCAGCCGTTAAGCAGCAAGCACGCCACCGTACAATATCACTATCAATTTTACTACTTAACCCCTCGCACAATATCATCCAGCCCCCATCCCATTTTTCAATCCCATTACCATAAAATGCTGGTGTGCCTCGCCATCCCCATTGCTTTCGCTCATCACCTTTATATTTCTTCACTTCAAATGGGTAATATGTTGGCTCTGCCAACGCTATATTCCCATTCATATCTTTTACCTGCACCCTTTTATTTGGAGGTGTTAAATCCAAAGTGTGCCAGCCGCTAATAAGTAATATATAATATGCCCTTGTTAGTCTTAACAATTTACTTATGTGTTTCATATTGTTTTCATGTATTTATTATTTTTCTACTAAGTTTCGCAATATATTAATCATTTTATTTTTTTGCTTCTCGTCAAGTTTACCCCACGTTTCGCAAATCGCTTTGATTTGAGGTAGGATTGACACGGGTACATTTTGCACCTCGTATGGTTCAAAGAATTTTTTTGTTCTGCCCATGTTATTGTATTTTGGCTTTAATTTTTAATTGCCTTAATACTTCTTGTAGTTCTGAAGTAGTATAGTTTTCGGCAACTTCTTTCGATACGCAATTATGATTCATTGCTATTTCTATGGCTCTTAATTTGCTGATGTTGTAAGTTTTAGTTTTCATCGTTTTTAGTTTTGATTACCTCACAAATATAGCTATATTTTTATTATAATATTATTTTAAGGTGATTATTTTGATATGTTTAAAAACATATTATTTGCTATTGACAAATCGAATAATTTGCTAACTTTGTCTTTCTATGTTTTGACTCATTGGAGTACAAACTAAAAAACAGGTTTATGTAAACCATTCCGATCTGCAAATAGAACTAGGTTCTAAATGCGACAAAAAACATTTAACAATTTAACATTAAAAGTAAAGGCTGCAAAAATCTTGCAGCCTTTCTCATTCAACCAAACCTATTTAAAATTTAAATTAGCAAATTCTCCGTGTACTTCCTTTGCCCAATTATCATATTGCTTTGCCGCATCTAATTCTATTTTAAATAACTTGCTGTATATAACCTTACAATCTTTGCTTATTTCTGCTAAATAATATATATAAATTTTAGTGTTTTGTTTATGTTTTCTAATATTCTTAATTACGCTTACACCCAAATATTTTGATTTACCATTTTTCTTTGCACTTGAGTTCATTTTATTTTGCCCATAAGTACATATTCTTAAATTAGATTTTCTATTGTCTAATGTATTATGATTTATATGGTCTGTTATCATGTTTGGTGGTGTTTTTACAATAAATCTATGCATATATCCCACTCTATTGCTTTTAGCATAATATCCAGATTTGCCAAGAGTTGCATACCATTTATATTTAATTAGATTATTATAATCTTCTTCATCTACAATAGCAACTTTGCCATTTGTTAATTTTAATTCCATGATTAATAAAATTTAAAAGCCCCAAAAGTGATGCGAGGCACTCTTAGGGCTTTAAGGTTTAAAACCTAATATTTTAATTGTGACCTCGCATAATCACAAAGCAAAGATACGTTTATTTTTTAAATTTTATACTAATTTGATTGGTAATTTTTGCCTTAGGATCATCACTAGTAGTTATGGAAAATTCTTCCCATCCAAAAATAAAACCCCAGTTAGGCCAATGCTTTTTACCATTTGCTTTGCGCTTTGGATAAAGTGTTATTAACGTGTTCATGTTATTTCGATACTCAGGAACAATTCCGATAGTATCAGGATGATTATAAATAAAATCTATATCTAAGTGTTTGCTTCGATAAGGTGGTATAAAGCAATCTTTATTTAGTGGTAAGTATATTGTATCCTTAAATCCGAATTGATAGGAAATATAACGCTCTAAATCCTTATTTTTACGCTTGTAATTTTCGATTTCTTTGTAAGCATCGCTTAACTTTTGCTCATAATCGCTTCTAATAGCCTTATTTTTACTGTTTGCTTTCTCAAGTTCAGAATATTTAAGGCTCCAAACTTTAACCGAGCTAGCCCACTCGCCTTGCTTATTTTGGAATATTTGCTCTTTACTCTCAAGTATGGAAATCTTTTCTTTTTTTTCTTTGCGCTCCTTTACCCGTTCCGAATTTGCCCAGTACCCGAAAGCGATTAGACAAATGATGATAGCGATTAAATATAGGTATCCTCTCATAGGTCAAATACTTGTTTCTTGTTATCGAACTCATCATAACTCACGTGTATCCAACTTAGATTATGCTCGTTTATCAGCTGAGAAAAGTTGTATTTTGTTTTGATTGTAGTAAATGCTTGCATCATTTTTCCTGGAATATAAATATCGGCTGCCTTACCCTCCATATGGTCACTTGTTGGCGAACCTTTGACCTTTTCATTTAACGCCACGCTTCGATACCCTGAGTTAATCCTTATGCTTTCGTGCATCTCATTGCGTAATGGCTGCAATACGTTTTCGCAAAGCCTTTTTAGGTTCAAAATGTCATGTTCAGTTATCTTTAGCTGTTCTTCCATTAAACCGTACTTTATTGCTTCTTCGGAGTATAAAAATTCCCAAAGCGTAAAGTTAGCAGTTAGTCTTATTCTTTTGGCTTGCTCTACTGTCATAGTCTAGTTATTTTTTGCAGGCTTGTTTATCACAGTTCTTTTTAATATAGGTTACATCGTTTACCAATATATCTAATTTCTTATCAATGGCATGATATAAGTTTTCATGTCTTTCAAGCCTTGCCCTGTACTCCTCCAAATCATCGCAAAAATCCATCAAATCATTATTTACCTTGGCTATATCCTTCTCATATTCAATTCTCGGTATAACCTTATCAATATCCGCTTTCTTACTTATAATTATTGCACCTCGCCATGCAACCCCAGCAATGCTTAGCATAATTAATATAGTTGATAACCAAACGTAGATAGACTCTATCATTATTGTTTGCGAAAGTATAAGTAGGATAAAGGGGATATCACCAAGCATATCACTAACGTAGTTATAATTTTATGACTTACAATAATCGAATCAAAAAACTCATTTAGAAAATAAGTTAATGTTAATACACCCCAAAATGCAACAAGTTCCCACGCTATAATAACCCTTTCTAATACTTTTTTGCAGTTTAAAGCATATCCTAAACTAATTAATACCATTCCGAACAGTTCCCCATATAGCTCAATATTATCTACCCAAATAGGATGTGGTAAACCTTTTAAGTCTAATGGCTTTGCATTAAAATAATAGGCAATAAAGGATAGGGTTATTAACCATATTCCAATACTGCCTATATTTTGTTTTATCCAATTCATCCTAAGTTTTTGGAGGTTTTGGCTTGGTGTCATCATCAGGGATTATCTCCTCTGACTCATCGTAATTTCTGTTGAGTAGTTTCATGACTTCAAAGTTAAGTTATTTATTCTAATTTTTTGTTATTCAATAGCTCATTTTTATCTGAACTACCTTTTGAACTTCCGTAAAAGTAGTTAACAATTGCACCCTCAAACCCGATTAACGCACCTATAATAAGATAAAGTACATCTTTGTTATCTGGAGGCGTTGGGTTTAAAATTAGCAGGTAAAGAACCACAAAGAAGCAAACAGTTATTAATGCTCCTAAAATGTACATTGCCAAATCTTTTGCTTTCATGTTATTTATGTTAAGTTAATATCAATTGTTTTAGTGTTATCTTACTATATAAGGTAGGTAATTATTAAATATTACTAATCTACCTGCATTATCTGGGTGCAGATGGTCTCCATAAGAATCATAAGCTGGTGCTAAATAATTAACTGGGTCTGCTAGTAATGAGGTGTTAAGCGTATTTTTAAAATCTGTCCCTGTTATCGGAGTTGCGCCTCCACCGCTTATTGCTGTATTTGCATCTAAAAATCTTGTTCTATTGGTTTCGTTAGTAACAAAGCCAAAACAAGGTGACATAGTACTTACAACTATCTTACAAGATGCTTTAGTATCTGTATTTATTTTATTAATTAATGCTTGATAGTTGTTGATAAAATTAGTTGTAGTGTCAGCTAAATCATTCAAACCTATCTGGATAAGCACATAGTCAAAAAGCAGTTTGTTTTCACTAGTAATTGCATCCCATAGTGTTTTTTGTTGATTTATAGTATGCCCAGTAGCTGCAATATTATATGTTGAGAATTGTGTGTATAAATTAAAAAATTCAAATTGTGCTAATCCAGAGGCATGGTTCGCCATAGTGCTATCACCTATAAATGCAATAGATAGTGCAGTTAAATCCGTAGGTAAAGCATTGTAAGTAATATAATCGTTAGCATCGTAAACAGGTTGACCCCCTGATTGTGCTACAATAGAATCAATAGTACAATACTTTGCTAAATTCCACTGATTTGCTCCTATATTATCAACAGAATAAACAAGTATTTCACTTGCATTTAAAAGCAACCCATTTGAAGCATTGGATTTTAAACACATCAATCCTCTGTAACCTACTTTTTTATATTCTTCTGAGTAAACCCTTGGATTAGCGAGTTCATCATTTCTCCACCTATATGTATTTGATGCGTCATAATAATCCATAGAACCGCTTGCAATATGATAAGTTGTGTTGGCTTTATTTAACGAATCAAGTAAAGCATTTGCCCCGTCATTATAATCAAAATCAACCAGCGATGGTGCATAGTTATATGTAGTTATTGTTCCGGGGTATGATGCTCTCTTTTCATATCCAATTAATCCTAAAGAGGTATCCATTGGTAATCCATTCTTATAAGGCACATACTCATCTATCTGTCCTGATTTAGTCCAAATTGAATAACCCGAATCAAGTAAATACGTACTGGCATTTATATCATAATAAATATGTTCAGTCCCAGTCCATGTAAGATGATTTGTTCCTATCACATCATATTCCTTAGCACCAATGCCAGTTAAATACCACTTACTCTGATTATTAAAATCAACGTAAGAAATATAAAATAGTTGTGAAGCGGTTTGTGATGCTCTTTTTTGAATCCCTATATTAATATTATCCCTACTCTGAACAGAACTAATCCAAGCCCCGTCATTACTACCTGCTGCAAGCGTTCCGGCTGGTTCTACTCCATCAACATATATATGATAAGCCCCCCCTACACTTTCATATTTAATAGTATGCCATCCTGTTGATATTGCATTTGTTGTTCTATAACTATTTCCTACCGTTGGAACTGTGCTTTCTACTGTTATTGTAGGTTTGCCTGAAGTAATCGTTAAATTAAAGTTTCTTCCATTTGTTGCTGCATCGTTAGATGTAAAAATATATATAGGGGTAGATGTCCCGTTATAATAAACTAACGCTTCTACATATCCAGATGTTAAAGATGTTCCGAATGTTGTTGTGCTTAAAGATAGATAGTTTGAAGCATCAATTTTGGCACAACTAGGAATTATCTTTGCATTTAGATTTAACCCTGATTTTGTTTCGAGTAAATCTAACCCGCTGCGAGATGTATAGTGTAAAGCAAGGTTTTTATTTACGTTCCAACCTCCGCTAACCGAGTCGATGCCGAATTTAAAACCTAGTCTCATAATTTATAAGCATATAGCTAAACACTTGTGGTTTAGCGGCATGGTTATTTTTGTCAAATAAACATCATGCGCCCCGCTAACTAATGAGGTTGTTGGGATTATTGCGCTCTTATACTTCGTGTAATCGATCGCTCCGTTTACCATTACCTCAACATCTCCTGTTTCTTTTATACTCGACGGTGTAAATCCATCCTCGTTTGGTACTAGCATAATACATTTTGCTGGTAAATCCTGAGAGGCACCAGTACCCACTATCTCTTTTTGGGTTTTCCCACCCAAAGAAACAGCCATATATAAGTAGTCAAATCGTTCCATATTAATTATTTTTTACAAAGTTAAGAAAATTATAGCGTTTGTCTATATTATTCTGGCTTTTTTTCAATGTAGAAATTTAGATTTGACAATCTAGCTACATCGGTATTGTTGCTTAAATTAGTCATTCTAAATGATATATCATCACCTGCAACAAGACTAGTTAGGTACATTATTATATTACCCCCTGCTACATTTCCAGTAGTCCATGTTCTTTTTTGACCGTACTGTTTTACGTTATTTTTAAAAACAGCCCATTTATACTCCTCGTTATTTGTACCAGAAACCATTGAAAAACCAAATGAAATATAATAATCACCAGGAGTTACTATTGTTAAACTATCGCCAGCAAATGTTATCCCATCAATTTCTACATTACTCCCAGTTTTTGGAAATGTTGGGGTAATTTTATAATATCTATCCTTAGTTGTTAGCGTTAAATCATAGGTAATATCCTCAAGAAATGAAGCGGCATGAATAAGCTCGTATGATAAATCTCCCTGTATCCTTACATCTCCATTTACATCTAATGTTTTGGTTGGAGTTTCAACACCAATCCCTAATTTATACCCAGTTGGAGTCCCTAGTGCTGTTAAGTCGAATAGTATAAATTTATTCTGAGAGTCTACTTTTAATATTGTGCAATTGGTTGTAGTATCTGTAATTGTAAATAATTCCTGATTTAAACTACCATCCGATATACCTAGCGAACCGCTAACGGTCAACGGGTAAAAAGCATCTGTAGTATTTATTGATACATTCCCAGTATTAAAATATATATTATTGCTATTATTTGCCCATTGTGTAAATGATTTCTGCACACCATTTAAATAGTAAGATGTTCCATTTATAGAACCATTTACATCAACTGTATATGCTGGCGATTGTTTGCCAAATGCAAATTTATAGCCGCTTCCTGAGCTGTCAAACTCAAATGTTTTAAAAACATCTACATTATTAATATACATTAATGACCGATTACCAGTATTGTCTGTTATTGTAAACTGGCCATTAGTGCCCACATCTACCAGTACATTTCCGGCATAAGTTAAAGCCCCTTCGATAACAGACCATTGGCTAAATTCTTTTGTTACCCCGTTCAGCTTATAGACTGATGAGTTAATAAATGGTACGGTCGCCCCTTTATTCGTATAGCTTGCGCTGGTTATCTGCCCGATAGAAGTTAACGAGCAAAGAATTAAAATGATTGTGATTAGCTTTTTCATTATGGTATTAGATTTTTAGTTACAAATAAGAATATAAATCCATCTTCAGAGGCTTCTATGTATAACGTTCTATCATCCTCATTCGACTGGGTGCAAAACAAATCAAGATTACCAGCTGTCGCATTGGTTGCTGGGAGGATTGACTCATACGGGGGAACTCCTTGCTGTATGAGTATTGTTTGCGATGTATTAACCGATTGAATATATGCAAATGCTTTGACCAGCTCATATCTAGCTGGAAAATATTCTGAAGCTATACCCCCTTCAAGTTCAATTTTAACAATCTCATCATACTTAAAGAATGCCTTTAATGCTGCCCAAGTCATTTTGTATGATTTATAATCTCCTCCTCCATCGCCAAGCCCAGCACCCATGTATTTAGTGATTTCCACTAAATCACCATCTTGTATGTTGGTAATCGCTGTAAGTTCGCTTACTTTAGTATTAGCCATGATAGTAATCGTTATTCGTTTGAACCAGTTTAATAGATATATTAGCCAAATCCGAGCCTTCAATAGCATCGAATGAAGGGGCTTCCATGTTTTCATAAGCTACCCCGTTTATTGTTATATCGTTACATGAAAAAATCATTTCAACCAATTCTTTGTAGTTTTGGTGTATTCCTAAAATATTTAAAATTGCAGTTCTTTGAGGGGTTGCCCTAAGTTTTACAGGAATTCCCCTATCACTTTCAAACGCCTCTACATCTATTTTGCTTTCGCCTTTTTTTAGATTGCCTCTAAAATACGCCTCAAAGTAGTTTGTGCCAAAAATACACCCATAATCATTATAGGTATTTAGATATTTTACTTTTACCAAATCTTCAGTAACAGTAGTTGATGAGGTAATCCTAAAAACATCGCTGGTGTAATCATCTACTTTTAAATAGTAAATCCCATCTTCTAATTCTGTTAAAGTAATCTTGTGTATTTGGTCTGTAACCCATCCAACGGGTGAAATATCCACGCTGTTAATCTCGTCAATCATTTCAAATACATTGCTATCATTCAACTTGTAAACATCAACATCAAACCCCGCGTTTGTTTCATCTACAAATTGCAAGTACATATCCCCTACATGCTCGCGTATGCAATCAGGAGATGCAGCCACCCCGTAAAAATAAGACTCCCCGTAAGTTGTATTATCGAAGTTAGGGAAAATAGTTAAATAGTCCGGCATATCATCGGCTCTATAAAATCTTATCGGGTTTAAAAGTGCGCCTTTCATTATCCGTTTATCTTTTGATTTCCGTTCTCAAATATATGGTTGTTTCCGCTTTCAAAGGTACGATAAATTACTTCATCATCTCTTGCAATAAGCTCAAAAATTGCTTTTCTGTTATCATCAGTTAGCTCTATTTTGTTTATAAAACCACTGTAATTTATACCTCTGTACACGAATTGAATATATCCGTGAGGGTTTGCAAGTAATGTAGTTATATTTGCAGGGGTTAAATAGCTTTCAAAGGTGTACAACTCAGGGATAAACAATCTGCTTGCAAGCTCCGATAGCTCAATATTTGAGTTTTCATCTACCCCGTCAACCGCTAGTTCAAACTGTTTATCAGTTTTTTGGGCTTGAAATGGGTTTATATTTCGATAAGCGCAAGCATTCAAAACATTACCCCACTTTACAGCGTTTTGTCGAGGGGTTAACATGGTGTTATAGTAAGAATAAAAAACATCCATCCCTAAATATTCAGG
>Ga0315903_10009682_pt1 | contig 11618 bp, 14 predicted proteins | sample LakEriMetagenome_7_FD_203524 | JGI IMG/M metagenome (GOLD analysis project Ga0315903, IMG submission 203524) | Freshwater fungal communities from buoy surface, Lake Erie, Ohio, United States - Buoy 2 MA119 | ecosystem: Environmental > Aquatic > Freshwater > Lake | place: USA: Lake Erie, Ohio... | reverse complement strand
GTGTCCATCATCCCGGGCATCGAGAACTTGGCCCCGGAGCGCACCGACACCAGCAACGGGTCGGTGGGATCCCCGAGCCGCCGGCCCATCTTCTTCTCCAGTCGCTCGACGTGGCGCTCCACCTCCTCGTTGAGGCCCTTGGGCCAACCGCCGCGCATGTAGGCCCGGCAGGCGTCCGTCGTGATCGTGAAGCCGTGGGGGACGGGCAGGCCGAGCACCGACATCATCTCGGCAAGGTTGGCCCCCTTGCCCCCGAGAAGATCCTTGAGCTCCCGGGGAGCGCGGCGATGCGAGTGGTCGAAGGCGTAGACGAGGGGCACGGCCGAATACTACGGCGGGTCGGGCGAACCGGACCCGTCCGTACACTGGGTCCGTGCTCGCACCCCCGTCCCGGCCGCGACCTTCGTCCTTCGACTTCTTCGGGTTCCCCACCACGGTGCGACCCGGCTTCATCGCCTTCGTCGTGCTCATCGCCATGCTCTACCCCCTGCCGCTCGGGCTGTGGATTGCGGGAAGCGTCGCCGCCTTCACCCTCCTGCACGAGTGGGGGCACGCCTGGATGGCTCGGCGCGCCGACTGCGAGGCGAGCATCTCGCTCGACTTCATGGTGGCCTTCGCCTCCTACCGACCGCGACGGGAACTGCGCTGGGGAGAGCGCGCCGCCATCGCCTTCGCCGGTCCGGGCATCCAGATCGCCACCGCGCTCGCCATCCTCGCCGCCACCGGGACGAATCCGCTCGACCGTGACGCCGTCGCGGGCAGCGACTTCACGATCGCCGTGTGGTGGGCGGGGCTCGCGCTCGGGATCCTCAATCTCGTGCCGTTGCTTCCCCTGGACGGCGGGGCGATCGTCGCCTCGGTCGTGGAGTCCTTCGCCCCGCGGACCGGTCGACTGTGGGTGCTGCGCGTGAGCATCGCGATCACCGCCGTCTTCGGTTCGGCGGCGTTGTCGGCGGGTTTCTTCGGGTTGCTGCCCCTCCTCGTCATCATGCTCTCCATGCAGTGGCAGGCCCTCAGTGCGCCCACCCGCCTGCACCGCGCACTGTCGGACCCCGCCATCTCCCCCACCGGGGACCCGCATCTCGACGGCCTCATCATCGATGCTCTCTCCTCCGACGGCCAGCACCGTCGCGCGGTCGACTTCGCCCGTGCCGCCTATCGCGCCTGTCCGTCGGCTTCCGTCGCCGTCGAGGCCGCCCGTGCGTCGTTGGCCGGGGGTTCGCGCGACGACGCGTTCTCCTGGCTGCGGATTGCCGATGCTTCCCGTGTCGATGTCGACGAGGTGGCCCGCATCATCGAGTTCGTCCGCGACCTCGACGACCTGCGCCACGAGCCGATGGCGTCGGAGGAATGGTTCTCCCGCGCCCCGTCCGCGCGAAAGTGACCCGCGGCCGGGCTCAGGCCCGGGTTCCGCCCTCGCGGCGGCGTCTCGTCATGCGCACCGCCGCCGGAACCGTGGCCAACAGGGCCTGGGCCTTGTTGCGGCACTCGAGGTCCTCGTCGGCGGGGTCGCTGTCGGCCACGATGCCCGCCCCTGCCTGCAGACTCGCCGAGTGGGGCCCGATAAACATCGTGCGGATGGCGATGGCCGTGTCGAGATTCCCGGAGAAGTCGGCGTAACCCACCACGCCGGCATAGGGGCCGCGCTTCACGGGTTCCAGGTCGTCGATGATCTCCATGGCGCGCACCTTGGGTGCCCCGCTCACCGTTCCCGCCGGAAGCGTGGCCCGCAGCACGTCGACGGGACCGAGCCCCCCGCGCAGGCGACCCGACACCTGGCTCGTGAGGTGCATGACGTGGCTGTACCGCTCAAGGGACATCGTCTCGTCCATCGTCACCGAGCCGAACTCGCACACGCGTCCGACGTCGTTGCGGGCGAGATCGACGAGCATGACGTGCTCGGCCACTTCCTTCGGGTTCTCGCGCAGTTCGGCCGCGAGACGGCGGTCGTGCTCGTCGTCGGCGCCGCGGCGCCGCGTCCCGGCGATCGGGCGCGAGATCACGCGTCCGTTCACGAGTCGCACCATCGGTTCGGGGGATCCGCCCACGATGGTGAGACCCGGCTGACGCAGGAAGTACATGTAGGGACTCGGGTTCACCTGGCGCAACACGCGATACACGTCGAGAGGGTCGGCCTCGAGGTCGAGGTCGAAGCGTTGGGAGAGCACGACCTGGAAGATGTCACCGGCCGCGATGTGCTCCTTGGCCACCTCGACGGCGCGCCGGTACTGATCGCCGGGCATCGACGAGCGCACCGCAGGCAGTTCCTCGCCCGGGACCGGGGGCTCCACGGGCGCATACGGCAGGGGTCGGGCGAGATCCTCCACCGCTCGGGCGATCGCACTCACCGCCTCGTCGTAGGCCCGTTCGATCCCGTCGGCGTCGAGCCCGGCGACCTGGACGCTCTCGAGGACGTAGATGCGTTGGCGCCAGTGGTCGAACGCGGCGAGGGACCCGATGATGCTGATCGCCGCGTCGGGGAAACCGCGGTCGTCGGCCGGTGCATCGGGGAGTCGTTCGATCTCGCGCACCACGTCGTAACCGAGGTGTCCCATGAGCCCGCCCTGGAGGGGTGGCAGATCGGGCAGCAGTGGCGCCCGATAGATGCGCAGCAACTCCTCCATGGCCGCGAGCATCCCCTTGTCGCGCGGCACCGAGGCCGGAACCGAGCCCGTGGTCTCGATCCTTCCGCCGCGCAGCACGAGGGTCCCGCGGGGATTGCGTCCGACGAAGGAGTACCTGCTCCACCGCTCGCCGTGGTCGACCGATTCGAGGAGGAAGCCGTCTCCGTCGCCCACGAGCTTGATGAACGCCGCCACGGGTGTCTCGAGGTCGGCGAGCATCTCGGTCCACACGGGGACGACGGTGTGTTCCGCCGCCAGTGCGACGAACTCGGCCCTGTCGGGCCGCACCCGCAACGGCGCGCTCACGGCGTACCGAACTCGCGGAAGAAGCAGGTGAACTCGCCGGTGTGACAGGCACCGTCGCCCTCCTGTTCCACCTCGAAGAGGAGGGTGTCTCCGTCGCAGTCGTACCAACCGCGCTGCACGAACTGCCGGTCGCCGCTCGTGTCACCCTTGCGCCACAGTTCGGACCTGCTCCGGCTCCAGTACACCATGCGACCCTCGTCGAGGGTCATGCGCAGGGACTCGGCGTTCATCCAGGCCATCATCAGCACCCGGCCCGTCGCGGCGCACTGGGCGATCGCCGGCACGAGGCCGTCCGCGTTCCACTTCACCGCGGCGATCTGTTCCGGGCTCGCCTCGATGCGTCGCCCGCTCACAGGTACAGACCCGTTCCCGACTCGATACGGGTCGCGGCCACGGCGTGGATGTCGCGCTCGCGCAGCATGATGTAGTCGATCCCGCCCACCTCGACCTCGTAGCGGTCATCGGGACTGAACAACACCTGGTCCCCGGTCTCGGCGGAGCGCACGCTCGCTCCGGTGGCCACCACCTCGGCCCACGCGAGACGCTTCGAAATCTGGGCGGTGGCCGGGATGAGGATCCCGCCCGACGACCGCCGCTCTCCCTCACCCTGGGGTATGCGCACGAGCAATCGGTCGTTGAGCATCTGGATGGGGAGCCTCTGCTGTTCGCCGGTCATCCCCAGCACGGTACCGTCGCCCGCGCTCACGGGACCGTCCACTCTGCTCACGGGACCGTGGGGGCGGGCCGCACCCGCACGCCGTGGGCGGTCATCACCTGCTTGGCCTCGGCCACGGTGTGCTCACCGAAGTGGAAGATCGAGGCCGCGAGCACCCCCGTGGCCCCGCCTTCGGTGACGCCCTCGGCGAGATGGGCGAGTGTCCCCACTCCTCCACTCGCCACCACCGGCACGGGAACCGAGGACGACACCGCACGTGTGAGTGCGAGGTCGAATCCCTCCCGAGTTCCGTCACGATCCATCGAGGTGAGGAGGATCTCCCCCGCACCCCGGCGTGTCGCCTCCACGGCCCAGCCCACCGCGTCGAGGTCGGTGCGAGTACGACCACCGTGCAGGTGGACGAGCCAGGTGCGTCTTTCCTCGTCCCAACGCGCGTCGATGGCGCACACCACGCACTGCGCCCCGAACTCGGCCGCGAGGGCCGTGAGCAGGTCCGGATCGTTCACGGCGGCGGTGTTCACGCTCACCTTGTCTGCCCCCGCCCGCAACAGGGCCCTCGCGCCGCCTACGTCGCGCACTCCCCCGCCGACCGTGAGGGGGATGAAGACCTGCTCGGCCGCGCGGGCCACCGTCTCGACCATCGTGGCCCGACCGTCACTGCTGGCGGTGATGTCGAGGAAGACCACCTCGTCGGCACCCTGGGCGTCGTAGCGGGCGGCGAGTTCCACCGGGTCGCCGGCGTCACGGAGTCCGACGAAGTTGACCCCCTTCACCACGCGTCCACCGTCCACGTCGAGGCACGGGATGACGCGGGCCACCACGTCCGGGTTCACGACCGACCCCCCAGCACAGCGAGGGCCTCGGACACCGTGAACCGGTTCTCGTACAGCGCGCGACCGGTGATGACGCCCTCGAGCGAACCCACGCGGACCAGTTCCGCGAGATGGTCGAGCGTGCCCACACCACCGCTCGCCACCACCGGAACCTCCGTGGCCGCGGCGAGACGGGCGAGACCGTCGGTGTCGGGACCGGTGAGCATGCCGTCGCGGGAGATGTCGGTGACGACGAACGCGTCGGCCCCCTCCATGCGCACGGCCAGGTCTGCGAGCTCGACGCCCGAGTCCCGGGTCCAGCCCTCCACCGCCAGACTCCCGCCGCGATGGTCGAGTCCCACGGCCACGGGCACCACGTTGGCCACCAGCCTCACGAGGGTCGGGTCGGCGACGGCGGCCGACCCCATGACGACCCGCCACACCCCGGCGTCAGAGAGTTCGCGGGCATCGGCGACGGATCGCACTCCCCCGCCCACCTGCACGAGCGCGCGGCCCGAGACCGCAGCGACCACGCGGGCGATGGCGACGCGGTTAACGGGGTCACCGCTGCGCGCCGCGTCGAGGTCGACGATGTGCACCCGGTCCGCTCCCTGCTCCACGAACGTCGTCGCCACCGCCACCGGATCGTCGCCGTACACGGTAGCGGCGTCGTAACGACCCTGGGCGAGACGCACCACGGATCCACCGAGGAGGTCGATGGCGGGATAGAGCCTCATCGGGGGGCCACCGATACCACGAACCGTCCGAGCAGTGCCAGGCCCGCGGCACCGGACTTCTCGGGATGGAACTGCACGGCACGAACGTTTTCCTTCCGCACCGCGGCGGTGATGTCGCCCCCGTAGCGGCACGTCGAGGCCACGATGCCGGGGTCGGTCGGCACGCACCGATACGAATGCACGAAATACATCCACTCGCGACCCGCGCCCAGCACCTCGTCGTCCATCACGGGTTCGACGACGTTCCACTGCATCTGGGGACGGGGCACGCCGGCGGGCACGGGCTCCACCCGACCGCCCAGCAAACCGAGACCCGCCACCCCTTCGTCCTCGGCGCTCCCCTCGAAGAGCATCTGCATCCCCACGCAGACTCCGAGGAACGGCATGCCTGCTGCCACGGCATCGGTCACCGTCGCGTCGAGCCCCCTCTCCCGCAGGGCTGCCATGCAGGAACCGAACGATCCGACACCGGGCAGCACCACCGCGTCGGCCGACTCGATGAGCAGGGCATCTCCGGTGAGCAGGGCGTCCGCCCCCGTCGTCTCCAATGCCTTCTGCGCCGAGCGCAGATTGCCGATGCCGTAGTCGATGACCGCCACCCTCACGGGTCGGGTCACGAGAGAACGCCCTTCGTCGACGGCACGGCCGCCGATTCGATCCGCACCGCGTCGCGCAGGCAACGGGCCAGACCCTTGAAGGTCGCCTCGATGATGTGATGCACGTTGCGACCGGCCTTCATGTTCACGTGCAGCGTGATCGCGGCTGCGGTGGCGAGCGACGAGACGGCATGCTCGGCGAGCGAGGGATCGAAGGCGGGCTGACCGAGCGGCAGGCACTCGGGCAGGTCCACGTTCCAGGCGACGAACGGGCGCCCGGAGAGGTCGAGCGACACCTCGATGAGCGCTTCGTCGAGGGGATAGAGACCGCTGGCGAACCGCCGCACGCCCGCTTTGTCCCCGAGTGCCTCGCGCAGGGCCTCGCCGACGCAGATGGCCACGTCCTCCACGGTGTGGTGCGTGTCGATGTGCAGGTCGCCCTCGGCCCGCACCTCGAGGTCGAATCCCCCGTGGCGCGCCAGCTGGTCGAGCATGTGGTCGTAGAAGGGGATGCCGGTGGAGACCTCGGAGCGCCCCGTGCCGTCGAGATCGAGGGAGACCTCGATGCGGGTCTCCTTGGTGGTGCGCGAGATGCGAGCCGTGCGTGCCATGGGAACAGTCTCGCCGCTAGGGCGGGGATTCGCGAGGGGTATTCCGGGTGGGCCTCAGGCCCGGGCGAGCACGTCGCCGAGTGCCGTCAGGAACGCATCGTTCTCCTCGGGGGTCCCCACCGTCACCCTCAGACACCCCTCCAGGCCCCGCCACCCGCTGCAGTCGCGCACGAGCACGCCCCGCTCGACGAGCCCGGACCACACCGTCGACGCCCCGGGTCCGGCGGGACGGAACAGCACGAAGTTCGCCCCGCTCTCCCACACCGTGATCCCGAGACCCGTCATCGCCGTCGAGATGCGATCGCGCTCGGCCCGCACGAGGGCCACGCGGGCCTCCATTTCGTCCACGTAGTCGAGCGCCGCCAGCGTCGCGGCCTGGGAAAAGGCGTCGAGGTGGTACGGCAGCAGAGTGACGGCGAGGTCGCGGGCCATCCAGTCGGGCACGACGGCGTAGCCGACGCGCAATGCGGCGAGCGAGAGGGTCTTCGAGAAGGTGCGTGTCACCGCGAGCCGGCCCTCGTCGGCGACCCATGGGACGGCCGACCATTCGGCGAACTCGGCATAGGCCTCGTCGACGACCACCACGCCGGGGGCCGCATCCATGAGTTCCCGCACGAGAGCCTCGGGCTCCACCAGTCCGGTCGGATTGTTGGGATTGCACAGGAACGTCACGTCCGGTGCGTACTCGGTCATCACGCGACGCATCTCCGAGGCGTCGATCGTGAAGTCATCCCGACGCTGCCCCGCCACGATGCCGGTCCCGGTGACCCGGGCGATCTGGGAGTACATCTGGTACGTGGGCTCGAACACCGCCATCGAGCGGCCCTGTCCGCCGTAGGCGAGAAGAATCGCCTGGATGACCTCGTTCGACCCGTTGGCGACGACGACGTTGTCGGCGAACGTGCCATGTCGCGCGGCGATGGCGCTCCGCAATTCGCGTGCCTCCCGGTCGGGATAGCGGTTCCATCGGACGCTGCGGGCGATGTCCCCGAGGCGGGCGGTCCACTCCGCCGGCGGGGCGAACGGCGACTCGTTCGTGTTGAGCCGCACGTCCACGTCCACCTGCGGGGAGTGGTAGCCCTCCATCGCCGTCAGGTCGGGACGACGCGGATAGGCGCCGGGGGTGTCGCGCACGTCGGCACCCTAGTGCCGACGCCGGTCGTCAGCGGGCGAGTTTCCCGGCGCGAACGAGGAGACGATGCGCCGAGAGGAGCGCCCGTTCGGCCTCCCACATCGCGGTGACGAGGTCATCAGACTCGGGACCCGCCGATTCGACGAGGGACTCCACCCGGATGCGGTAGCGCTCGACCGCCTCGGCGGCGGCGGCCAACTCGGCCCGGATCGTCTCGTTCACGTCGCCTGCCGCTTCGTCCGCACGGGGGCAGGGTCCGTTGTCGTCCTTGTCTTCGTCTTCGTCCTCGTCGAGGATGCCGAGGGTGTCGGGGCCGCCGACGGGCACACGTCGGCCAGCTCGCAGTCCGCGCACCGCGGCTTGCGGGCGTCGCAGATCCGGCGCCCGTGCAGGATGAGACGCAGCGAGAATCGCCCCCACTCCGCCGGCGGGATGAGGGCATTGAGGTCGCGCTCCACCTTCACCGGGTCCTCCTCGACGGTCAGTCCGAGGCGGCGCGAGAGCCGGCCCACATGGGTGTCCACGGCCAGGCCGGGCAGGTCGAAGGCCACGCTGCGCAGCACGTTCCCGGTCTTGCGTCCCACCCCCGGAAGCGTCACCAGGTCGTCGAGTTCCGTCGGCACCTCGCCCCCGTATCTCTCCATCACCGCCACCGCCATCCCCACGAGGTTGCGCGCCTTCGTGGCGAAGAAGCCCGTCGAGCGCACGATCTCCTCCACGTCGGCGACGTCGGCGTTCGCCATGGCGGGCGCATCGGGATAGCGGGCGAAGAGGACGGGCGTCACCATGTTGACGCGCGCGTCGGTGCACTGTGCCGACAGGATCGTGGCCGCCAGCAGTTGGAACGGTGTCTCGTGGACGAGCTCGCACTCGGCACCCGGATAGAGAACAGCGAGCCTCTCGGCGACCACGCGGGCGCGACCGGCCGGAGTTCTCGGCTTTGCCACGGCACGAAGGTACCCTGACCCCGTGCCCGTCATCGACATCCGGAGGCGACTCGACGCCGACGATGTCGCCGCGATCTCCGCCCTCCTCGACGACGCATGGCGGGCCGACGGTGCCCGGCCCTTCAACGACCACCTCTGGATCGACCTGCGTGGAGGCGGAGGCGACGGCTTCGCCGGCATCATCGCCCGCGACGAGGGCCACGACCGCCCCCTCGCCTATTGCCAGGTCTCGCGCACGAACGGCGCCTGGCTCCTCGACCTCGTCGTGCACCCCCACCACCGCTACGACACCCTCGAGATCGGTCCGGCACTTCTCGATGCCGCCCTCGACGTGGTGGCCGGTGACGGGGGCGGACGGGTGAGTTGGTGGGTGTTCGAGCCGGGGAACCTCCACACCCGTCTCGCCGGCGACCACGGGCTCGCGCCCGGTCGACGCCTCCTGCAGATGCGACGGCACCTGCCGCTCCCGGACACCATGGTCGCCGAGATCGCCGACCTCGCTCTCACCGCGTTCCGGCCCGGCCACGACGACGACGCGTGGCTCGAGGTGAACAATGCCGCCTTCGTCGACCATCCCGAACAGGGTGGTTGGACCCGCGACACGCTCGCCTCCCGCGAGTCAGAGACCTGGTTCGATCCCGCCGGATTCCTCCTCCATCGCGACGCCGACGGACTCGCGGGCTTCTGCTGGACGAAGGTGCACGACGAGAACGTGCCTCCCCTCGGCGAGATCTACGCCATCGCGGTGCATCCATCGCGCGGCGGGCGCGGACTCGGCCGCATGCTCACCATCGCCGGTCTCGCCCACCTCGCCGCCACCGGAATCGACGAGGCGATGCTCTACGTCGATGCCGACAACGCGCGCGCCGTGGCGATGTACCGGAGCATGGGCTTCCATCTCCACCACCACGAAACGGCCTACGTCGGCGAGGTCGCCCCGCGATGATCGACCGGTCGCTCCACGATCCCGACCGCGACGAGCTCGCCGGACTGCTCGATGGCGAGCCCCGCTACCGCATCGACCAGCTCTGGCAGGGGCTCTACCGCGACTTCCTTCCCCCGGAGGAGATCACCACCCTGCCCGCCGCCCTGAGGGCGCGGATCGCCGGCGAACTCCCGCAGTCCCTCGTCGAGATGCGTCGTTCCGTGTCCGAGGACGGTGCCACCGTGAAATTCCTCTGGAACCTCGTCGAGGGCAACCACCCCATCGAGACCGTTCTCATGCACTACGACGAACGCTCGACGGTGTGCGTGAGCACACAGGCGGGTTGCGCGATGGGATGCGGTTTCTGCGCCACCGGACAGGCCGGCTTCGCGCGTCACCTCGGCGTCGGGGAAATCGTGGAGCAGGTGGTGCGCTCGGCACGGGAGGCGCGTCGCGTCGATCGTCGCATCGACAACATCGTCTTCATGGGCATGGGCGAGCCCCTCGCCAACCGGGAACCGTTGTGGGGTGCGATAGAGCGCATCCACGGCGACATCGGCATCTCGGCCCGGCACATCACGGTGAGCACGGTCGGCATCGTCCCGGGCATCACCTGGTTGGCCCGACAGCCCCTACCGGTCAACCTGGCCGTGTCCCTGCACGCGGCGAACGACCGCCTGCGCGACGACCTCGTTCCGATCAATCGCCGCCATGACCTGGTCTCGCTCATGGCGGCCTGCCGCGACTATCTCACGGTGCGCAACCGCCGCATCACCTTCGAGTGGGCTCTCATCGACGGCACGAACGACTCGCGCCGCGACGCCGACGAATTGGCGGACCTGTGCCTCGGGCTCGCCCCCGCGGCCCACGTCAACATCATTCCGTTGAATCCGACGCCGGGCTGGCCCACCCTGGGTTCGCCGCCCGCGCGCGTGGCCGCGTTCCGGTCGTGGCTCGCGGCCCGGGGCGTCAATGCCACCGTGCGCCGCAATCGCGGCACCGAGATCGACGCTGCCTGCGGACAACTCGCCGCGGGTCAACCCGTCGCACCGCCTTCGCCACGCACCCCGTCGCAACGCGACTGACGGGCCCCGCTCCGCCGGCGACGACGCGCCGGTCAGGTCCCAGCGACCTCGGCGAGCCCTTTCTTGCCTTGATCGATGTGGTGGGCGAGCACACGGTCGAGCACGCCGGCCGTCCACAGCGATCCTCCGTAGTGCATCTCCATGGTCACGCTGCATCCCGGTCCGGCATCGACGAGGGTCACCTCGAGCGTCCAGGGAGAATGCACGCGTCCGTCACGTTCGCGGCGTTCGAAGACCAGTCGATTCTCCGCGTCCACGGTGCGCACCATGCGCAGCCTCTTCGAGCGGGCGAACACCCCCACCTTGGCTCGCAGTTCCACTGTCCAGGCGTCGGCGCCGTCGGCCCCGGTGTCCGCCACGGCCGAGTGCACGAGGGGCATCCACCGGGGGTAACGCGAGAGATCGCGCACCCATTCGCGCACCGCGAGCAGGGGCACCGTCAGGTCGACCGTCGACGAGGCACGCACCGGATCAGCCGGCTTCCTCATGGGCGTCATCGACTGCATCGTCGTCGGCCCGGAAGGCGCGTCCGAGGAGACGACCGAGCACGGGGCGGGGCATGCCGTCCGATCCGTCGAAGATGTCCTCGGAGCGCCCCGTGAGGCGCGGAGACCAGGGAATGGCCATCGTCTCGGCATCCTCGAAGCCCGCCGGTTCCGGTGACACCGGAACGCTCCCGGGCGGGACGGGTTCCGACTCGACGATGTCGGCGGGGGCCGGCTCGTGGGCGTCGGGCCCGACGTCGAAGAGTGACGGCGCGGTGGCGATGTGCTGGACGGGGCGGCGCCGGATCGGTCGTTCGGCCGGTGCGGGGCGTGACGCGGTCGGCTCCGGCACCCGGAAGAGGACGGGGCGCGCGTCCCGGCGATCCTCGCGGGTCCACCCTCGGGGCACGGTCAGTGCGTCGGCGTGACGACGACACAGGGATCCTGCCTCTTCGTGCTGGCCGAGGGCACGGTTGTCGATCCACACGAGCAGATGCACGGCTTCGATCCCGTAGTGCGCCTCGACGGCGGCCCCGCAGCCGGGTCGTTCGCACTGTGTCCGCACGAAGGGCACGCTAGTTGCCCGTCACGGGCGGGTCGGTTCTTGGTGGGCGATACGGGACTCGAACCCGGGACCTCCACCGTGTGAAGGTGGCGCTCTAACCAACTGAGCTAATCGCCC
>Ga0315903_10009678_pt1 | contig 11622 bp, 24 predicted proteins | sample LakEriMetagenome_7_FD_203524 | JGI IMG/M metagenome (GOLD analysis project Ga0315903, IMG submission 203524) | Freshwater fungal communities from buoy surface, Lake Erie, Ohio, United States - Buoy 2 MA119 | ecosystem: Environmental > Aquatic > Freshwater > Lake | place: USA: Lake Erie, Ohio... | reverse complement strand
CCATACCTGGTAGAAATACTTGGTGTATCTCGTAACAGTCACAGCTTGGAGGCGGAGTATACGTTGGTTTCGGCTTTTCCTTTTCACAGCTTAATAGTGAAATGATCCCTACGATTGCAAGGATGTAAGTAATGTACGGCATTAGAACTATTCCTGCCCAGTACAATTCTCTTAGTGAGTTATTTATTTTCTTTTTCATATTCGTTATATACTTTTCTTAAATCAGACATTCTTTCTTTCCAACATTGAGTGCAAGAAGACATTGTTTCTTTCTTGTTAAATACTCTATTGTATATCTTTAGTAGTGTGTCTTGGTCTTTGATGCTTAAGGTATTCGTCTTTTGGTATTTTCCTAACGTGTTATACTCTTCTTCCGTTAGACATTCTACATATCTAAACCACTTATTTAGCTTTTGTTTGCGGTCATCACATCCGCAGTCATCACCAAACAAAGTCTTAACCACTTTCTTAATACCTGTTGCTTCGGTAATCTTTTCTACCGTGTCGCCTAGACCTAAAGATACTTTGCCCTCAGTCTTTTCTATCTCAGCCTGTAAAATTATTTCGGCATCGTGTTTCTGTGGGTCGTACTCTAGCGCAGCTTTGTGTTTCTTCGCTGCTTCCATTTCGACTTTAGTTCTTCTTTGTCTTTTCGCCATTGTTTAGATCGTTTAACATTAGTTCAATATGAATTATTCTCTCTAGCCAAAACTTAGCGTCATGCAAGTTTCCGCCTTCTTTTAGCACCGTGTAATAAGCAGCGGCTGCTATGTCTTTTTGATTGCTTAGGTATGCTTTAAGTGTTTTCATTTAGTTATATTGATATAAGATGTTTTTAGTGTCCGTGATTTCGTATTCAAAGTGTTGCGTTTGAGCCTCGCCACAGCTTAACATATAAGTCAAGAAGATGCCGTTGTAAACGTAGTATGTAACCATGCGCTCACATTGCTCTGGGTCGTGTCGTAAATAGACCATTTGCCCAATGCTGTACTTTGCTTTAAATCCTATCGAAATCCCCATTGCAATAATCTTGAAAGTCTTCACCTAGTTCCTGATTTAGTCTTGCTCTACAATTCTTAATAGTATTGAAAATAGATGTTAGGCTTATATTGGTTTCTTTTTCTATGTCTCTCATGCTCATGTCCGTGTTTACGTATAACCTGAACAACTTTCTGTCATACCAATCCCAACTATCTATTTCCTGTTCGGCTTTCTGTATTATTAACTCATAACCGTGTTGCTCTTCAATGTCTGAAACTATGTCGTAACATTCAAACCCGTCTCCTATTCTTACCTTTTCAATTTTCTTCTTATCTGAATTGTAAAGGTGGAACATATTCCTTAAAGTAACATACACATAGAACTTATTAACGTGTCCGTGTTCATCTATAAACTTAGATTCGTTAGAGTATTTATGAAGCCTGAGATACATCTCTTGTACTAAGTCCTCAGACAACTCGCCAACTCCCCAAGAACGGACAACAGATACCCATTCTTTGTGATGCTTCGCTACTTTAGTTAACCATTCCACTTGATTAATTTTTTTGTCAAATATAATATTATTTTTTAATCTAATTGTATTTCATCTTTATTGCGTGTATTTTTTTTCTTCTCACCTCCTGATCTACACCTTCACCTAAACTCTTTTGTTTCTTGTGTCTTCGGTAATTATATAAGTACCTGGAGCAATAGCCTAACTTATGTCCGTTTTTTAGTAGGTATAGATTAAAGTCGTATTCTTCCGCACAGTCTAAAGACTCATCAAACATTCTATCCTTAAAGCATTCACGCCTATACATTAACGTACCACCGTGGATAACGTTGTTTAATATCATTTGGTCAAACGAAGGATTAGAACGCTTTGGTTTTTGCGTTTCTATATTCCCGTTAATATGGTTTAAAGCATCCCCATGTATGAAGTCAAAGTCTCTAATTGCCTTAACGCTGTCGGCTATTGAATTAGGCGTTAACCAATCGTCTTCACATAGGTATTTAATTAAACCCCCTGTGCTTCTCTCTATGCCTCTATTCAGGTTATACGCTACACCGTTATTGCTTTGGCTTATTATTAGTTCGATCTCACCTTTGTAAGTCTGAGCGTGAACGCTTTCAATAGCTTCGTTAAGCCATCCCCTGTCTACGCTGTATGGAATGATAATGCTTACCTTTGGGTATAACATAACAAATAGACTTTAGGTGAAATTAATTCTTTATGTGTGCAGTCCATACCCTCAAACGCTTTCTCAAAGTGTTCTAACTCTAACCTGAACGTGTGATATTGGTCGGGGTCTATTCCTATTCCCGTAAGAATGATAATGTTATTCTTTGCAATCTTACGCATATTCTCACACGCCTTGTAGAAGTCTCTGCAGTTATCCAAAACAGCAAAAGCACAAACAGTATCTACTGAGTAGTCTAAAACTTTATCGTCTTCAATGGCTAGTTCTACCGTGTTTTCAACTATTGGAAAAGCATCTACACCAATATACTCCACGCTCTCAGGTAGACATTGCTTTAAGAATTGACCACCGCAACCAACGTCTAATACGCTGTTACCGAAACCGCACTTAGTAATGTGGCTTTTATAGTCCCTTACTGCATTGTCAAGTCTGGCGTTATCGTCATTAGATGCCCTTTGTTTTCTTCTAATGTTTAGATTCTCAGTTGCCCTTACCCAATCTTTAATACTTGCTTTCATAAATTAAATCTTTAATCCGTGTTCCTGTTGATGTTATACTATGTCTGTCGTAAAAGTCTTTGTGCATTATCTCTTTAGATGCTTCAAAGGTTTCTCTGTCGTGTAATGTAGTGATCGTGTTTATGAAGTTTTCCTCCGTATTCGGAGTTAAGAAAGGTTGACCGCCATAAACATCTTCGTATGCTGAACGGTTAATATTATTAGTCACAACTAAACAACCCATTGCCGTAGCTTCAAAAGCACTAACGCCAAAACACCCGTAAGGATTCCCAGTCTGTGTAGGTGCAAACAACTCCACATAGATATGACACTCAGATACTCGTTTAAGATTCTCTTCGTGCGTTACTTTCTCTTTGCTTATTCTTAACTCAAAATCGTTTTTAAACGGCTCTAGCATCTCTATTATTCTATCCGTACCCTTTGTGTCAGGTTGGCTGGGATAATGCCCTACAATCAGTTTACCTGTTGTGTCCTTTGGTTTAGGTTTCAATGTGGTGTGTGGTGCTAAATAGTTAAATGTAGGGTTATGTAATAAGAACTCGCATTGGTCTGTTATTATCTTACGCCCCTTAAATAACTGATCGTACTTCTTTTTGTAATTTCTGTACCGTGTTCCCGTATGGTAGATAACAACATTGGGGTGGTCTTGAACGATGTAAAACAAAGACTCGTCTGAGTGGAATAACTGGATAACATCAAAGTTGCGGTAATTCTCTTTAATCCATCTAGACGTTCTTATGTGGCTTTCAGTCTTGTACTTAAATACGTGCGGGTGTATCTTTACGTCTAAACAATAAACACCAACACTTAATAAAGCATTGGCATTCTCATGCGACATATTACTGAAATCGTGTGTAGCTATGTTTAATACTTTCATAATATGAGTTTAAAGAAGTAATACCAAAAGCCTAAACAAAAGGCTGTAATTAATAAATAAACTGTTCGTGTTTTCATTTCTATTTAAGTTAAGTCCTAATTTTTACCACATATCTAATAACAAAGTGCAAACGCCATTTTAACGAGCGTCTGCACTACTGTTAGCGGTAATGCTAAAAACCGCACCTCCGACAGGCAATCTCATAATAATTAGCTTCCTTTTCTATGCCGATAAATTTTCGGTTGAGTTCTTTGGCTGCTAAACAAGTCGTTCCGCTTCCCATCGTGTTGTCTAATACCATATCATTTTCAAGTGAATATTGCTCAATAAACCACTTCATTAAATCAATAGGTTTTACTGTTGGGTGCAAATTACCCTTTCCGCTTGGGTTTGGTATTTCTAAAACACTTTTTGGATAGTTGCCTTTTGTAGATATTTTATGATTTTTGTATTGTCCGTAAACTCTACCTTCCATATCAACATCTCTTCCAGTCTTAAACTCCCCATCAATTAGACCTTGTGGGTAATAGTTTGGAAATCCGTTTTTACAAAATACCAAAATATCCTCGTGTTTTTTCATTGGCTTCTTTTTTGCATCCAAGTGTCCAGTTGCTTTTGTTTTCACCCAAACCAAAGAATATTTAAAGTGGTTTATGTTACTTGCAGTCAATATCGTTGTAAATGGTTGGGAAGCAGTAAAAATCATTGCTCCTTTGTCTGTAATAATTCTTTCGTATTGTTTCCAAAGTTCATCTAAAGGTAAAACACTATCCCATTTACATTGTGTCGTTCCATAAGGTAAATCAGCCAAAATTAACTGAACCGATTTATCGGGTATCAAAGGCATAATATCCAAGCAATCGCCTTGAAACAAAGCACTACCGCTAACATCGGCTATATGCAATAGCGGTGTTTGTGCGTTATTCAACATTTGTTCTACTATCATATTTTATCTATTATTTAAAGTTTTGTGTTTCAAATCCGCTACTGCACATAGCCGTAGCCGTTATGTGCAAGTGCTACCATAGTGCTGTTTGACGAGTTTGTTCTTCAAATCGTTTGCACGCCTTTTCGTAATATTCATCGTCAATTTCATACCCTATAAGTTTTCGTTTCATTTTGTGGCAAGCTATGGCTATACTTCCACTTCCTAAATGGGTATCTAAAATCAAATCGCCTTCGTTTGTAAAATGTTCTAATATCCATTCGTATAGTTTTATTGGTTTTTGGGTCGGGTGTATAGTAGTATAGTTACCGCATCCAATTCCTTTAAAAATATGACCCCTATACATTCTTACTGGCTTATCTAAACTTGTCCAAGCTAATTCAGCATCAGCCATTGAGTTAGTTCCGTTTTGCTTATCCCAAACCAAAAAACAACGAGCATTTTCTAAATAGTTTATAAAATAATTCCCACCCCAAATGATTTGATTTTTAGATACCCTTCGCAATTCTACAAAATATTCCTTCGGTGGTATTGCATTGTCCCAATCCTTCGTTTTATGCTTTATATTTACATCATTTGAAGTTCCTTTGTATAATTGCTTTGCTGCACCAATTCCGTAAGGTGGGTCTACAATAGCAATATCAAAGTAATTATCGCCATAGCTTTTTAAGGCTTGCAAACTATCCCCGTGTATTAATGAAATTCCGTCCTTTGAAACCGCACCAGCACATAACACGGGTTTGGCAAAATGCGGGGTTTCGTCTTTCAATTTATCTTCTGTATTTATCATAAACTTTTGTCTTTCAATTAAACTTTTGTGCTGTTAAGCCCGCACTTCGCCAAGCCCGAAAACGTTATAAGTCAGTTTGCTGATTTTCTTTTACCATTTTCTTTACACAATCCATACAAAGTTCATGAGTTTCTTTTTGTTCATCACATGAAACGCAAACCGATTTTATAACAGTAGGTTGAGGCAATTCATCGCTCCATAAATCATGAATTTGTTCGCCCGAAATTCTATCGTAAATATGGTAATTGTCATAATTACTTTTGTTGTTTTCAATAAAACTTCTAACATCTTCTATGTCGTTAAAAGTTCCTATTAAATCATTTATACCTCCTAATGGGTAGTAAACGTCATACTGAAAAATTAAATATCTAAAATCCATAATATATTTTTTTTATTTTAAACTGCCTCAACCTACATACCGTTACATCAATTCGTCAGGATTGATATTGTATTCCTCAAGCAGTTCATTGATTCTTTCCCATGCAGGATGATAATCATAATTAGTATCCTTGAATACCCTCCATCCGTTGTGCTTCAGCTCCCAGATGAAAGCTGCCATGTCAGATGCTTTGGCAAGTTGGATTATTTCTTTCGGGTCTTCAGTTTCAAATGTTGCTTTCATATCCGTGTTTAATTTTCAAGAATCCATTCTACCAACTCAGGATATTCATTCAGCTTATCCGATAGGTTGTATAGATACATTTGATCTACTTGTTTACAGATAACACCGTCGCCATCGCAAGACGGACATACCGTGTTTTCGCTGACATCTCCTGTTATCGTTTCGTAACCGCCTTCTCCTTTACACTCAGGGCAGGTTAGTTCTAAAAATAGTTTCATTATTCATTCGGATTTAGTCGTTCAAAATTCCAGTCTTTTAAGAATAGGTACATAAACCAATCTTTTTTCCTTCTGCCTATTCGGTAGGCTCTAAGGTCTTTCTGCTTTCTTCTCATAGTCTTTTATTTTTTGTTTGTACAATATTACGATTTCTTTTAATTCGTCAATACTAAATTTCCGTGTTTTTTTAGCGTAAAATTCTAACCAAAAAAATTCATCTTCTCCTATTCTTTCAATCAAACATTTTCGGTACTCTATTAAATTCCCGTGCTTGTGTTGGTTGCAAGTCACGCATTGTCCGTGAACATTACTCTCAAAAAATCTAACATTCCAATGGTTATTAGCGTTGTAGAAATGTCCTGCGTCAAATTTAGAAGTAAGTGGTTTGCCGCAACTTATACAACCTTTGTCTTTGTCTCGGAGTCGGATGTACTTATTAAACGTCTGCTGTGCTATCTTAATCCAATCTTGAACAGTCATTAACTCTTCTTTCTTCTTGGCTTTCTTTTTCTTCCATTCTTTTTCAACAGCTTGTCTTACCATAACACGGATGCACTCATCTTTCTGACAGTATCTTTCCAGAGTAGTTTTGATGGGAGTAAATGGTTCTTTGCAGTTTTTACAACGCTTCATATCTCTAAAAAATTATTTCGTTGTCTTAATCTCAAATTCTCTTCAGTTAACTCAGCTACTTTTTTGTTTAACTGTCTTATCTGATACTCTCTTTCGTTCCATACTCCGATAGCGTACTTTAGGTTTTGTTCGTGTTTTCGCATCGGTTCTATTAAGTCTAATCTACTTGGATGCTTTTCCTCTATCTCAGCTACGGAAAGACGGATAGAATTTAACAACGCTTGTAGGTTGACTTCTGCTATTAGTGTGTCTGGTTTCATCTTGTCCGTGTTTTAAAACGGTAACCCGTCATCAAAGTTAGTATTTTGTGTTAATGGTTTGTAGAAATTGTCGTATTCATTTCCAAGTATTTTAGAAGTCCGTGTTTCTCCACGTGGTGCGGCGTATATTTTAGCCTGTCCACTTGAAATTAAATCAATGTCGTAATACGTCAAGGTGTTTAAATCAAATCTCAGTTCGCACTTTCCAACCTTACCAACCGAACGAGGCTTAATCTTGTTAAAATGAATCTCAGCTATATTCTCTTCAATTATCGGACGGTGAACCGTTATCATACATTTACCGGAGTTAAACCATTCAGAGCCTCCTTTCAAGTCGTAAGGTGTCGGAGTGGATCGTTTGCCGTTTTCCTTTTCAGTTAGTTTAGGATGTATAATAGTATGCAAGTGCAAATTGTGTTCTTCCGCTATGTGATTACGATAAGGCAAAGCATATTCTAAATAGGTGGCATAACCCCCGTATTTCTCGTAGTCGTGAAACATATCTTTCCAACTGTCAATACTTGCCGTGTGTAGTCCTTCTATTTTCTTTAACTCCACGGCGTAATCCCAAAACTCCATTGGTGTCATTTTCGCCTTTACATCCGTTCTCGTTAAGACCTTAAAGTGCTTAGTTATCCAATCAATTTCACGTTCAATCTCTGAGTTTTTAATAGCGTTTGGTTTTTTAGGGTCAAAAGACTTACTCGTCTTTTTCTGAATGAAGTCGGCTATTATCTCCACATTATTTCCAACGTCTGGGAAGTAAATCAAATGCTTCCATCCGTAATAAATCGAAGTGTTTAACAGTAGTTCCATAAGCACCTGTGTTTTACCCGACATCGGGAAACCCGTCCAATCTGTACAATTTCCCAACTGCATAGAGTAGAACTCATCTATCTTCTCAAACCCTAAATAAACACCTTTCTCGTGGTAGTTATCTCGATAGTTAAACAGGCTATTTAGTACATCCTGCGGTTCTGTTACTTTAAATCCGTTCATCTGTTCCAAGCAAATGTAAACTCTTGTTCCGAGTTTGGTTCATATTGGTTTAAATACTTTTGAAAGTTTTCATTACGAAGGTAGTGAGAAGGATTACACATTTTGTTGTTTATGACCCATTCACTTTTATTCATTGATATAAATGCTTTTTCCCAATCGTGATTTTCAAACTCCAATTCTTTAAGTTTAGTAAGGTTGTTTATGTCTGTTGGTGATAGCTTCTTAAACTTACCCTCCTTTCCGTTATGCTTTAACATCATTTTATTAAACCACAAAATAAACCCATCAACGTTTACACCTTCCTGTTTATTTGTTATTTGGTTATTAGGTTTATCTATGACTACAATGCTATTGACTTGCTTTTGTGTGTGCGATTGCGTTGCTTTTGCAAGTGCTTTTGTATTTGCTTTTGTATTTTTTACAATGGCAATTATACATGATGAGTATTGATTCTTTGACTTTTCAAGCATATCAATAAAGCCCCATTCTACCAATTCATTTAATGCTTTAGAATAAGTTCTCCAATTCTTAATACCAACAGCATCCATAGCCATCTGTGTGGGAAACCCAAATTTACTTTTCCATCCAAGTCTGTTACAATGTTCTATTGAAAACATATATATCGATACGTGGTTTGGAGTCACTTTCTCTGGGTTCTCAAAACACCAATCAAAAAAGTTTCTGCTTAGTTCATAGCTGTTCATATGACTCAATTTTTTTATTTAAAAAATCAAGCATAGCAGCCTCATCTTTATTTTGCATTAAATAATGTATGCCCGAATATACGGTAAGCCTTCCCAAAAGTGTGCAATACAACTCATAGTATAGTTCTTTTGGTAACTCATACTTCTCTAATGCCAACACAATATATGTTGAAGGCAAATCTTTAATTTTAACTCCCTTGTATTTACCAAAGGGAAACACTAAATACTCCATAATAAATAATAAATAATTTTAAAACAAAGCCCCGACTAACTTTCACGGCTTCCACCTCGCTACTCGCCAATCAGGGCAAACTAAATTTCTATGGTTCTATAATGTGGAAGCGAACCTGTATGCAAATATAGACGAAATTTTCTTCGTTTAGTTGTCTGTGTTGATTAATTTTTAATCTTTTTCTTTTGTGTAAAATCCATTTCGTCTATTCCGTGCCAGATTACTTCTATGTGGTTGTATTCTCTCACGTGTTCGTCTTTCCATCGTTGAAGTTTGGCTTTCTTTTCGTCTTCAGATTCGTAGCTAAACACGGAGAAAGACCAACGGTGATTTAGTTTGAAGACTATTTTGTACCAAGTTTTCATTTGTGTTCGTTTTTAGGTACAATCCAACAACCGTCTTCTTCAATGCCAAAAATAATCAGTTTAGTCTTCTTGTCAAAGTCACCGAATGAAAGGTATTTCTTCTTCAGTTCTTTCTTTAGTTTTCTTGGAATGCGCTTCTTCATAGCTTTAAAAACACGGTTAACCTCCACCGTAAGGTTTGGTTAGTTAAAATGGAAGTCCGTCTTTATCTTCTTTGTTATCCGTCTTTTTATACGGCTCTGAAATAGACACGCTAAAGAACTGTTCTCCTTTCTGTGAGGTCTTAACCCAAAGACTGATTTCTTTCTCTACTCCGTCAACGTTGATCGTTCCTCGGTAGTCTGGATGCGTTTCTTTTTCTTTCTTGTTGTTCTTAAAGATTGCACCTCGATTTGTGTTGTCAAATGTACTCATTGATTTATTTGATTTGTGACGCATTATTTTACGTCTGGTTAATACTTACTATTACTTAGCGGTTAATCGTTGCTTAAATCGATTCTATCGCCTAATTCTGATAGGTATAAGTCTATTACTCGTTTCGTCTTTTCTAAGTCAGAATGAAATTGACCCTTTTTTCGGCATCTTACTATTCGTTTTATTATATCGAATTCATAAGAATTAAGTCCGTGTACTTCTGCAAAGTAATAAAGGCTTCCGTGTGTGTTGTCGTAGTGACCGTCTATTTTACAACTCATATCCTTTCAATTATTTGTTGGTAATACTTTCTTGCTTCTTCTACTTTTTCGTAGATTGAGTTTATAGCTTGTTCGTCTTTTTCTACCAAGAACGCTTTAACTCGTTTCGGTTCTGGGATGTGGCTAAATTCGTGTTGCTGTCGTACTTCATTCTCAGTAGCTTCAGAAACTTCTAATTCCTTCTTTGCCCAACTTGCCCGTCTTATTTCGTCTTGAACGATGTCTAGCGGGGTGTCAATTAGGCAATATGAAACGATTGCACTTTGTTTGCCAGTTAACGCCATATATCCCTGCATTTGCCAAAAGTAGTCCTTGTTTGGCAGTTCATCGTCAAACATCGGAAACGTAAACAAGTCCCAAGACGATTTTACGTCTACAATTAAAGTGTCCGTTATTACGTCAGGAGTACCGCAGATGAATTCGTTTTCAAAGTACTCATCGTTTTTAACTACAAAACCAAGTTCTAAAACACGGTCACAAAGTTGAATTGCCTCATCTTCTACAATTAACCCTTTGTCAATGTAACGGGAGTTAATCGTTTTCTTAATGCCGTATTTGTGTTCAAGTGCTAGTTCCTGAATGTAAGTCTTTGCTGTTTGAGATAAGACCTCCCCTTTACTACGGGAGGAAGTCATTATCTTGCCTATTGCTGATGCTCTTATTTTCATAGTCCTTTTTTTATGTTTATTAGTTCTTGTAAATCTTCTTCACTTAACTTATTGTACACTTCATATAGTCTGTTTCTGTATCTTGGTGGCTCGTGTTTAAATCGTCTTTCTTTTTCACTTAAACCAAGGTGTCGATACATTGCCGTGTCTAACAGAGTTAGTTCGTTTATTAACTTGTCTTTCATAACAACATCAACGCTTTAGTTTGTAACTCAGTTAATTCATAACCGCTTAATGCTTTCTTAAATGCCTCTGCTGTCATTTCACCTTTTTCTACCTTGGTAAGTCCAGCTTCAAAACGATCTTGTGAGATAGTTGGTTTCTGTGTTTTGATAGTCGCACTCGCCGTGTTTGCATCGTCGTCTTCAGCTTGTAGGCTTAGAAGTGATTGCAAAGTATAACGTCTAAAGTAAGTAACAGCAGAACCTATCTTTTGCGGGTCTGTGATTTGTGGAAGTTCCATCCAACTATCCACGCTTTGTCCAGTTTCGCAGTCGATAATCTTAGTAACAACTTTCCCGTCCATTACAGGCTGCATTAAAATTAGATTATACTTCAACAGAACAGGCTCTACCGCTTCAATGATCGCGTTAATGTCGGCGTAGTTGTTTTTGAAATGCGGGTTCTTAGCGTTCTTCTTTACCGCTTCGATTTCCTGTTTAGCTTTCCATAGCTTAAACCAAATAGTCTGTGGCTTTGGAATACAATCCTCAAACTTTTCGTTTAGTTGAGGGTAGCTTTTTTCTTCTTTTTTCATGTTACTTTGTTTTTAAGTGTTTACAAATATAGGTAATTATTCACATCCTTTTACAATTTCCGCTTTAATTTTTTTTAGTTCCCGCATACTGGTAACGCCTAAGATTCTAAATTCTAACGGTGAAAACTTCTTTACTTTCGCCTCTTCTAGTTCTCCGA
>Ga0315903_10009677_pt1 | contig 11622 bp, 19 predicted proteins | sample LakEriMetagenome_7_FD_203524 | JGI IMG/M metagenome (GOLD analysis project Ga0315903, IMG submission 203524) | Freshwater fungal communities from buoy surface, Lake Erie, Ohio, United States - Buoy 2 MA119 | ecosystem: Environmental > Aquatic > Freshwater > Lake | place: USA: Lake Erie, Ohio... | reverse complement strand
ATACAATAGGCAGGATGAATTATATTTTAGAAATGAAAGTATAATGCAGGAAGCTATTGAAAAAGAGATAGAGTTAGTAACTGTTGAACTGGAAGAGTTGCAGAAACAATTTGATGAACTTTAAATCAGAATAGAATGAGCAAAGAAACATGTATTAAGTGTGGTAAGCCTGCTTACAGAGTATATAAACCTGACTTAGATCTAGCAGGAATAGGGATGTGTTCAGAACATCAAGAAGAGATTTCTCTTGACTTGATGATTGCTAATTTTGAAGGTTGGGAAAAGTTTGAGAAAAAATATTTGAAGAATGAAAAGAAGAATAGTTAAATGGTTTGAAATAAACTTCGGCTGGATTTTTATTAATGGTAGAAAAAGAGCTGCTTGGGCTGAGTATTTAAGAAAAAAGTATAACAATGACAGAACAGGAACTGATTGATGCAGGGTTTGAAAGACAAGACACCCCTCATGAAATGAGTGGTAATGGTTATGATTACTACTACTATATTCTTGATCTATGTGAAGGAGTTTGTTTAATTACTTCAGATAGTATAGATATAAAAGATAACAATTGGGTTATTAGATCATTTGAGATACCTTCATTAAAGATAGAAACTGTAGAACATTTGAATCAGTTTTTAGAATTAATGAAAACATTAACCGGATGCTAGTATGTTTAGTGGAAAATTTATTAAGAAGAATGGTAAACTTACCTATGCTACCCCAAAAGATAAGTTGGCATATGAGATCTTTGTAGATATGATCTCTGAAGGTGAAGTTATTGATATGTTTCTTGAAGTTTCAAGTCCAGATCATAGTAAAGCACAACTTGCAAAAGTTCATGCTTGTATTAGAGAACTAGCAAAAGAATCAGGATATACTTTTGATGAAATGAAACTAATTATAAAAGAACATGCCGGTCTAGCCGGCAAGTCCTTTGGTGATTGTAGTAAGAGTGATTTAATGTTAGCTATTGAAGCTTGTATACAGATTGGAAGAGAAAACTATAATATTAATCTTGGATAGAAGGTGCTACGTATCCTTCATCTCCAGGTTCTAGAATTTCTTTTTCTGTATAAAGATTTTCTTCCGTTGCTTTTCTTTCTATTTCAGCAAGAAGAAGCACTAATGTATAAAATGTTCTTTGTTGATCATCTAAATCTTCATACTTTTTAGTTAGTATACTTTTGAAGTATTCATCTCCTTTATCTTGAATGTTCATTCCTTGAAGAACAACAAAAGATGCTGCTTTTGTCATTAAATAAAAACTTTTGTTGACTTTAATCTCAAGTATAGCATCATCTTTTAATTCTTTAGCTTTGATCATAATATTAATTTTTATCAAAAATAACAAAAAAATGAATCTAGAAGAAATTAAACAAAAAATGTTTGAAAAGCTTGAACCTAGTGGCTGGGATAAATTTTTTAAATCTTTTATATTTAGTTCTGAGTTTGATAATATACTTATTAAACTTAAAACACTAAGTGAATCAGATAAAAGATTTACTCCACCTCTAAAACAAGTATTTAGAGCATTTGAAGAATGCCCTTATAACCAACTTAAGGTAGTATTTATTGGTCAAGATCCTTATCCAAAATTAGGTGTAGCTGATGGAATATCTTTTAGTTGTAGTAATACTGGAGCATTGCAACCTAGTTTAAGATATATACTTGATGAGATTAATAGAACAGTCTATAATAATCATCCTGGATCATTAGATGTTGACTTAAAAAGATGGTCTAATCAAGGTATACTTATGCTTAATACAGCTCTTACAGTTGAAGTAGGTAAGATTGGTAGTCATTATGATATTTGGAAACCATTTACTGCTTATCTACTTGATACATTAAATAACTACGATACAGGATTAGTATATGTCTACATGGGTAAAAAAGCTGAAGAATGGTCTGAGCTTACTAATGATAATAATTATAAGTTTGTTGTTAAACATCCTGCTTCTGCTGCTTATAGTGGGAATAAATGGGATTGTATGGATGTATTTAATAAAATATCTAAAATAGTATATCAAGATACAGGAACTATAATTAAATGGTAGTATGACAGAAATATTCATTAAAATAATACAACAGGGATTAACTCCTAATGCATACTATGTTTTGCATTGTATTAAAGAGAAAATTGTACCTCATTCTTCAATAAATAAAGATCTTGAATGCAAAAGACTGCAAAGTAGTGCATGGTTAACAGAAGACTTGCAACTAACAGATAAAAGCATTATCTTTACTACAGAGATTGAAGGATACTTCAAGAAATCTAAAAAGAAAACTTCTAAAGATTTATTAGGGCATAATTTTATGCAAAACATAGAGGCATATGTAACTATATTTCCTAACAAGAAACTGTCCTCTGGAAAATATGCAAGAGTTCCTCCTAAAAATCTAGAAAATGCATTTAGATGGTTCTTTGAAACCTACAATTACGACTGGGAAACTATCTTTCTTGCTACACAAAAATATGTGAATGAGTATGAGTCTAAAAACTATGAATATATGAGGAATTCTCAATATTTCTTGAGAAAACAAAATATAGACAAAAGTTGGGATTCAGATTTAGCAACTTATTGTGAATTTTTAAAAGATAACCCAGATGAAGACAGTAATGTATTTAGTGACTTAGTTGTATAATTTAAATTTTTAAAATTTATGTCAAAATTGTTTAATGGTGCAAGACACCTGTTACCTGTTAGTGAAAGAAATAGTCTTGAGAAAGGTCTTATTAAAATGAAAGCAAAGAGAGAAGGTAAATTACCTGCTCTTGTTACTGCATGGCCAAAGTTTAATGATGCTTTTTGTGATGGACTTGAGTGGAGAACAATAACTGTAGTAGGTGCAAGACCTGGTACAGGTAAGACCCTATTTATGGAACAGGTGGTTTCTGACATAATTGAAAAAAATCCTGATCAAGAATTCAGGGTGTTAAAATTTCAAATGGAAATGGTTGATGAGACCAGTGCTATTAGGAAATTTGGTCTGATTACTGGTGCTGATTACAATACATTAATGAGTAAAGATGGCAAGTTAGTTGACAAAAGATTATTTGAAAAGTGTGTAGAGTATTATAAACAAACTGCTTCAAATGATTTAATTAATGTTGTTTATGATGTATGTACTGTTAATGAAATGTGTGCTACAATTCATCATGAATTGGAAAGATACAAGAAACCTGACGGTAAATATCCTAACATGCTTGTTACTGTAGATCACTCTGCTCTATTTAAAAATGATGTAGGACAAAGAGACAAATTTGAAATGTTGGGTGCATTAGGTGAAGCCTTGACCTATATGAAGAAGAACTACCCGGTAGCATTTGTAGTCCTAAGTCAGTTAAATAGAAACATAGATGATACTAAGAGACAAGTAGAAGCCACCTATGGCAATTATGTATTAGATTCTGATATCTATGGTTCTGATGCTTTATTACAACATGCTGATGTAGTTATTGGTATTAATAAACCTTCTATAAGGAAAATAAAGAAATATGGTCCTGAGAAGTTCTTGATTGAAGATCCGGATACTTTAGTGTTTCATTTCTTGAAGTCACGGAATGGTCTTACAAGAATCAGTTTCTTTAAACTTGATAGAACTAGTATGAGAATAGTAGAAATGCCAACTCCTGCTAGAGAAACTACACAGAAAATCCAAGTAAATTAATTAATATGAGTAGTACAAATCTAAGAAAAGAAAAAGAAAGAGAGTTCTATATGCAGCATATGGATACTTTCAAAGCAATTGGATTAGTTGATCCATTTTTTACACTCAAGACTGCTTTCTTTAAGAAAGGTAAGTATGGAAGACAGTCACAGTTTTTTGAGTGGGAATTGAAAAAAGGTGAAGACATCTATATTGAGTTTTATGAAAATGTTTACAATGATAAAGGTGCTAATACTGATATCATTCCTATGAATGAAGAACGAACATTATTTAAACTTAAGTATAATCCGTTCTTTCATGAGGAATATGATGTTACAGAAACTATGGAGCCTGATGGTAAAATAGATAGAAAGTATCTTGTTCCTGTAAATGAAATGGTTGTTGTATTATCTAGTGGACAAGAGATTAGTTATGCTCTTTATGAAAAGAGAAAAGAAGAAGCTAAACTTGAGATTCCACAGTTACAAAAATCATTAAGTGTATTTCCTGATTTTGAGGAAGAATTTGCTCCTAAAGTAGCAGTAGAAGATCTACCACAAATAATTGATGATGCTCCGTTATCTGAAATTACTATCAGAGATTTAGCAGCTATTATGTTGATGAAACCTGTAAGTGGTAGAGATTGGTTAAATGATCTGATTAAACAAACAAAAAGTGAAATATGAGTATAGTACTTCCTACAAAGAAAGTGAAGGCTGAGAGACAGAATCCTAAAAGAATTGTAATTTACTCAAAGCCAAAGACTGGTAAAACTACTGCATATGCAGGACTTGAAGATAATCTAATATTAGATTTAGAGAACGGGACAGATTTTGTTGAAGCTCTCAAAGTTAAAATTGGTAGTCTTCAAGAACTATTGGATACAGGTAAAGCAATTAAAGCTGCAGGTAATCCTTATAAGTTTATTACTGTTGATACTGTAACTGCTTTAGAAGATATGATTATGCCGTTGGCAGTCAAACTTTATAGAGCAACAGCAATGGGTAAGAACTTTGATGGTGATAATGTAACTACATTACCTAATGGTGCCGGTTATTTATATATCCGTCAAGCATTCTTCCAAGTTTTAGATTTTATTGATACATTAGCACCCACAATTATTTTATCTGGTCATATTAAAGACAAACAGGTAGATGATAAAGGTGAACTTGTAATGTCTGCAAATATAGATTTGACAGGTAAAATCAAGTCTTTAATCTGTGCTAATGCAGATGCAATTGGTTACATGTACCGTAAGGGAAATAAGACTATTCTTAGTTTTAAAACTAATGAAGAAGTTACTTGTGGTGCCAGACCAGAACACTTACGTAATGAAGAAATAGTAGTTACAGAAATGATTGATGGGGAATTAAAAACCTCATGGGAAAAAGTATTCATTTAATAATTAATAATAACAAAAAGTATGGGTTTAAGTACAGAAGATCTTGGTACCGGTGGTTCCGGAATGCCAAAAACAATTGCACCAGGTAATCATGTTTTGAAAATTAACAATGTTGACTTGGAAGAATTTAAATTTATCTCAGGTGCATATCATTTGATATTGCATGTTGAGACAGAGCCAATTGATGGATTTGAAGGTTTTGCACTGGATAAAGATAATCCTGATAAAGGTCATTATGCTGGTCAGATTGGTAGACTTAAAGCAAGTCAGTATGCATTTGCAGATGGTGAAACAAAGTCTGGTATCAAGATTCAAAGAGATAGATCAATTCTGATTTTTCTACAAAATCTTTGTAAAACTTTAGGTATTAATGAATGGATGCAAGCACAGCATAACAAACATGATACTATTGAAGACTTTGTAGAAGCATTTAACAAAACTGCTCCTATTAAAGATAAGTATCTTGAATTCTGTGTTGCTGGTAAAGAATATGTTGGCAAAACAGGATATACTAATTATGACATGTGGTTACCAAAAGCAGAAAATGGTAAGTATGCATTTGGTGAAGTTGAAGAAGGTAAAGTAATTAGATATGATGAATCTAAACATCTTAAAAAACTTGATAATAAGGAAGTTTCAAGTTTTGGAGATGATGATGATTTAACTATGCCACCAAAACCATCTACAGATTTCTCTTTAGACTAAAATAGTCAGGGGGAGTCTGTTGGTTCCCCCTAATTTTTAAACTTTAGAGTATGATTTCAACAAGAGCAATAATTTCTGATTTAAATGATGTACCAAGAGAGTGGGTTTTTGAGTACTATTTAAAACTTACTGAAAGATTGTGTGGTCAAAGTCTTAAAATCAAATCTGCATTTAATACTAATGACAAAGTTCCTTCTATGTGTATTTATACAGATAGTAGAGGTAACTATAAGTTCAAAGATTTTTCTTCAGGTTTTGGTGGTGATGGATTAAACCTTGTAATGCATTTGTATAATTTAGAGAGTAGAGGTAAAGCATCTTTCAGAATAATGGAAGATTATAATACTTATATTTCTAATAATACATATGTAGCTTTAACTTATAAACCTCATAGTAAATATATTGTAGATGATTATGAAATGAGACACTGGAATACATTGGATCAACAATATTGGAAAAGTTTTAAACTTGGGTCTTCTATTTTAGAAAGCCATAATGTATTTCCTCTTTCATTTTATAGTATGATTAAAGAAGATGAAGGTGTTATACTTGATTCTATAAACATTGCTGGTAATTTTATCTATGGTTATTTTAGAGAAGATGGTACTTTGTATAAAATTTATACTCCAAAGAATAAGGATAACAAGTTCATTAAAGTAAAAGACTATATACAAGGTAGTGATCAGCTTGAGTATAAATCTAAGTATCTGATTATTACTTCTTCACTAAAGGACTTAATGTGTTTTAAGAAACTTGGGATCTCTGGTATTGAAACTATTGCTCCCGATAGTGAGAACAGTGTTATACCGGAAAACTTTATGAAACCTCTTCTATCTAAGTATCAAAAAGTAATTGTACTATTTGATAATGATGAACCAGGTATAAAGTCAGCTCAAAAGTATCAAAGCAAATATGGTTTTGACTATATTAATCTTACTATGTCTAAAGATCTATCTGATTCAGTAAAAGACTATGGTATTGATGCTGTAAGAGATAAATTATTTCCATTATTAAAACAGGCATTATGAGTTGGATATATCAAGGAAAGGAGTTTGAAGAAGGTGATATACCTCAAGGAGGTATAGGGTTCATCTATATCATGACTGCTATCATAGATGGTAAGTCTGTTGCATACATTGGTAAGAAGAATTTCTTTGCCAATATTAAAAGACCTCTGGGTAAAAAAGCTCTGGCAATGTCTACGGACAAGAGACTTAAGAAGTACAAAAGAGAACTAAGACCTGACTTTATGAGATATTACAGTAGTAATAAGATTCTTAAAGATGCTCACAAAGCTGGTGTAGTTATTAAAAGAGAGATTCTCCGGATATGTCATTCTCAGATGGAGCTAACATATCAAGAAACAAAGCATCAGTTTATCTATGAGGTGCTTGAGAAAGAAGAATTCCTAAATGGAAACATATTAGGTAGGTTTTATAAATTCAAATAATTATGACAGAAGTAGAAATGACAAGCTTCCTTATTAGGTTGGCTGATCTTGGTATTACAGGTATTAAAGTAAGATATGATGGTGGAGGAGACTCCGGCTCTATTGAATGGATGGGTTTTACAAAAGAACAATGTGAAAGTCCAGAAGATGTAAATGATAATATTGATGATTGGGAAAATGATGCTTATCTAGCTAAAGTAGTAGAAAGTGATGACTATAGACTAGTTGAAGACTTTGCATACAAAATCCTTAATGATATAGAAGATTGGTGGAATAATGAAGGTGGTTTTGGAAGCTTTTGTTTTTTAGTTCCTTCAGGAAAATATATTATTAATAATTCAGTAAGAATTACAACTACTGAAGATTATTTTCATGACGGAGATTTATTTACTAGCATTGTAGAATAATGGGTATAGATGAATTTAATGAATGGATTGAGGGTTTGGACCTTCAAACATTAACAGATGAGTTAAAAGAAGAAATAATAACAAAAGTAGGAGAGTTATGTGATGATGCCAGATCAGAAGGCTATTATCAAGCTAAAGATCATATGATTCTTTTTATAGAAAATGATATGTAATGGCACATCCTTGGCAACATGCAAAATCCTCAGCTAAGAAGTTTGGAGGATCTCCTTTAGATTATTTAGAAATCCATAATTGGTTTGATGAAACTAAGGCATGGATTGGGCATAGTAAGCATAGAATGTTCAGACACCACAGTGAAGGAATATTTGAATGTGAGAAAAGATTTGGTATGACTATTACTAACTCTGATGGTAAAGATGTATATGTAAGATATGTAGGAGAACAGCATGTCAAAGAGGATTGCAACGGGTATATTCCTACTGCAAAAGAATGGGTGGATAATATAAATACACCGACAGAATGGATGATTAAAACTTTAAAAATTGAAGACTGATGATTTTTGGTAAAGAAGAAACAAGAAATCTGATTAATATGCTTAAATCTTCAGATGCAGATAATCATATCATGGCATTTGAAAGTTTGAAAAATGTAAAATTTAATAATTACATAGGAGAGATCCTTGTGATATATAAGTATACAGGTCATAATCTTGCTTATTGGCAAGATAACTGTGCACCTGTTTATAAAAAGCTAGTCAAACTACTACCTGAAAAACCATTAACTAGTCCGGCAACATTAAGTTTGATAACGGGACATAATGGTTCTAAAACTTCAATAGAGTTATTTATGGAGTATTTTGTAAGAGACATGACTAAGATGTTGGAACAAATCGGGTACCCAACAGATAGTTTTGAAATTAATATAACCTTGAAAGACAATGGATAAACAGCAAAGTCTTAGTAAAACAAGTAAAGAGCTGATGTTGAAAGAGCCCTATTATGGGTTCTTTCTTATTATGCTAAATAAGCTATGGGATAATAAAAGAGTTCCTACAGCTGGTGTAAGCAAGAATGGTATTAACTATCAACTTACAATCAATTCTGAATTTTGGGAAAGTCTTAGTGAAAATCACAGACTTGGATTATTGAAGCATGAGTTACTACATATTGCTTTTGGACACCTAACTACATTTTTTAAGTTTACAGACAAGAGACTTGCTAATGTAGCTATGGATATGGAAATCAATCAGTATATAGATAAGGAATATCTTCCTGAAGGTGGTATTGATATAGATAACTATACTGATATAGAACTAGATAGAAAAGCCGGTGCTAGATATTATTATGATAAACTGAAACAACTTCAGGATGAAAAAGATAAGAATGGTACCTGTGGTGATTCTGATATGGATCAATTACTAGAAGATATACAAAATGGTAATACACCTGATCATAGTACTTGGGAAGATTTTGAAGATCTTACAGAAGCAGAAAAGAAGTTAATTGAAAAGCAATTACAGAAAGTTCTATCTGATGCTAAAGAACAAACTATCAAGAAACGTGGTACTGTTCCCGGAGAAATTGAAGGTGTTATTGTTGTAGAAGAGATTGTTCCACCTAAATTTGATTGGAGAGGTTTCATTAGAAGATTTACTGGTGTAAGTACAAAAGTATTTACTAAGAAAATTAGAAGAAAAGAGAACCGAAGATTTAGTGACAATCCGGGTCTGAAAGTAAAAATGAGACAACATATGTTGTTAGCCATAGATACATCAGGTTCAGTAAGTGATGATGAACTCCGTGAGTTTATGTCTGAAATCTATCATATCTACAAATGTGGTGTTGATATTACTGTAGTACAATGTGATACAAGTATCAGATCAATTGAACCTTACACAGGTAAATTTGAGATGAAAGCTTATGGTAGAGGTGGGACTGAGTTTGATCCTGTCCTAGAATATTTTAATGAAAACCTCAGAAAATATACAAGCCTGGTGTATTTTACTGACGGTGAATGTTATACATCTGTAAGACCAAAAGGCAATGTTCTTTGGGTCCTGTCAGAAAGATCATATATGAATGACGGTTTACCAGGTAAAGTAATTAAGTTAGAACTATAAAAAAAGAAGTATGAGCCAAGTACAATTGAATGTTGATGAATTAAAGAATTTTATTAAGCACATGGTTAAGAATAACCAGCATATCCAGTCTGAAGGAAAAGTTCCTGTGGCTATTAATATTGAAGGTGATGCAGGTTTGGGTAAAACTTCTGCTATTATGCAGTTAGGTAAAGAACTTCAAATGGAAGTTGTAAAGTTGAATTTATCTCAGCTTGAAGAATTGGGTGACTTGGTCGGTTTTCCTGTTAAAGAATTTCAAATTCAGAATGCAGAAGGTAAAACAACTTGGATTAATGAATCTCAGATAACTGCAGCTACTGCAAAAGGTTATAAAGTTGTAGATAAGAGAATGTCTCATGCTGCTCCTGAGTGGATTCAGGGTAAAGGAGAAGGTGGTTTCTTAATTCTTGATGACTATACTCGTGCTGATGCAAGGTTTATGCAAGCAACTATGGAAATCTTGGATAGACAAGAATATGTTTCTTGGAAACTACCAAAGAACTGGCATGTTATTTTGACAACTAATCCAGATAATGGTGACTATAATGTTACCAGTCTAGATGTTGCTCAGAAAACTAGATTTATCTCAGTTGAGTTAAAGTATGATTCTGATGTATGGGCTAAGTGGGCTGAGAAAGCAAACATAGATGGTAGATGTATTAACTTTATGTTGATGCATCCGGAATTGGTAACTCAAAGAGTTAATCCAAGATCTATTACTACTTTCTTTAATGCTATTAGTTCTATTCCTAAGTTTGAAGATGATCTGCCGTTAATTCAAATGATTGGTGAAGGATCTGTTGGTCCTGACTTTAGTTCAATGTTTACTATGTTTATTAATAATAAGTTGGATAGAATCATTAGTCCTGTAGACATCCTGACTAAAGATGAGCAGTATGTTATGAACTCTCTTACTAATGCAGTAGGGAAAGATGATGAATTTCGTGCTGACATTTCTAGTGTTATTGCAACCAGGATTATAAATTATTCTCTTGCAGTTGCAGATAAAGGTGCCGTAGGTAAACCTATCATTGATAGAATTGCCAAGTTGACTACTGACTGTGATGCATTTACAAATGACCTTAGATATTATATGGTCAAAGAGATTGTAAATGGTAACAAAACTAAATTCTCACAATTGATGATGAATCAAGACGTGGTGAAGATGGCTGTCAAGTAAATCAAACGTAGAAGGTTTCCCCTTTAAAAATCCATTATTATAATTAAAAACAACCATAGAGGGAGGTAATACTCCCTCTTTTTAATTAATTCTATGAAACACTATTTAAAAATTGAGATTGAGTCTAATAGCTCCGAAATCATGATGAGAGTTGAGCCTATTTATTGTAGTCTAGACGACACAACAATAAATATCAAACAAGATGATTATGTCCCTACTAAAGGAGATAAATTATATTTTCTTCCAGGAGTAAATATTCCAAGAGTGAAAATGAAAGATTTGACCATACAGTATGGTATTAAATCTGTAAGAAATATTGATGATGCAACACATGTATTTGCTGGTAGAAATACAGGTCCTAAAATAATGGATCATAGTTGGCTTTATAGAATGCCAACTGAAACTTTCAGAAAAATATTTGAAGCAACTTGTGATCATATGGATGAGTATTATTCTGAAAATGTAAGAGAAGCATTAGAGTATTATCAAGAAGATGTTGTTTTATATAGTTATGAAACAGCAAATGAGATTAGAAATACCGGGAATAAAATTCTAGAAGCAACTATTGATGAAGTTGCAATTAAATCAGCTAGAAGTTCAAATACAGCCTATCTTGTAAACAGTGATTACAAATCATATTTTCCAGCTATTCTCAGCCTAGATATTTATGATGAGTCTAAACTTCTCAAGTATATAAACGGTGATGATGCAGTTGTAATAGATTCAGTAATGTTTGAGCAATTATCTGAG
>Ga0315903_10009674_pt1 | contig 11623 bp, 15 predicted proteins | sample LakEriMetagenome_7_FD_203524 | JGI IMG/M metagenome (GOLD analysis project Ga0315903, IMG submission 203524) | Freshwater fungal communities from buoy surface, Lake Erie, Ohio, United States - Buoy 2 MA119 | ecosystem: Environmental > Aquatic > Freshwater > Lake | place: USA: Lake Erie, Ohio... | reverse complement strand
CAGTCAACGGTGCGCCAGTCACAACCGAACCAATCGACGTAGTGCCAACAGCCGCTACAGACAGAGCCGAAGCGAAGAAGTCGTTGTCAGCAGTGCCAGAGGTGTAGCCGGTTGCGCCAATGTCGCAGGTACCAGCGCCAGCATCAGTTACCGAAATAGAAACGATAACAGCACCAGATGGAAGAATGAGGTTTGCTGCGCCGGAAGCCGAAGAGACTTTCACGTTAGTGCCAGCAGTAGCTGGGGAAGCGTCAGCGATGTAGAACTGAGCAGCCATCAGGCCGGAACCACAATATGCGGTGCGAGTGTTGTCGCCGCCGCCCGAACGCCAGATGCTTTGGGTAGTAGAAAGTGCCATTTGAATTGTCCTCTTTATGCGAGTTTAGTGCGACGATCTGCATAAAAGTTGGCCGGGAGCCATTCGTTCGCACCGGTATTCCCGGATTTACTGCTTTATACCATACAAAAATGGGGGGCGAAAGCCCCCCATTTCCTTACGCGCCTTGCGAGCCGTACATACCCAATGGGTCTGACCAGCCGAAGGAATAACGCTCACGAGCCTTGTAACGGACGTTTCCAGTATCGAAATCACCATCCATCGAGTTAGCCAGTGGGCTACGAACAAAGTGCTTCATGCCGTTTGGAACGTCAGTGGTCAGGAACCACGCGTTTGTATCGGTCAGGAAGTGGTTGATCGTATAACCTTCTGGGATCGAACCGTTGTTCTTCAGAGCGTTAACATCATTGTCATTGGTACCGACGCGGAGTTCGGTTTCCAGCAGACGAGTTGCAACAAACTGGAGAGCGGGAGGAACGATCAGCTTTTTAGGCTTGGCTGCAATCAGCAGACTACGTTCGTCAGTCCACGCAGCGATTTGAATCACAGCGTTTTCCAGCGAAGTTTCGTTCAGGTCAGCAGGGGTCGAAGGGATGTTCGAGTTAGTGCCGCCAGAGACGAGTGGGTGGCTTGCATTGAACAGGGAGACATTGTCACCGCCCGGGTAGGACGACGAAAAGCCGTTGTTCAGGACGTTAGCCGCCTTGACTTGCTTGGTGTACGACATGGCACGAGCCAGAGCCTTGGTATAACGAGCCGAGAGGCTGTCATACAGGTTATCTTCGATGGCCTCTTCGGTCAGCGAGAAACCCAGAGCAATGGTTTCGTGGTTGTACCTTGCAGTCCAAGCTTCCTGCGCGTTGTCATAAGCAATTGCGCTACCCTCGTTTTTAACGGGGGCGGCACTAAAGCCAGACAGCTTGGTTTCCTCTTCAAAAGAACGCTCGGAAGTCTCAGTTTCGTAGATTTCCTTGTGCTCTTCGCCATATTTAGCGTACTCCAGACCGAACAAGGCGTTCAGGCCGGGGAGCAGCTCTTTCAGTAGTTGTGCGCGTGAAATAGCCATGATTTAGCTCCCTTATACGCCAGTTGAATTGTTGTACTGGTGCATAGTTGCATTTATCTTAACGATAAACTCAACAAAAGCGTCAGCGCCTGTTGCCGTATCTCTAACCACATCAATAATACGGATGGGAAGAGTGTTCGTAGTTGCCTGTGTTCCTTCGTCAATAGCCACGGCGGAATTACCAGTATTGGTAGAGCCGGCGTTTTGAATTAGTGCAATATTGTTACCAATGGCGGATTTGCCCATTGCAGCAATAACAGTAGTGCCAGAACAAGAAGCTACTTGAAACAGTGTGTCAGGGTCATCTGCAACCACCGCAAAAATCTGCGTGCCGGACTTAATAGCCTGACTTGCTGGATAAAATTGCTGTTGTTGCACTTGTCCTGTAGAACCATTGGTAAATTGAACGCCCAAAAACACACCACATGGCGTGGCAGTAGTGGTGCCGGTGTCTTTTTCAATAGTTCCATCAGATACGCGCTTTACCAAATCGCCGTAGAAAATATTAGTGGCGTAACCACTTGCAATTTCCATTAGACGAGTTGCACCTGCGAATACCTGACCACCGATCAGATTGACCGGTTTTAGCCCGTAAGGGGCTGATACAGTCGGATAGGCCATGGTTACTCCTAGTTAATAAAAGAACTACTTGTTGCCTTTACCAAAAGATGTCGTTGACTTACGTTCATTGAACAAAGGCATCCGCGCATCGTTTTGGCGCATAAATGTATTGTCCACGGCTTCGATGTTCTTTTCAGATTGCTTCTGGTAGTGCGAGTTACGTAACTGCACTTCTTCCGTAGGCATCTTGCATAACAACAGGCCGCCGTGGGCGACTTCACCTTTTTCATTTGGCGGAAGCATAAGTTCCGGATGATCTTCCGCTTTGACCGGCACCCAGCCTTCACGCATACGCATGGAGAACGTCGGTGCAATCTGACCGTTAACATGGGTGGCTACCCATCGGTAAGACCATCCCGGTTCGGGGGTCGGATCAGGCAGTGCTGAAGGTGGTACATAAACAGCACGTGCGGTTTTATCGCGTGAAACGAGATCACGAGGAGTGCGAGTATCGGCCATCTTAAATCTCCAATTTAGCTACTTCAGCAGCGTACTGCTGCGGGGTTAGTCCATATTTCTTAGCCAAGGCAAGTTGCCGAGTAGAAAGCTGGATTTTCTTTGTTCCAGACGAACGAGACGCTGGAGCAACCACAGACGCAGGTTTCTTTGGAGCCTCAGATTGAACCTGTACAGGTTCCGGCGTTTTCTCAGCATTCCCGCCAAATAATTCGGGGAACGTCTTTTGCATGCGCCCGTCAATTTGGGCGAAGTATTCATCGTCACGAGGGTCTACCCCCGAATTGACTAGCTTGTGATGCAGCCCTAGTGCGTAGCTGGTGTATTCTTCGAACCCCGGTTGACCGTACCACTGGTTTTTTGCCTGCCAGCGCAGCGTCTTTTCGTCCGGTTCAACTTGTGCGGGTTGAGATGGTTCTCTTTGTACAACAGTCTCGTCGTCTTGTAAAGGGGTTGGCCTGTAATTTTTTGCGTGATCGAATCTAACCTTAGCTTCCATTAAGGCTTCTTGAGCCGCAATAATCGCATCGGTGTCAAAAGACTCTTGTGCATCTTTAAACTGACGGCGGGCTGCTTGCAGTTGCACTTCAGCCGCATCTTTGGCCGAACTGGCAAAGACTTCCTGCCCATAATTAACCGTCTGCTTGAGCTTTTTGTTTTCTTCCGCCAAGTACGACAGCAGCTTTTCTGTCTCCTGCTTTTCTCGCAGAAGTGCTTCTTTCATCCGGCGCTCGTCATGACGGGCATGTGTTAACTCTTTGATACGAGTCTGCACTTTATCCGAATAGTTTTCGATTTCGTCGTCAGTCGGGTCTGCCACCTCCTTGTCCAATGGCTTGCGGCCACGGTCTTTTGCGGGGGTATCATCAACTATTTCAATTTCGACATCATCCCCGGCATCAGCCTGAATGACTACGGAATTGTCTTCTTCTCGGGCAACGACTTTTCTGTCGTCATCCTCATCCGGAAACTTAAATTTATCTAGTGCCATGTGTAGCTCCTATTAAGCGCGGGTAATACCGCGAGGGTCATCCACGACCGCATCAATCTGGTCGTCATTTAACAAACGAAACTCTTTGTTGTAAATCTTAAACCGAGTACCGGAGTAAGTACGCACTAACACAAAGTCGCCTTCTTTACACCAAGGTCCATTGGGGAACTTGGCGGTGTCTTTGTACGCATCGGGTCCAACAGCCAGCACAAACAAAATAGTGGTTGAGTGCTCTTCCTGACGCATAACCGACTCCGCTTTTACAAGGCTGGAGTTTTCAAACTTATCCGACACATCGGGAACGCCACAAAGAATTTTCCATCCTGTTGGCACAGGCAACATACGCCCGCGTTCTTCAATAGGGATTGCCTCTGTTGGTTCTTCGGTTTGTTGAATTGGCTCCGGCATTTGAATACCCGGAGGCAGTAGTAGATCGCTCATCGTCTTCGTCCTCTTTGGTTGCTGCTTCTACAAGGTCAAGTAAGTGTCGCTCTGCGAGGGCAAGACCCTGAATTACCCCGCAGAGTTTTTGATAAGAGGCGAAATCTGTGCAGACGCCATTTGCCATGTCGTCCGTGTAGTCATTCATATCTTTGCGTATCTTGTCGCGTAATACGCTTACGAAGTTGTGATCCACTTATTCTCCTTTTGGTGGTTTATCCGTTTTCTTAAAAGTAGCCATGTGTTTCAACGCAGCTTGCTTGCGCTGGAAGTCTGATTGTTCTTTGACCTTTTGTCCTTCCATGCCAAGACGAACACCTTCTGCTTGCTGAGTTGCAGCAAGTTTTTGTTTGTCCATCTCAATCTGCGAAGCTGCTTTAAGCCCACCAAGTTGAATGTTCGCGTCGGTTTTTTGTTTGTCCAGTTCCAAACGTTGCGCTGCAATAGCCGCGTCTGCTTGAACCTTCTGCTCTTTAATACCAACTTCGCGTTCTTTAATCTGCAACTCTTGCATCTGCATCTGAACCATCGGGTCTTGCATCTGCTGTTGCGCTTGTTGCTGCGCCACTTGCGCTTGGTTATCTTGCAGTACTTGCTGCGCGGCTTGAGCCATCATCGCTGACAAAGCAACTTCCATTTGTGGTGGCAGCTTCTCGTCTTCTGGTGGCAGAGCAATACCCATCTGCTGCTCGATCTTCTGACGGTATGCATAAGCTACGTGTTCTGCAACGTGCGCCATCATCGCCGCTTGAATCTGCGGCGCTCTTGGGTTTTGCCCAATAAGTTCTTGAATCAACGGGTCATTCATCGCAGACATGTGTACCTGTATGTGTGACTGATGATCTTGGTAGAAGAACGCTTTGAGTGGTTTGCCTTTTAGCGCAGCCATGTTTTCTGCCACAGGATCGCGTGGTTTCTGATCGTCTTCCAAGGGCACAAGCTTTTCTGCATTCTTAATACCCAGCACTTCCAACATCTGACGGTGCAAGAACGGCAGGTCATAAATATCCGGAGCCATCTGCGCCATCTGAATGACGGCTTGGTACTGCACAACACGCTGCGACATCGTCGCTGCATTCGGATCACTAACAGGAATCAGGTCTACCTTGTCGTAATCTTCACGCTTGGCTTTCTTATTGCCGTACTCAGGTGTGTACTCGTAGTTTGGATCAGTGTAGTCACGGATGATTTCTTTAATTAGCTTGAACTCGCGCTTTAGTGTGTAGTGCACACGCGCTTGTACTGCTGTCATAACCTTCAACTGTCTTTCCAACAACGCTAGTGTTGTTCCAACAGGCGCTTGAGCCGACATATCGGAGACTTTCATATCCGCAGTCGCTGCAAACCTTCTGCCTTCGTCAACAATAGTGCCCAACAAGTTGTAGAGAACTGTAGACGGCTCTTTATATGGCAGTGGGAGAATACTGTCGCGGATGTTGCCCGATGCTACGTCCACATCACGCCACTCACCCGGTGCGATCGGTGTGTCATCTCCCTTGATCCTGAGTCCTCTGGATTTCAAACCACCCGGCAGGTTGGAAAGAGTGCCTGCGTCCACTAACTGACGCATCAGCGATGTCGCGTTCTTTGCAAAGCCACCCACCAAGTGGAACAGACCGAAGCCATACGCACCAAAGCCGGGGATGTACTGGTAGTGCACGAAGTGTTGACGCTTTAGACGCAGTGGATCTTCGTGCTTCCAGTTTCTGCGGATGGCCAAGACCTCGTTAGAGCCTTTAATGAGTGTGACGACGTATGGCAGCGCAATTTCTGTCTGCTCTTCATCCTCATCGACATCTGCGTGGGCGTCATCCTCAATATATAAGTCTACGTGGCACTCATACAGGGTGTATCTGTCGTCGTTCAAGTCAGAAAAGCCGGTCTCTTTGTCCTTGGCCTTCTGAATATCCTCCACTTTGCGATCCGGATCGCCCAACTCAACGTCCCGGTAGAACCCTGCTTGCTGTAACTTGATGATCTCGTTCTTGGTTTTGCGCATCACGTGCGTAAACCGGTGGCAGGTGTCCATATCTGTTGCGCCGTACGGCAAAATGCCGTCTTCTGCTGGCACGAACATCGACACTTGGCGTCCCAAATTGGGGTCGTAGTAGACTTTCTTGAACGCCGAGCCAGTCGCTGGCAAGCTCCAGAGCATTCTCTCGTGTTCTGGGCGGTACTCTGACATCACTTCGGTCAACTCGAAGTTCATATCTTCTTCTACGCGCTGTGCTGCTTCCTTGATCTCTGGCGTTTCTTTACCGATGATCTTGGTGCGCACAGGACCTTGCGCAGGGAATGTCTCAGAAATCGTCTCAGACTGAAAGCGTACAACTGCTTCGGAGAGCATGGGGTGAAAGACACCACACGCGCCTGACCATGGCTCTGTTCTCTCCTCGATCTGCAAGCCCAAGAGCTTAATGCCTTCGACGTACGCTTTCTCCCACTCCTTGCGGGAGTTTTTGTCGTTCTCAATGTCTTCCAAAAGCTCGGATGCCAGCGACTCCACTGCCCGTTCGTCCAGTTCTTCAGCCAAATTACTGTCAAAGTCATCCTCAACTTCGGCTTTTATAACGTCCAACTCAAAGCCCGGACCCTTGATGCTGACCGCTTCTGGGTCAACAATCTCAATCTCCAGCCCTTGGTCTTCGTCTTCAGTCTCTAACGCGCCCAATCCGGCGGGGGCTTGGTTTATTGCTTTATCAATTGGCATGATTTGTCCTTAGTAGTACGCCGCTTTTCTGGCGCGGTAATACATGGGTTCGTCTTTTTCGTCCGAGTCAAGGGTAATGAACCCCCCTTGCCTAAAGCGCAGCAGTGCTTGCGACGTAGTATCTACGAAGTCATCGTGTTCGCCAACCGGGAAGGCTGCTACTTCTTCGATAACTTCTCTAGCCCACCGTGTGTCGGGTGCCCAGATTCTTCCGCTGGTGAAAAGGTCTGCGACGGCGTTGAGTCGCACGTGTTTGTCGTTGCCCCGGCTGGGGGAAAATTCTTGAACTGGAATACCCATTGCCCGAAGTTCTTGAATAAGCGGGGCACCTGCTGCCTTTTTCTCCACAATGAACGCATCTGGCTCCCACTCCTTGTAGTGCTTAAGCGCTGCTTGTTTCAAATCTGGAAACGCCATTCGTTCCTTGAACGCATCCAACAGAATTACTTGCGGGCTGTCGTTTTCCTCTTCGTTGTAAAAAACTCCCCATGTTGTACAGGCGGAATAGTCCGAGTTGTTCTTGGTCTCAAACGCCGTATCCCAAGACTGGATGATGTACTCGCACTGTGGGGGGTCGTCGTGGTCCCATATGCGCCAGTGTTTGCGCGAAATGATGGCGGAGTTCTCGGAGGTGGGGTTCTGCATGTACTGGGCGTTCCAGTACCGGGGGTCGAGAGATGCTTTGGCTTTTTTTAACTGCTCCAGCGGCCACTGTTCTGGCCACAGGCTTTTCTCTTTGTCGGTGTTCTCGTGCAGGATGGCCGGAAGTTCTACGATCTCCCACGGCTCGGCTTCAGGGTTTCTTGTCTGGTAGTCTATAAGTCTACCTGTTAGGTCAAGTAGTGACCAGCGAGTCATAATTACAATGATCGCTCCACCCGGCATCAGACGCTGCAACGGGCCTGTTTGGAACCACGACCATGCGGTATCAAAGGCAAGTCTGGAGTTTGCTTTTGCGTCTTGTTCGCTGTGGGGGTCATCAATAACAAATAAGTCAGCACCGCGACCAGCTAAAGCGCCTCCAACACCCGCCGCATAATATTGCCCGCCTGCGCCAGTACTCCACTTGCCTGCTGCTTTCTGGTCATCTGCAATCCGCGTATCGGGGTAAAGCTCTTGGTATTCTTCGGACTCAATCAAGTTCCGCACCCGCCGACCGTAGTCTTCAGACAGCCCCGCCGTGTGGGTTCCCATGATGATCTTTTTATCAGGATATTTCCCAAGGAAGTACGCAGGAAACAAATAGGACGAGAACTCGGACTTACCGTGGCGGGGGGCGATATTGATGATGACCCGCTTTTTCTTGCCGCTAATAACGTCTTCGAAGATTTTCGAAAGTTTCCTGTGGTGGGGGCCGATCTTGAATCCCGGATAGACGTGGGTGGCAAACCCCAGCATGGAGTCCCGTCCGATGACCTTACTGGCGCGGGCGGCGCGTTCTTCCAAGTCGGCCAGCAGTTCCGCCTTTTCCCGCGCTGAAAGTGTGGGAAGTATCTTATTTAGTGCCTGTATCTCTTCAGGACTCAGTGTCGGCTTCATTGTCTAAACTTTGACATTCTATTTCTTCAACTTCTCTGACATCCGTAATATCCACAATCTTGGCAAACTTATTAAGCTTCTCTTTAATCCGGGCTTCCAGTTCAGCGTCGGAGAGTTCGGCCTTCTTAATTTCTATCTTCTCGGTAAATAAACCAATCTCGGTGACTTTGCCCAAAAGGGCAAGCGCCTTTAATCTGACGGATGCCGTCGGGTGTTTGGTTTCTTCCAGCAGTTGGGCAACAGCGTAGCCGCGAATCTCTTTGGCCTGATTGATGAACTCCCAGTCATAAGCCGTTAGCATACCGACAAGATGCTGTACAGCAGCGGGGGTTTTGATCTCAGCCAAGGCAGCGCGGGAGTGTTCGTCGGGCTGGGCGGTGACGATGTTGGTAAAGGCCGTTCTGGCTGCTTGCGCTTCCAGTTCGTCAGAGACTTCATCGCCTGCTGCCCCCAAACTCTTAAGCCACTCGGCAGTATCTACCTGAGCGTCCACCAGATCCGTTGGTTGCATTTTTTCAAACGCGACAAAGCCAGCGGAGTCGTCGTCCACATCGGGGGTAAATTCTATTAAGTGATCCAACATGCGCAGGTCCCTTGCGTACCTCGTTGCGCGAAGTGTATAGTGTGTCCAGCAAGTGCGCAAGTGGCAACTCTTGACGTTTGCTTCTCCTGCTCGTAGAGCACTTTTGCCCCGTACCCCCGTGCGGGGCTTTTTTTCGCCTGTATTTGTCCAACGTTAGACAAGTATATTGTCAATTTTTTAATAATGGGGTGGGGGGTAAGTTTACAGTCGGTTGGGAATAAGTTGTCAGTGGCAGGGTTTAAGTTTGCAGTGGCAAAAACGCACTTTGCTGGCTACTTTCGTTTTTTGGGTAGTGTGTTGCCAAGTGAATAACTGAAATGCTGGGGATGGTTACGGAACAGTGTTATATGGCGACGGGTATGCCACCCCAAAAAAGGGGTCATGGGGGTACGGTGGGGTCGCAATCTTGCCAAAATCGCACCAAAAACGGGTCGTTTTGACCCGAAAAAGGCTCTGGAAACCCTGCACTTGCGATAATGGCTCTACCGAATGGCGCTTTGCCACCGGTAAACAACTCAATCGAAAGGAATCACCATGTCGAACACTACTCAGAAGCAAGTCAACACCATCGTATCCAAGTTTCTCACGCAGCAAGATGACCTACTCATCGGTATGCACTCGCTCGGCCTTGATACCCCAGAGACTCAGAGACCGTACGTCATCAAGGCAGTATGCGAGGCGCTGACTGCGGGCAAGGGCTGGAATGAATCGTCAACGGGCAAGGTCATGCTGGATACCGCGCATGCCCGCTATGAGTTCCTGAAGACCCGTGTCCGTGATGTGATGAATGCTCTCAAAGGCGAGACGCGCAGCGCGTCATCTGGCAAGACTGATCCGGTTGACGCGATCATCAGAGCTTTCAACAAGCTGGACGCCAAGCAGCAGCGCGCCGTCATCAAGGCGCTGGCATGAGTTTTCGGGTCAACCTGACCCGTTTTTTTCCACGGGGCATCGGCGTGAGGTCTGGCCGGTGTTCCGTTTCCTGTCTAATCCAGCCCCAATCAACCCGAAAGGACGCATCATGAAAGTAACCAAACTCCGCGCTGGCGCATACCGCGTAGCACTACACGGCCACTCATTCACCCTTGAAAAACTTTACGGGTGCAAAGACTGGACACTCTGGAACGACAAGCATCAAACCGAAGTACACCGCGCTGAAACAAAGTCCGGCCTTCTGGAACTCATGCGAACGTGGTCACCTGAATACACCGAGCGTGAAGCCCAGCAAACCTTCTGCACCTACGCATAACCAACTGAAAGGAATCACCATGGAATACCAAAAATACACCCGCCATTGCTTCAAGCGCCTGACAGCCGATGAAGTCCGAGAGTTCCGCGAGATGCAAGAAGCGCAGTCCATTGCATGGATGACGGGCAACAAGAGCCGAGCCGCTGAACTGGGCAAGATGCTGGCCGAACTGCGTAACAGCAACCTCGCCTACCGCAACCTGTATGCGTAACCAAAAGCGGGTCAACCTGACCCGTTTATCCACCCCTGAAAGGAACCAACCCATGAAAGCTACTCAATCCATCTTCTTTGTCGAAGTCACCGACACCTACGCAGGCGAAGCGAACTACTGCTGGGTACACCGCTTCAAAGTCCACGCCACCACCTTCAGAGGCGCTATGCGCAAGGTCAGCCGCGAGATGGGCTACTCAACCAAACTCAACGGCAACTACGGGGACATGGCACGTTACGACTTCAAGGGCGCAGCCATCTGCGCTTTCGTCATGCCCTACGAAGATCAAGCAGAGAACTACCTGCGCGTTGTATCCATCTAACCACCACCCAAAGGAACAACACCATGAGAGCACTACGTTTAGCCGCCTTTACCGGCACAATCACCGGCGCCGTCCTCGTAACCATCACCCTGCCCGAACTGCTGGACAACCTCGGGCTACTCACCCTCATTGGCTACACCGTAGGCGTAGTCATCCTCACCTGCAAACTCAACACCATCTACAGAAAGGGGAACTAATCATGCGACTCATCAAAGAAACCACAGGCGAAGAAGTTAAGACAGGCGATGTAGTCCATTGCTTCAGAGGCAAGGCAGCTATCGTCACAGGCTGGGCGCTGCCCGACCACACCGGCAGCACAGGGCGAGTACACATCAAGGAGATGGGTGAGAGAGGCTTTACAGGCGAGTACTACCCGTCCGTGTACGGCCTGAAATGGGTTGAATGAAGACTACTACACAAAAGGGGTCAAAATGACCCCTTTTTCCACCTATCCATGATTACTACAAGTGGACAAGAAAAAAGACAGCGAAAACGTAGTGCCATCAAGGCGTATCCTAAAAACAGGCACATTTATTAATCTATTTAATTATATATATATATATAGGAGAGTATTTGTATATACGTCCGTCTTTTTCTTTTGCTTTGACTTTTTTGCTTTGAGGGGTAAGTGCATTATTCAGAACAGATATATAAACTCCCCACTTTTTGGTTTCACCCGCACACAGACTGGCATATGACTGTCCAAAAACTAGTCCACTTGTGGTAATCTTGGATACCGTCTTGGATACCAACGTCAAAAAGGGTAGTAATCATGCACAAATGGATGTACACCGCAACACAGCGCAAGATCGACAGCGCATTACTGCGCGAGTTCCCTGACCAACACGGGTTAAGAAATAGCCTGAGATCGGAGATACGCAACGTCAAGAGCCAACGCCGAGCCGAGAAGATCACGGCAACACACCGCAAAAGACTCTGGGCTGCATTACTGCGCGACTTGAACTACGAGCACAACAACGTCCGGCAGGGGCTGAAGTACGCGGCAAAGCAGGGGCACGAAGAAAAGCAGCGAGCCTTTGAGAGCTATTTGTTGATAGTAGAGAGAGTGAGAGACGAGATCGAGGCGGCACAGGCCA
>Ga0315903_10009671_pt1 | contig 11626 bp, 9 predicted proteins | sample LakEriMetagenome_7_FD_203524 | JGI IMG/M metagenome (GOLD analysis project Ga0315903, IMG submission 203524) | Freshwater fungal communities from buoy surface, Lake Erie, Ohio, United States - Buoy 2 MA119 | ecosystem: Environmental > Aquatic > Freshwater > Lake | place: USA: Lake Erie, Ohio... | reverse complement strand
TCCCTTGGAGGGTTCATTTTTCCCCCGAAAACAAGGGAAACGTTGCCCCGACTAGGCTTTTGGGGCGTATTTTCCAGATAGGGTCTCGAATTGAGGTGGAATTGCTTCCCAAGTGGGAAAAGCTTATTCTCACGAATAATCTTTCCGAGGGACAAATAAGATGAAAAAAATCGAAGCCATCGTGCGGCACTTCAAGTTGGAAGATGTAAAGAATGCGTTGACCGAACGTGGAATCCACGGCATGACGGTAAGCGAAGTACGCGGTTACGGAAGACAGAAGGGCCACACGGAAATTTATCGTGGGACCGAGTACGCTGTGGACTTCGTGCCCAAGGTGAAGATCGAAGTAGTTTGCTCGGACGGTAATCTGCAGACGGTCATTGATACGATTCTGCAGACCGCACAAACGGGGCAAATTGGCGATGGTAAAATCTTCGTTACCAACCTCGAGAATTCCATTCGTATTCGAACCGGTGAGACGGGCGAGGAAGCGATCTGAAACGCGGGGGAAGTGTGGCTTCTAATGTCTCCCTTGCAGAAGCGGTTAATTCATGCAGACTCGTTCATCGTTGCCTAAGGTCGTTCTCGATGCTAGGCAAAAACTTAGTGAAGGCCGAGTCAAGTTGCGAGCTCAGCATGATTCGGGCTCGCCTGCTATCCAAGTATGTGCGCGTCTGACGGAATTGGTCGATGGTATCGTTTCTGGTATCTTCGATCATTGCATCGAAGAACTAAATCTTGCCGACATTACCGATGAGATCGCGCTGGTTCCGCATGGTGGTTATGGTCGTTGCGACTTATCACCGTTTTCGGACTTGGACTTGATGCTGCTTCATCAGCCTGCTCAAGAGCAAGCTGTTATCAAGTTAGCTCGGATGCTCTCGCAGCATTTAGTGGATGCAGGATTCTCACTCGGCTTCTCTGTTCGTACACCGGCACAAGCGGCGAGTCTCGCGTGGAAAGATGCTCAGATTTTTACTTCGCTTGCCGAGGCAAGATCTTTGGCTGGATCCAAGATTTTGTTCGATCGCTTTTTTGAAGGTTTCCGTGCCGGAGCGATACGACGCTGTTTTCGAATGATTGATGCCGTCGAATTAGCTCGTAACGAGGAACAGCAAAAATTTGGTGAGACGGTTTTTTTATTGCAGCCTAATTTGAAGCGATCGCGCGGTGGACTTCGCGACATCCACCTTTTGCGATGGGTGGCTTTCGCCAGATATGGTATTCGCGATCCAGAGCAACTAAAGGAGATGGGACTGTTATCGCCGGAAGATTACAGAGCGATTCGAGCGGGCTACCATTTTCTTTTAAGAGTAAGGAATCAGTTGCATTTCGAAGCAGGCAAATCACAAGATCAGCTCGATCGCAATTGGCAGCTGAAGTTGGCTCCATGGTACGGTTGCCAAGGTGAAGATGGTGTTTTGCCCGTTGAACAATTCATGCAGGAATACTTCCGCCATAGCAGCGAGATCTATTACACAACCTCGCATTTTGTATCTAACTGTCGGGTCCGTTCTTCGGTTGTAAGGTGGATTGGAAAAGCGATCGGATGGCCGATTTCCAGTGAGTATCGACTAGGGCCGAGATACATTTGGGCAACTCGCAAGGGGATGAAAAAGCTGCAGGAACCATCTGCGGTTCTCGAATTGATGGATTTAGCGAACCGTTATCGCCGGCCCATCGAACATGAGACTTGGCGGGCGATTCGATCGGCCATGATTGGTCGACCACCGGGGGATCTAGGGCAGGAATCGATCTTGCGTTTCAAGTCGCTGTTGTCGCGACCTGGCAGGCTTGGAAAATTACTTCGTCGCTTGCATGAGTTACGCGTTCTAGAGCAATTGATTCCCGCTTTTCGACATGCTCGTTGTCTTTTGCAATTCAATGAGTATCACAAATACACAGTCGATGCGCATTGTATTCGAGCGGTTGAATGCGCCACTGAATTTTTCAGTAGCGAGCATCTTGTAGGTAAGATCTACAAGAAAATTAAGAGGAAGGATTTGCTGCATTTAGCTTTACTGATTCACGATTTGGGTAAAGGCTTTCCAGAGGATCACAGTGAAGTTGGCAAAGTGATCGCGGAGGAGTGTTCAGTTCGGTTGAATCTGGAAGATGCTGAGCGCGAGATGGTGGTATTTCTTGTGCATAAGCATTTGATTATGGCTCACACAGCTTTTCGATACGATCTTAGCAGTTCGGATACAATCGTGAGGTTTGCTGGTGAGGTTGGTTCGAGCGAAGCGTTACAGATGCTTTTCGTTTTGACTTGCGCGGATTTAGCAGCGGTGGGGCCGGATGTATTGAATCAATGGAAACTTGATTTGATAACGCAGCTCTATCAACAAACCGAATCTCAATTTCACGACGAAAAACCCGATGATCGTTTTCAGGATGCTCTGCGCGATCGCAAAGCACAGGTAATGGCTTTAGTGCCGCCGCAAGCAGATAAGGAGTGGTGGAGTGAGCAAGTCGCAGCGTTGCCGACTCCCTATCTTTTGCGCAATCCACCTTCTCATATCACCCATGAACTGAATCGACTCAAAGAACTCGATTCACGCTCTGCTATTGCTTGGGCTCGTTATTTTCCGCAGAAGGATGCAACCGAATATACGGTGGTGGTCAAGCAGGGAGCAAAGACGCTCGGTGTGTTTTACCGTATCACCGGTGTGCTCTCCGGTATGGGGTTGCAGATTTTAGAAGCCGAAATTCATACGCAACCTGGCGAAATTGCATGGGATCGGTTTTACGTTCAGGACAAGGACTTTAACGGTCCGCCTCCCGAGGAGCGATTGCAGGAGGTATGTCAGCGCCTAGAAAAAACATTTGCACCCGATGCTCCTGCAACACCAGTTTTTCGGCAGGTTTGGAAACCTGTTGGCAAAGATGCAACGACGAAGATGAATCAGCAACCGACGCAGGTTCGGTTCGACAATAACACCTCCGATCACTTTACCGTTATTACGGTTTTTGCGTATGACCGACTCGGTTTGCTCTATGATATTGCCGGTGTTTTGTTGCAGATGGAGTTGGTGCTACATTTTGCGAAGATTAGTACACATCTAGATCAGGTGGTCGACGTCTTTTACGTATCGGACACCCATGGTGACAAGATCACTGAGCCAACCCGTTTGTATACGATCCGTCAGCGATTGCTAAAGGCGATCGAATGAGTCTTGTTACTTCGTTTCTGACGATACAAGATTACGCTTACGGAACTCTCAATCGTATCAATTTACCAGACTAGAAAATTGCGAACTGGAAATTTGAAAAAACGAATTTCAGCCGATTCGCAATTTGCGATCACCGCAAACGTGTGACAAACTTCTTGTAAGCGAGTCTAGGAAGCCTCCGCCGCAACACCGGCCTTGCGGTAAAAGTGGTTATGTTGCCACGTTAAAAGGTTACGCATCCTACTCGCTTTGATTTTCTTTAGAGGCTCACGGATGCTTCGCTGGAAGGCAGATTCAGGAGGAATCAGTCCATGTCGATACGACTCGCACTCTGTTTAATCTTCTCCGCTTTTAACGCTTCAGCGCTTTACGCGGATTCGCCTGAGGGTTCCACAACCAGTAGGCAAAGTCCCTCATCATCTCAGGCCTTGACGCTGGGATCTTCGCTGGCTTTTCAGGTACAAGGGGAAGACCAATCCATCGTTTCACCTGAGGCCGAGCAGTCTGTTGCTTCACCGGTAGGAGGAGAACCTGTCGTGGTTCCTGATGCCGCGGAATCGGCACAGCCTTTGGTAGTCGGAATCCAAAATGGTGGTTGCACTTCAGCCCAGTCTGCATTTAACACTAAGCGTTGTGAAACGCCTTGGGGCAGATTCTCCAGAAGCTCTCAGTTCAGCTATCAGATTTGGCAGGGCTATGCCGAACAGAGGGCACGTGAAGAGCAACACAAAATTCAAACGGTTTTGTCACCTTGTTTAGGCGGGAATTGCTCGGGCATCAGTGGACATGGATTTAAGCTTCATTCGAAGCCATGTTTACCTAAGCATCAAATCAATGGGGTGCGTGCCGGAGTGCCTGGAAACTGTGATAACCTGATAACTCCAGTCGGACCACCCGTATTGCCAGCCTCAGCTCTAAAAACGGATTCCTCGTTTCGATAACAAGCGATCTAGGATTGGGGTTCTTCAGGATTTCAAGCGAAAGCTGGCAGCCGCATTGGCGACCTTAATTAGGTTGAATGGCCACATTGCGACTACCGCGTGAAGATTGCTGAGGTTCAGGCCAATTATTTTACCTAACCGTTCTCACGCGTAATTCCCTGCGTCTCGGTCTAAAAAAATAATCGCAAGTAGAGATCGAATACGAAATTTTCGGTGACTATCAGGTCGATACTCTCAGTACCACGGATTGGGACTGAGAGTAGCCTTTGCAGCAAGGCTGATTCTCGAATCAAGACTACGTTATGGCTATGGAATGGCTTGGCGTAGTCTTTTTTTATTGACACATCGGGCGTTTCTTCACGTCAAGACAATTTGATATGCTGCACTTGGTTTTCCAATAGCCATTCAAGCCATTGCTCTTGGTAGTCGGTCAATTCCATTTCCGCTTTAACATCGGCGGCTAGTGGCGATACGACTTCGATAACGTAATCGTCAAGCCAAGTTTTAGCATCTTCAAGATCGATCCAGTATTCACCAGGAGGGAATGATGCCCTTCCTAATTTATCTGGAGGGGTCATGAAGTAGACGACTTCCGTTTTAAATCGATCGGGCAACTGGATTGGTTTGATATTGGGTTGATCCAATGCGTGGACTTCGACCATGAGAGATTCCTATAGGAAGATATAACCTTCTTCGCCGTGTTGGGTAACGTCGAGTCCTTGTCGTTCTTCGTTTGCGGGGACACGTAAACCGATCAACATATCGACGATTTTCAGAAGGAGCCATGTGGCCAGCGCGGTGTAAATCCAAGCTACCAGTGTCGCTACGGCTTGCCCTGCCAGCACAGAGCCTCCTTCGATCAGTCCTAGGGGGCGTCCACTTCCGATATCCCAGCAAGCGCGGGTCGCAAAGATCCCAGTTAGAAGTGCACCTAAGGTTCCACCGATTGCATGGATCCCAAAAACATCTAGGGCATCGTCGTATTTGAATAGTCGTTTCAAAAGACTGCAGGCGAAGTAGCAGGCAATACCGGCGATAATGCCCATGGTCAAAGCAGGCATCGGATTGACGTGTCCAGCCGCTGGTGTGATGCAGACAAGGCCAGCGACGAGGCCACTGCTAGCTCCTAGCACGGTAGGCTTACCTCGATAGATTCGTTCGACAATCAACCATGATAAGGCTCCGCCGGCGGCCGCGAAGTGAGTGCTGGCAAAAGCACTTGCGGTCAGTTCGTTGGAAATGAGAGCGCTTCCAGAGTTCAGGCCTAACCAACCAACCCAGAGCATTCCTGCGCCCAGCGACGTATAGGTAAGGTTATGGGGAGGCATCGGTTCACGTCGAAATCCAAGTCGGGGTCCAAGCACAAGCGCAGCGATAAGTGCTGAGACTCCGGAACTGATATGCACGACAGTTCCACCCGCAAAATCCAAGGCACCACCGAGGAGTCCGATATCGAAGGAAAGCAAGCCACCACCCCAGATCCAATGAGCCAATGGGCAATAGACGAACGTTCCCCACAGCAAAGAGAATAACGCCATTGCATTGAATTTCATGCGTTCAGCAAAGGCGCCGCAAATCAGTGCAGGAGCAATGATAAATAGCATTCCTTGGAAGAGCATATGGGTCAGGCGAGGAATCGAGTCGCGCATCGGTGTCTCTGGGGACATCGTATCAGGATTCCATTGCCGAGAGACATTATTCATGAAGAGGTGATCTAGATTGCCAATGAAGTAATTCTCTGCAACTTGGCGCGGAGCGGTTCCTCCGAAGCATAACGAGTAGCCGTACAGAGCCCAGGCGATCGACATCAGGCTCATTAGAAAGATACATTGCATGATGATGCTGATCACATTTTTTTTACGAACCAGACCACCATAAAACATCGCCAAGCCTGGGGCTGTCATGAACAAGACTAAGACGCTACAGAGCAAAACCCAAGCGTTATTGCCGGCCAATGCAGCTGCGTTAATATCGGCTTGCAGTTTCTTGAGAGGCTCAGCAACCGTTGTCGTCGGATGATCAGGAATGGACACAACTGGATTAGAAGATTTACTTTCAGCACCAAGCACTGCTTGCGGAGAAGTATCTGACGATTGAGCCGATGTTGTTTCAGGGGAGGATAATGGAGTGGTTAAGGATTCCGCATTGCTGAGTGTGGCTTGCTGCGCGACGAGAGGACAATAGCAATAGGTAAGAAGCGTGATCCATAGGATGCCGACGGCGCGAGTGATTATGCGATCAGAGTACATGATTTTTTCTCCGCATTCTCTCTCTTTGGTACTCTAGAAGTGTTCAGCAATATCTTAGACTCCGCGTGTCAATCTCGATGAATGGTAGGTTTTGTCTGTCGCTCATCCAGGCAAGTTTGTCGCTCGCAGGCTTGGCCACAGCGGAAATCTGATCCAATAAATAAGATTTCGATCGGGTCAAAGATCGATACTACGATCGGTCAGAGATTGTAGCATTCCTTACGAGGTTAGGGGGAGGATCGTTTTCAAGGAAGCCGGCAGATAAAGCACTTGAGATAGTCCGTTTCGGGGCAAGCTAATAGGGTAGGGTGGTCTGCTGCCGCGCCACGTTGTTCAAGAATCTGTAATCCTCGCCCATGATTCCGCGAAGCGCTTAGAAGCATATGCCGAAAATCCTCGCGAGAAACTCGCCCAGAGCAACTGCAGGTGATTAGGATACCGCCGCTTTGTAGCAGTTGTAGTGCATAGCTGTTGAGACGGTAGTAGGCTCGAAGTCCTGATTCGAGTTGGGATCGAGAACTCACCAATCGCGGCGGATCAAGAACGATCGTATCAAATCGTTCCTTCTGGTCGACAAGCTGTTTGAGGTAATCGAAGCCATCCGCTTGCACATACTCGATCGAATCGAGTTGATTGATTTGCAAATGATGTTTGGCCTGTTTCAAAGCACGTTCGCTGCTATCGACTGATCGGATGAGTGAAGCTCGCGGACTATGGCGGCGAAAGGTTAAGCCAAATCCGCCAGTGTAGCAGAATAGATCGAGTATTCGGCCATGTGCTAGTTGGGCGGCGGCCATTCGATTATCGCGTTGGTCAAGATAGTAGCCGGTTTTCTGTCCGGTGGTGAGATCGATTTCTACAGTCAACCCGTTTTCGGTGATGCGGATAGGTATCTCAGGCAAGGTGCCCCAGAGCACGGAATCTTGGCTCAGGATTTCTTCTGCCGCCGCCGTCTTGTCATCGATGCGAAGCAAGATCGCAGATGGATCAAATAATTGCTTAAGCTGTTCGACCCAGACTGGTATGAAGCGAGAAATCGCAGAGGCGGTTTGTTGCAGAACGAGAACATCCCCATATTTATCAACGATCAGTCCGCTCAGTAGATCTCCTTCACTGAAGACCAGTCGACACGCTTGCTGATGATTGCTCTGCAGGGATTGGCGTCGGAATTCTACCGCGCTGTTTAGGCGTGCAGCGAAAAATGAATCGTCTAGGATGTGTCGACTATCCCACGTGTAAAGTCGAACCGCGATGCGACTGGTCGGATGGTATAGACCGCGAGCGACAAAGGTACCGTCGGGCAGAACCAAGTCGACTATGTCACCGCATCGAATTGATGAGGGTGGAGCGACGATCGAATTGCGCAGGACCCAGGGATGACCGTCCCAAAAAGTATCTTGTTTTTTAGGATGAAGGATAACTTGAGGAAAGGTCGTCACGCTGAAAATCATCCTGGTACTTAGGGGCGAAAATAATATGTGGACTTTTCACGGTTGCGACGAGGAGGTCGCGAAACCGCCACCTTGACACCGAGTCTTCAAGGCCTTGCGGCGTCATAGGTCTAGCGATAGCCACGACAGCAGAAGGCTTTCGCATCGCGTAGATCAAGTATAACTCGACCAAGCCGAGTTGGGTAAAAGGTAATCTTTCTAATGCGTTTTCGGGTGCCATTTGGAGACGGAAAGGCCAATCGCTACAGTCAGAGGGACTAATAGGGCCCACAAACCAACGCAAAAGAAGTCCTCTGGCGATTCAAGTAGAATTCCGGGAATTGGGTACGAGAGCAGTAGATTGGGGAATAGGGTCGAATTGACGAGCACGAAAAAGCTGCTGCAAAGAAATCCGCCAAGCAGTCCTCCGATGGATGTTGAAACGGCGGTTAGCCAGCAACGAGCAGCGATGCCAACGGCAACACCAGTTCCGCTACCGAGAATTCCAAGCATCGCCGAGTGCATGGTAACATCGAAGATGATGTTATTCATCGCTTGGCGTCCCATAGCCGAGCGAAGTAGTATGGCCATTTCCCCGGCTATCCAACCAAAAGCGAGTCCGAGAAGTGGGCCAGTAATTGCCGACCAAGCGAATATTTTCCAGCTTCGCCAGTGAATTCCTTCAATGATTCCGAAAGTTCCAATGATCAAAAATCCGCAGATCGGAAAGAAACTTCGAGGAGGCCTGCGTTCAAGTTCCATCACGATAGTATCCAGTCGCATGGATTCTGCTTGGGTTAATTGCATTTTGCTGCTGAGTTGAAAAAACTCATCAGGTAAAAATCCCCGGCAATTTGCGATCAATGAAGGAAGTCCCATCCAGAGCAGAAAGCCGATTAGCGCTGCGGTGAGAAAGAGAATTTGTCGAGAAACGCGAATGCCGGTCGCTCGCGGCGGTTGCGAGGAAGCGATTGAAGAGGCTGTTTCCATCGTCTGTCTCCTCGGGGAAGGATTGGCCGCAGAGAATCAGAAAAAACAATATTTTCCCGCCACCTTTTTAGAGTTGGTGTAGGGCAAATCGCACGGTTCAAGTTTCTCCACACATTCTAAGGGGTAGGGAATAAGCAAGATAGGAATTCCAGTTCCAGAGAATCAAATCCGGGTAACTTTCCATGGCTTGGGAATTTAGTGTTTTTTTGAAAACAGCTAGCAGAAACAGGTGCTAAGTTTGCTTACAACAACCGTACTCGAGCAGGTTTGGCGTTGAAATTTCCTTGCCAAGAAGTATTTTGCAAGTCGCCGAGGCGTTGGAAAACCGGTTAGAAGACGGGCTTATAAGCGACGTTGGCGATCGAATCGTTTCAATCCCTCTTCTTGAGCGAAAAGTTCTTCAAGGAAAAAAGGGTTGTACGCCTTAAGGATTCGAAACACGGCATATCCGAAACATAGCAATTGCATTTCTGGCTGGAGTGCATCACACTTTTTCTTAAGGATGTTCGTTAACTGTTTCTTGCAAGGAGTTAGACATGGCCATATCCGAATCCGCTGAAATCGAAGCTGGTACGAATGTTCGCCCTGGACGCTATTGGATCGGATTCGATCTTGGTGGAACCAAGATGTTGGCATTGCTCTTGGATGAAGAGTTCAAAGTGGTTGGTCGACGACGCAAGAAAACCAAGGGGCACGAGGGAGTCGAGGAGGGGCTGCGTCGTATTGAGGGAATCATCGAGCAGTTGCTCGAAGAGACGCACGTTACCAAGGAGCAAATCGCAGGGATAGGGATTGGTTGTCCTGGGCCTGTCGATTGGAAGAAGGGTATTGTCAAGGAAGCCGTTAATCTCAAATGGCACAATGTTCCCGTTGGCGACCATCTTCAGAAAAAGTTTGGATGTCCTGTCGCTGTACTCAATGATGTCGACGCTGGTGTTTATGGAGAGTATCGATTCGGGGCAGGTATCGATGCGCACTGCGTTTTGGGAATCTTTCCCGGTACTGGTATCGGCGGTGGCTGCGTTTACGACGGCCAGATCATGCATGGCAAAAAGCTGACTTGTATGGAAGTGGGGCACATACGTATCAGTAGTAGCGGTCGTGTTTCGGGGGCAGAAATGTCAGGAACGTTGGAAGCGGAGGCGAGTCGCCTGACCATTGCAGCGGAACTCGCGAAACTCGCTTTCCGGGGTGAAGCCAAGCACTTGATGAAGCTTGCAGGAACTGATTTATCTAACATGCGTAGCAAGGTGATTGCTGAGGCGATTAAAGAGGGTGATGAAGAAGTAGAAAAGGTTGTACGAAGAGCTGCTAAGGAAATTGGAATAGCGGTCGCGAATATGGTTCATCTTCTTTGCCCCGACAAAATCGTGCTCGGGGGAGGGTTAGTGGAAGCGATGCCCAATCTGTTCACCGAAGAAGTCTACTCAACTGCTCGCAGGAATGTGTTTGACTGCTACAAGGATGAGTTCGAGGTAAAAGCTGCAGTTCTTGGGGATGATGCTGGAGCAATGGGGGCAGCGGCTTGGGCTGCAATGCGAACAGCGACCAAGACTTCATAAAAAAAGCGACGGCCGTATGACCATCGCTTGCGAGAGAAAAAGAGTTGTCTATGAAAGGCCGGCCAATTCAAGATTGCTGTGAATCGGCCGGCTTTTTGGTTTAGTGTCTTGATGTATTTCGCAGGTCTATCGATTACAGAAACTGGTTGATCAAGTTTTCCAGCATTTCCTGTCGGCCACTGCTATTGGACGCGGCTTCGCCTTTCTCAAGCATGTAGGCTTCCAGGCGGCTGAAGTCTGCTTTGCCAGATTCGATTTCGGCGCCGATACCGCTATCCCAGCTGCTGTAACGTTGTTTCACGAAATCGGCTAAGCGACCATCGGCTCGAATAGCGGCTGCAATTTTCAATCCGCGAGCAAAAGCATCGATGCCACCGACATGAGCGTGGAATAAGTCGATGGGTTCAAAGCTTTCGCGGCGCACCTTGGCGTCAAAGTTAACTCCGCCTGTTCCAAGTCCACCATGCTTGAGAATCATTAACATGACTTGAGAAGTCAGGTAAAGATCGGTTGGGAACTGATCGGTATCCCAGCCTAAAAGAAGGTCGCCGGTGTTGGCGTCGATCGAGCCCAAAGCACCTTGATGTCCCGCATAGTCAAGCTCGTGCATCATTGTGTGACCGGCCAGCGTTGCGTGGTTGGTTTCCAAGTTGAGCTTGAAGTAGGGAAGCAAATCGTAAGCACGCAAGAAATTCAAGCATGCGGCAGCATCTGAGTCATACTGGTGCTTAGTTGGTTCCTTGGGCTTGGGCTCAATGAGGAATTGGCCCTTGAAGCCGATTTTCTTGGCGTAATCCACGGCGAGGTGTAGGAATTTGGCAAGATGATCCAGTTCACGCTTCATATCGGTGTTGTAAAGGTTCTGATACCCTTCGCGACCACCCCAGAAAACATAGTTTTCGCCACCTAGATATTTAGTGATCTCTAGGCACTTTTTAACTTGAGCTCCAGCAAACGCAAAGACATCAGCGTTGCAACTGGTCGATGCTCCATGGACGAATCGAGGGTTGCTGAATAGGTTGGCTGTTCCCCATAGCAACTTGATACCGGTGCTTTCTTGGTGCGCTTTGAGCGAATCGGCGATACGGTCCAGGATCGCATTGCTTTCACGCAGGCTCTGTCCCTCTGGTGCGATATCGCGATCATGGAATGCGTAATAGGGAACACCAAGCTTTTGGAAGAATTCAAAAGCGACATCTACCAGGCGCAGCGCATTATCGACAGTTGATGAACCATCGTCCCAGGGACGCAGCATGGTAGAAGCACCGAAAGGGTCGCTAC